>ERZ772967.290-NODE-290-length-43156-cov-9.429712_pt1 | contig 43156 bp, 33 predicted proteins | sample MGYA00511677_ERZ772967 | MGnify/ENA primary metagenome ERZ772967 (study PRJEB29015, sample SAMEA2737931) | human oral metagenome | biome: human oral; feature: human-associated habitat; material: dental | place: China | collected 2146 ...
GCCAGCAGGGCTTTGCCATCGTCGACCTGGGTGACCTGTACAAGGTGGTGCCCGAAGCCGATGCCAAGCTGCAGTCCGGCCCGGTCGAGATCGGCCCGGCTTCCGGCCGGCACGGGGACGAGGTCATCACCCAGGTCTTCCAGCTCAGCCACGAATCGGCCAACAACATGATTCCGGTGCTGCGGCCGCTGGTCTCGCCCAACAACACCATCACGGCGTTTCCGGGCAACAACGCCCTGATCATCACCGACTATGCGGCCAACCTGAAGCGCCTGTCCAAGGTGATCGCCACGCTGGACAGCCCGCGTCCGGCGGCCGATGTGCAGGTGGTGGTCATCAAGAACTCCATTGCCAGCGACATCGCCGTGGCGGTGTCGAAACTGCTGGACGACAACAACCGCCAGGGCGGTGGGGGACCCACCGGCGCGCAGGATCCCACCCAGCGCGTGGTGGTGATGGCCGACCCGCGCACCAACTCGGTGCTGCTGCGCAGCGCCAATGCCTCGAAGCTGTCGCTGGCCCGCTCGCTGGTGGACCAGCTCGACCGGCCGGCCAATGCCGACCAGGCCAACATGCGCGTGGTCTACCTGAAGAACGCCGAGGCCACCAAGCTGGTGGAAGTGCTGCAGGCCGTGCTTTCGGGTGAATCGAACGGCAACGGGGGCAGCAGCGGCTTCGGCAGCAGCAACCGCAGCAGCAGCCGCAGCGGCAGTGGTGGCTTCTTCGGTGACAACAGCAGCAGCTCGTCCGGCCTGTCCTCGGCCTTCGGTGACAGCGACAGCAGCAGTGGCGGTCTGGGCAGCCAGACCGGCCAGCTCAACCGTGACCGTGGCAACCAGGGGCCCACCTCGATCAAGGCGGGCGGCGCCGTCATTGCGGCCGACCCGTCCACCAACTCGCTGATCATCACGGCGCCCGAACCGGTCTACCGCAACATCCGGGGCGTGATCGACCAGCTCGACAGCCGCCGGGCACAGGTCTACATCGAGTCGCTGATCGTCGAGGTCAAGGCCGACACGGCGACCGAGATGGGCATCCAGTGGCAGTTCATGTCGGGCCGCAATGGCGGCAACAACGTCATCGGCGGGACCAACTTCAGTACGGCAGGATCGAACATCCTCAACGTCACCCAGAATCCGGCGGCGCTGGCTGGTGCCAACGGCATCAACATCGGGGTGGTGCGCGGCAATGTCAGCCTGTTCGGCCAGCAGTTCGTCAACCTGGGGCTGCTGGCCCGGGCGCTGGAAACCGAGGCGGGCGGCAACATCCGCGCCACGCCGAACCTGCTGACGCTCGACAACGAAGAGGCCCGCATCGTCATCGGTCAGAACGTGCCGTTCGTGACCGGCTCCTACACCAACACCAACAACAACCTGTCCAGCCCGTTCCAGACGGTCGAGCGCAAGGACGTGGGTACCATGCTGCGCGTGCGCCCGCAGGTCTCGGAAGGCGGTACGGTGAAGATGGAGATCGCGCAGGAGATTTCCGCCGTGGTCGACCAGTCGCTGCCGTCGGGCATCATCACCAGCCGGCGTGCCATCGAGTCGAACGTGCTGGTCGACGATGGCCAGATCGTCGTGCTGGGCGGCCTGATCCAGGATGATGTGAAGGGTGATGTGTCGAAGGTGCCGCTGCTGGGCGACATTCCGTTCCTGGGCCGGCTGTTCCGCTACGACAGCCGCAAGCGCGAGAAAACCAACCTGCTGGTGTTCCTGCGGCCGGTGGTGCTGCGCAGTGCCGATGCCGCCTGGGACGTGACCGCCAGCCGCTACGACTACATCAACCAGCGCAGCCAGGAGGCACAGCTCTCCAAACCGGCCGGCGTGGCCGACGTGCGCCAGCCGCCGCTGGATCCGCTGCCGCCGCGTCCGGGTTCACCGGGCAAACGGGTGCCGCCGGCCCGCGAACCCAGCATGATGCCGGGCGCCGCCGACGAGGCCAAGAGCCTGGGCGTGGTGCCGGCCAACTCGCTGCAGGCGCCGCAGCCCGACATGTCCAGCATGATGGCACCGCGCCGGCCGCGTCATGCCAACCGCCAGCGGGGTGGCAACGCCGGCAACGACGGCGCCTCCCGTGCCGGCCAGCAGGGCTGGCAGCGGCAGCAGCAGTCGGAGCAGTCCTTCGGGGCCGGGCAGCAGCAGTCCGAACAGTCCTACGGGACTGGGCAGCTGCAGCAGCCGGGGCAGTACGGATCGGGCCAGCCCTCGCAGCCGGATGGCGGGCAATACCCGCCGTCGCAGCAGGCCTTCGTCGACCTGCGCCAGGCTGGCCGCGGTGGGGGTCAGCGCCGGCAGGCAGGTCCCCAGTCCTGGGAAGGTGTGGGCGAGCACGGGCAGGGTGTTGGCCAGATGGGCAACAACACCATTCAGCAGGTGCTCGATGCCCGCCAGCGCCAGGGGGGCGGTGGCAGCTACCGCTCGCTGGATGAGGCCGTGCGCGCACAGCAGGGCGCCGTGCGGCCACAGAACGGCGTGTCCAGCCCGGTGCGTCTGGGCAATCAGGTCGAAGTGAACGTGGACTGATCCGCATGGCTTCCATTTCTCCGCAGCGTTACGTGCCCTACGGCTTTGCCCGTGCCCACCAGATCCTGGTCTCGGCCCTGAGCGACGATGCCATGGAGGTGTGGGTGGGCGAGAACACCCCGCCCACGGCGCTCGCCGAACTGTCGCGTTCGCTGAAATACCGGCTGGTGCCGGTGATCAAGCCGGCCGACGAGCTGTCGGGCGCCATTTCGCGTGCCTATTCGCAGCAGGAAGGTTCGGCCGCCGCCGTGGTGGACGAGGTGGGCGGCGACATCGACCTCTCGCGCCTGATGCAGGACCTGCCCAAGGTGGAAGACCTGCTCGAATCCGAGGACGATGCGCCGATCATCCGGATGATCAACGCGCTGCTCACCCAGGCCGCGCGCGACAACGCCTCCGATATCCACATCGAGCCCTTCGAGACCTACTCGATGGTACGTTTCCGCGTGGACGGCACGCTGCGCGACGTGGTGCGGCCGCGGCGCGAGCTGCATGCCGCGCTGGTGTCGCGGATCAAGATCATGGCCAGCCTCGACATTGCCGAGAAGCGCCTGCCGCAGGACGGCCGCATCACGCTGCGCATCGGCGGCCGGCCGATGGACGTGCGGGTCTCCACACTGCCCACCGGTCATGGCGAGCGCGCCGTGCTGCGTCTGCTCGACAAGGAGGCCGGCCGGCTCGATCTGGCACGCCTCGGCATGAGCAGCGACCTGCTGCGCCGCTTCGACAACCTGATCAACCAGCCGCATGGCATCGTGCTGGTCACCGGCCCTACCGGTTCCGGCAAGACGACCACGCTGTATGCGGCGCTCTCGCGGCTGGACTCGAAGACCACCAACATCCTGACGGTGGAAGACCCGATCGAGTACGATCTGGACGGGGTGGGGCAGACGCAGGTCAACGCCCGCATCGACATGACCTTCGCCAAGGCGCTGCGTTCCATCCTGCGTCAGGACCCGGACGTGGTGATGATTGGCGAGATCCGTGACGTGGAAACCGCGCAGATCGCCGTGCAGGCCTCGCTCACCGGCCACCTGGTGCTGGCCACCCTGCACACCAACGACTCGGTGTCGGCCGTCACCCGTCTGATCGACATGGGCATCGAGCCCTTCCTGCTGTCGTCCAGCCTGATCGGCATCATGGCGCAGCGGCTGGTGCGCAAGCTCTGCCCCAGCTGCCGCGAGGAAGATCCGGTCACCGGCAAGTGGCGTGCCGTGGGCTGCCTGCATTGCGGCCGCTCCGGCTATCAGGGCCGTACCGGGATCTACGAGATCGTCTCCGTCGATGACGCCATGCGCGGGCTCATCCACCAGAGTGCCGGCGAGGGCGAGCTGCGTGCGGCCGCACGGGCCAACGGTTTCCGCTCGATGCGCGAGGACGGCCAGCGCTGGATCGATACCGGCATCACCTCGCAGGACGAGGTGGTGCGGGCCACCCGCGATTGATGGCAAACGTCAGATGGCTCCTGATATGCGTCCGCAGCATGGTCGGTTTCGGCACAGGCCGGGGTGTGCAACGGCCTGGACCGTAAAGATGGGACGTGCGAGGCGAAACAACAGGTACTGACGGGACAAGAGGGACAGATACATGCCAGCCTACCGCTTTCAGGCGGCCGATGCCTCCGGGGTACTGCACCGGGGCATCGTCGATGCCGACTCCAGCCGCCAGGCGCGCGCCATCATCCGCGAGCGCGGCCAGACCCCCATCGAGGTGGTGGCGCTGTCGGCCGAGCACAATGCCGGCCACATCAACATCGGCGGCCGCCTGAAGGATGCCGACCTGGCGCTGTGCACCCGCCAGCTCTCCAGCCTGCTCACCGCCCGGCTGCCGCTGGAGAAGGCGCTCAACGCCGTGGTCGAGCAGGCCGAATCGGCCCGCGTGCGCGAGCGCTTTGCCGCCGTGCGCAGCGACGTGGTCAGCGGCCAAACACTGACCGCCGCCATGGCCAAGTTCCCGCGGGACTTTCCCGACACCTACCGCGCGCTGATCAGTGCCGGCGAGCAGTCGGGTGACCTGGCGCAGGTGATGTCCCGGCTGGCCGCCTACGTGGAAAACCGCACCCAGCTGGTCAGCAAGGTGAAAATGGCCTTCACCTACCCGATCATCGTGGCGGTGGTGGCCATTCTGGTGATCATCGCGCTGCTCACCTATGTGGTGCCGCAGGTGGTGCAGGTGTTCAACCAGACCCGGCAGGACCTGCCGCTGCTCACGCTGATCCTGATCCGCACGTCGGACTTCATCCGCAACTGGGGCTGGCTGGTGCTGCTGGGTATGGGCGGCGCCTGGGCGGCCTTCCATTATTCGATGAAGGCACCCACCGCGCGGCTGAACTTCCATAAAAAGCTGCTCGGCATGCCGATGTTCGGCCGGCTGATCCGTGGCATCAATGCGGCCCGCTTTGCCTCCACGCTGGCCATCCTCACGGCCAGCGGCGTGCCGCTGATCCGCGCACTGGAAGCCGGTGCCGACACGCTCAACAACATGGCCATGAAGGCCGAGGTGCGCGAGGCACTGGGCCGGGTGCGCGAAGGGGCGCCGCTGGCGCGCGCGCTGGGAGCCGGCAAGACGCTGCCGCCGCTGCTGATCCACATGACCGCCAGCGGCGAGGCCACCGGCGAACTGCCGCAGATGCTGGAACGCGCGGCCGAGACGCTGTCGCAGGAAGTGGAGCGCAAGACGCTGACCATGACCACGCTGCTGGAGCCGATCCTGATCCTGGTGACCGGCGCCATCGTGCTGATGATCGTGCTGGCGGTGCTGCTGCCCATCATCGAGATCAATCAGCTGGTCAAGTGAGGCTATGGCCCTTGTCCCGTATCCTGGTAGGGGGTTGAGATATATACCCGTTACGGGTATAGTTTTGTGTCGATATGACACGCATCCTCAAACGGAAGGACTTTGCGCGGTGGCAGGTGGGCGAGAGGTTGCCTGATGTCGCCCTGTGCAAGGCAGTCAAGGAAATGGAGGACGGTCTGATCGACGCGGACCTGGGTGGCTTCCTTTACAAGAAGCGGGTGGCTCGACCCGGCGCTGGCAAGAGTGGTGGCTACCGTACGCTATTGTCGGCGAGAATCGGCGACCGTTATGTGTTCCTGCATGGCTTCTCCAAGAGCGAGAAGGCGAACATCACGCGGGATGAGAAGAGGGCGCTGCAATTTGCCGGCAAGGTGTTTCTGGAGCTGTCGGGTGCAGCATTGTCGAAGGCATTGCTGTCGGGCGTTTTACTGGAGGTGCACTGTGAGCAAGATCATTGAATCGCTGCGAGGCGATCTGGCCACGCTCCATGATGCTGGCGCGATCGGCAAGGTGACGATGCGTCAGTTCGACGCGATCTGTCCCCCGCCAGTGCGGGCGTTTGGTGCATCCGACATCAAACGCCTGCGCGAGAGCCTGAAATTCAGCCAGCCGGTATTTGCGCTTCACCTGCATACGTCGGTGTCGACCGTGCGCAAATGGGAGCAGGGTGAAACTCACCCTGTGGGTCCAGCACTCAAGTTACTGAATGTGATTGCCGACAAGGGATTGCAGGCTATTACCTGACGTTTGCCAGAACGTGAACCTCCAGTTTTCTGCGGAATTGCCTGATGTTCTCATGACGGAGTCTGACCACGCTGTTCGGCCAGCACATCTTCCAGCGTACGCTGATGCCCAGGCCTGACCAGCTTCAGGTCATAACCGGCCGCTTCGAGCAGCCGCAGCAGGGCCGAGACACTCATGTCGCCCCGTGACAGGCTTTCCATCCGGGCCACGGTGGTGCGCGCCACGCCGGCGCGGCGCCCCAGTTCCTCTTGGCTGAGCTTCGCGTCGCGGCGCGCCTCTTTCAGCATGTCGGCGATGTCGTACAGCGTGGTCATTGTAGCCCCTGGGCATCAAAAACTGCGTATATGCCCAAATATGTAGCCCAGGGGCGTCATTCCGGGTGCAATGGACGTGCTGTGCTCAGCGCTTTCGTCGCGGCGCCATCAGCTCCGACTGTCCGATGATGGTACGTGACCGGTCGGGTGGCTCCGGATCGGAAAATCCGGCCGCCGCAATGGCCGGGTCCAGACCACGCAGGGCGAGCGGCTTTTTTGGGTCACGCAGCGATGACATCCCCTCGTTCCAGGCGTGCACCATCTGTTTGGCCACGGTGTGCCAGCGTGGCTCGTTGCGGGCGGCCTCGATGACCTCCCGCCCGGTCTCTACTGCCGATTCGCACAGCTGCTCGACCATTTCGTGGTAGCGGCGGGGCGGAATGCCCAGCCGGGCATTGAAGAAGCGCTCCAGTGCCTTCCCGGCCGTCCAGCTCTGCCGTCCTTCCACCGGCAGCCCGGGCGGGTTGCTGGCAAAGCGCGGGTAGGCCTGGGTGGTGACCACATCGAATACCGGGGTGAAGGCCACGTCGTCGAGCCCGGTGTAGAACAGCGCAATGTTCTTGGCGTGACAGTCGGCATTGCGCACCACATAGTTGATGAGCAGCTGCCAGCCGAAGTGTTCCAGCTGGGCGCGCATCCGTTCACGTGGCAGATAGGCCCGCGTGGTGTTCAGTACCTTCTCGGTGGTGGTGGCGTACTTTTCGTGAGGCGGCAGACCGAGCAGGGCACAGGCGTCTTCCACCCCATGCGTGGGGATGCCCTGCCCATCCACGTCGAAGCGCTCGACCACCAGTACCCGGCCGTCATCGGACATTCGTGCCTGGACGACCGGCACGACCTGGAGGCGATCCAGCACACGCAGGCTGTAGAACTCGTTGAAGCCGAGGTAGGGCGTGCTGTCATCCGAGCCCTTGATGATGTGACGGCTGGTGCGCAGGGTGGGCTTGCCCAGTGCCGGGCTGTGGGGGCTGTCGGGCAGGGCAGATGTGCCGGTCACCGGCGCGTCATCGTGTCCGCCGTATCCGTCGGCCTCGGGGGCCATGAATTTCGGTACCACGCCCGAAATGGCGGTACGGGCATAGCGTTTCACCAGCGCGGCGAAGTGGGCTGTGGAATTGTCGGCCTTCAGCAGTGCGTCGATCTGCAGCGGGTCCAGCCCGGCGCCCGGTGCACCACCCTCCGGCGTCACGGTGACGCGTCCGATGCCATGGCTGCCCACCACGGCCAGCAGTGAAAGGTCGGTGCCGTCGAGCAGTGGGCCGAATTCTTCACGGATGATGCCCAGCAGATAGCCTTCGGGCAGATTCTGGCGGAAGAAGGGGTGCAGGTCGCGTGGCCAGCGCCAGGGTTCGGGGCGCACTGGCATGAGCAAGCTGACGAAATCTTCCGTGTCTGCGTCCGGAAGGTAACGCAGAACGTATTCATCGTGTTCACGGTAGAGCTGGGCGACAGTCTTTCCCAGCACCTGAACATCAAGCCTCATTGCGGAATTGCTCCGTACCGTCATGAGGAAAACTCGCCACGCTGTTCGGCCAGCACATCTTCCAGCGTACGCTGATGCCCAGGCCTGACCAGCTTCAGGTCATAACCGGCCGCTTCGAGCAGCCGCAGCAGGGCCGAGACACTCATGTCGCCCCGTGACAGGTTTTCCATCCGGGCCACGGTGGTGCGCGCCACGCCGGCGCGACGCCCCAGTTCTTCCTGGCTGAGCTTTGCGTCGCGGCGCGCCTCCCTCAGCATGTCGGCGATGTCGTACAGCGTTGTCATTGTAGCCCCCGGGCATCAAAAACTGCGTCTATGCCCAAATATGTAGCCCAAGGGCATCATTGTCAAGTGTTATCGCTGCAAGCCGGCCGGCTGCGACAGGCTGCCAGCCCCCGCCGATCTCGGCCAGTCAGCCGTACCGTTTGCCAGCCGTTCCCACTTGCCAGATGTCTTCCCGGTGCAGGCCGATAAGCGCCGTGGGCGTGCATGCCGTTACCGGAAGCCATATGCTTCTGCCTGTCTGCCTGTCTGCCTGTCTGCCTGTCTGCCTGTCTGCCGGCTGTTGCCACGACATTGCGCCGGGGACACTTCCAGAAATGTCCTAGCGTGTAAACAACCCCTTGATTTCAAAGAGGGTGATCTCCATGATGGAAGAATGACACTGGCGCTGGCGTGCGCTGTCGCAGGCTTTGCCGGTGTCTGCGCAGGGCACTGCGCGCCCCGTCATGAACTTTCGTGGAGGCCCCACCATGCTCTGGCTGCTCAAGATCCGCCGGCTCTTCAACGCCACTGGCCGCGAGGCCGTGATGCTCTGGTACGCGCTGCGCAACCCGGCCACGCCGCCTGGCATCAAGCTGGGCATCGTGGCGCTGGGGCTGTACCTGTTCTCGCCCATCGACATCATTCCGGACTTTGCCATCCTGCTGGGCCTGGTCGATGACCTGGCCATCCTCATGATCGGCATTCCGTTCCTGGTCAACCGGCTGCCGGCCCATGTGCAGGCCGATGCAGCCCGGCGTGCCGAGCGCTCGTGGCTCGGCCGCTGGTTCAGTCGCCGCGGGGCAGCGGCACGCTGAAGATCACTTGCTGCCAGACTTGCCGTGGTCGTGATGATCGTGGCCGTGTTCGTGGTCTTCGCCTTTGGCGTGGTCATGCGTTTCGGCCTTGCCGGCGGGGGAGATGGTAGTGATCTGCAGCACCACCGGCTGGTCACCGGTGCGGGCGAAATGCTGCTGGTTGGCGCGGTGGCTGAACACGCTGCCCGGGGGCAGGGTTTTCAGTTTGGTTTCGTCGAAGGTGCGGCCAAACCCGAACTGCAGCGTGCCGCTGATGACGGTCACGAAGAAATAGCCATCTTTCGGGCCGTGCGGCTCCAGCGTGCGGTTGGCTGGAATTTCCACGCGAACGGTGCGGGTGTTGTAGGCCGAATCTTCGTCCACCGTCACACGGCCGGAGGCGGTGCTCATCTGGTCGGGCGTGAGGACCAGATCGGTTTCCGATGCCGATGCGGGGGCCGACAGGGCAAACAGGCCGGCAGCCGCCAGGGCGGCAGCAAGGTGGGAGCGGATCATGCTGAAATCTCCAGGGTGAATGAAAACGGATTCATGATAGGCGGAATGATAAATGCTGCCGCTTGAGGGAAATCAACGCAGCCAGATCATCTGTGCATGCCGTTATTCGCCGTGCATGCCATGAGAGTTGGAGCGGTGCACGCAGCACATGCGGCCAAAGCAGCAGCCAATGCACACCGCCGGTGCATACAGCCACGCCCGGCCATTGCAGCCGTACGACGGACGCAGCATACAGCCACAAGGCAGCGGTTTGCGCGGCTGTGCATGCGGCGGACTGCATGACGATCTGCTGGTTTCGGGGCAATCCGTATGGCTTCAGGGCAGCCTGTACAGCCAGTCACGGGTGCCGAATTTGTGTTCCACCCGGGCCACGGCTTCCACCATTTCTTCGGGGGTGATGTATCCGGGGGTACCGCCGTGCAGCTGCACGAAGGTTTCCTTCATGCGTTCGATGATGGCCTCGCGCGGCAGGCCGGTCTGGCTGCGCAGCGGGTCCACGCGTTTGGCGGCGCTGGTGGTGCCCTTGTCGCTGAGCTTTTCGCGGCCGATGCGCAGCACCTGCATCATCTTGCCGGCGTCCATGTCGTAGGCCATCGTCACGTGGTGCAGGATGGTCTTGCCGCCATCGGCCGGCACGTTGGAAAAGCGTTTCTGCGCGGCGCCGCCAATCTTCCCCCTGTCACTGGAAATGTCGTTGAGCGGCTTGTAGAAGGCGGCCACGCCCAGGGACTGCAGTGCCTTCAGTACCCAGTCGTCGAGGAAGGCGTAGGAATCGGCAATGCTCATGTCGGCCACCAGCGAACCGGGCGCATAGAGGGAATAGGTGATGATGCTGCCGGCCTCGATGAACATGGCGCCGCCGCCGGTGATGCGCCGGGTCAGCGTCACGCCCAGCCGCCGGGCTGCTTCTTCGTCCACCTCGTTGCGCACCGACTGGAAGACGCCCAGCACCACGGCCGTGGTGTCCCACTCCCAGATGCGCAGCGTGGGCGGGCGCCGGCCGGCAGCCACTTCCTCGCTCAGCACCTCGTCCAGGGCGGCATGCAGTTCGGGTGAAAACGCGGGCTCGTGGACGATCTGCCATTCGAAATCCCGCCAGGTGGTGGCCAGCCCCAGCGCGCGGCGCACGGCAATGCCCACCGCCTCGGGGCTGAAGCCGAAGAGCTGGGCATCGGCGGGCAGGGCGCTGCGAATGGCACTGGCCAGCGTGGCGGTACCGGCATCGGCCGGCTGGCCCTCCAGCGCGCGGCAGATATCGTCCAGGGCACTTTCGGGTTCGAGGAAGAAGTCGCCGGTCACCTGCACGCGGGCCAGACGGTCGTTTTCCACGTCCAGATCGACCACCACCAGCTTGCCGCCGGGGACCTTGTATTCACCGTGTCTGACTGCCATCGGGGCTCTCCATCCGGATTCAGGGTCGACGCGTCCATCTCATGGACACGCAGCCTCCGAATGATATCGGTTGCCGTATATCGGCATTGGCGGCAGGGGTATGGGCAGGGCCTGGACTCAACTTTCAGGTGCAACACCCCATCCCCATATGAGGTGCTGCCATGGAACAGACCCGAACCTGCATCCGCCTGAGCCCTGAAGAGGGGGCCGCCATCATGCTGGATGGAACTGCACCACGCCCGTGAAGGCAACCGGCCCCCCAGAAATGCGAACGCCCGGCCGTGTGGGCCGGGCGCCTGCATGGGCCGGGGCACTGCCGGGGGCGGTGCCGCAGGAGGGGGGCTTAGCCCTCCACGCCACCCAGTGCGTGGGAATAGCCGGCATCCACGTAGGTGATTTCACCGGTCACGCCCGAGGCCAGGTCGGACAGCAGGAAGGCGGCGACGTTGCCCACTTCCTCGATGGTCACGTTGCGGTGCAGGGGGGCAGCGGCTTCCACGGCCGACAGGATGCTGGAAAAGCCCTTGATGCCGGCGGCGGCCAGCGTCTTGATCGGGCCGGCCGAGATGCCGTTGGCACGAATGCCCTTCGGGCCGAGGTCACGGGCCAGATAGCGCACGCTGGCTTCCAGCGCTGCCTTGGCCACGCCCATGGTGTTGTAGTTGGGCACGGCACGCACGGCGCCCAGGTAGCTCAGCGTGACCAGCGCACCGTTGCGTCCCTGCATCAGCGGCTGCGCGGCGCGGGCCAGTGCCACCAGGCTGTAGGCCGAGATGTCGTGGGCCATGCGGAAGTTCTCGCGGGTGCAGCCCTCGAGGAAGTCGCCGGCGATGGCCTCGCGCGGGGCGTAGGCAATGGCGTGCACCAGGCCGTCGAAGCCATCCTTCCAGTGCTCGCCCACCTGTTGCATCAGCGCATCGATCTGGGCGTCTTCGGCCACATCGCAGGGGAAGACCAGCGACGAGCCGAATTCGGCCGCCAGCTCGGTGATCCGGTCCTTGAACCGGTCGCTCTGGTAGGTGAAGGCCAGCTCGGCCCCCTGGGCGCGACATTGTCTGGCAATGCCGTACGCGATGGAGCGGTTGGAGAGCAGGCCGAGGATCAGGATGCGCTTGCCGGCCAGAAAACCTTGGTTCATATGTCGCCTCGTGGCAAAAATAACATCGGCATTGTCGCATGAGCCGGGCGCCCGGGGCGTGTCGGAGGCGGATTCGTCCATGACACGCTCTACAATGGCGGCTGGCGTTTTCTGTGTGTTGACGGATGGTTGCGTGCATCGAGGGCCCCGGGGGGGCCGGGGAACAGGGAGTTGCGCCCCGGGGGGGCATGTCCCGCCGGGACTGGCTGCAGGGCATGCTCGGTCTCGGGGCGCTGGGGCTGCTCGGCTGGCCGGAGCGCCCGGCATGGGCGGCCCATGCGCTGTCCTGGGGCGGCGAGCCGCGCTATTCCGAATCCTTCCCCCATTTCGACTATGTGCGCCCCGATGCCCCGCGTGGCGGCATGGTGCGGCTGGCGGGTTTCGGCACCTTCGACTCACTCAACCCCTTTGCGCTGCGGGGCATGCCGGCCGCCGGGCTGGGCACGCTGATGTTCGAGTCGCTGGGTGTGGCCAGCTGGGACGAACCCTTTTCCATCTATGGCCTGCTGGCCGAGGACATGATCCTGGCCGACAACCGCCTCTCGGTGATGTTCAAGCTGCGCGTCGAGGCCCGCTTCAACGACGGCTCGCCGGTGCTGGCCGAGGATGTACGCCATTCGTTCGAATCCGTCACTGGGCCGAAGGGCTTTCCGATGCTGCGCCAGTATTTCGGCGACGTGGCCCGGGTGGAGGTGATGGATGACCGGCTGGTGCGCTTTTTCTTCAAACGGCCCAACCCGGAGCTGCACCTGATCCTCGCCAAGGATCTGCCCATCTTCTCGCGCAGCTGGGGCAACGGCAAGACGCTCGATGCCATCGCCCACGAGTATCCGGTCACCAGTGGCCCCTATGTCATCGATGATCTCGACCTGGGCAAGCGCATCGGGTTCCGGCGCGTCGAGAATTACTGGGCCGACGGGCTGGCGGTGCGCCGGGGCATGTTCAACTTCGGCCGGGTGGTGTTCAAGTATTTCCGCGACGAGACGGCCCGGCTCGAAGGCTTCAAGGCCGGCGAGTTCGACTGGCTGTTCGAGAACTCGGCCCGCAACTGGGCGCGGGGCCATGTGGGCAGCCGTTACCTCAGTGGCGAGATCATCAAACGCAGCTTTCCCCAGTCGAACGTGAGCGGCATGCAGGGTTATGCGCTGAACACGCGCCGGCAGCTCTTTCGCGATGTGCGGGTGCGCGAGGCGCTGGCGCTGGCCTTCGATTTCGACTGGCTCAACCGGCAGGTGTTCTACGGCCAGTACACGCGTACGCGCAGCTATTTTGCCAACAGCCCGATGGCGGCCACCGGTGCGCCGGATGCAGACGAAACCCGCTTTCTGCAGAGCCTGAAGACGCCGCTCGACCCGTCGCTGTTCGAGGCCGTGCCGGAAGTGCCCGACACGCCGGATGCCCAGACTCTGCGCAGCAGCCTGCGGCGCGCCCAGCAGCTGCTGGCCGCGGCGGGCTGGAAGGTGGGGGACGATGGCCGGCTGCGCAATGCGGAGCGGCAGCCGTTCCAGTTCGAGGTGCTGAATTTTTCGCCGACCTTCGAACGGGTGGCCACGCCCTGGGTGCACAACCTGGCCCGGCTGGGCATCCGTGTGCGGCTGCGCACCGTGGATCCGGCACTCTACCAGAAACGGATGGATGCCTTCGATTTCGACGTGACCACGGCCATCTACCCGATGAGTGCCACGCCCGGCAACGAGCTGTGGCAGATGGTGGGCTCGGCCGGGGCCAGCGAGGAGGGCTCGTCCAATTATGCGGGCATTGCCGATCCGGTGGTGGACGAGATCATCGGCCGCATTCTGGCGGTGAAATCGCGCGAGGAGCTGGAGGTGGCGGCCCGGGTGCTCGACCGGGTGCTGCGCCACGGCTGGTACATGGTGCCGCAGTTTCACAGCAGCAGCTATCGCGTGGCCTTCGATTACCGGCTGCGCTATCCCACCGTGCTGCCGCTCTTCTATGATGCGCAATCCTGGATGCTGCAGACCTGGTGGTTCGACCCGGATGCCAGGCCGCAACCGCCGGAGGAATGATCATGTCGAGTTACATACTGCGCCGGCTGGCGCTGATGGTTCCCACGCTGCTGGGCATCCTGCTGGTGAGCTTCGTGGTCATCCAGTTCGTGCCGGGCGGCCCGGTGGAGCAGGTGGTGCAGAGCCTGCGCGGCGGCGGGCAGGGCGGCGAGGTGGCAGCGGCGGCCAGCGCCCCAGGCTATCGGGGGGCACAGGGGGTGGATGCGCGGCAGCTGGCAGAAATAAAGGCTTTCTACGGTTTCGACAAACCGGCCACCACGCGCTTCGTCGAGATGGTGGGGCGCTATCTGCGCTTCGACCTGGGCGAGAGCTTCCGCTACCAGCAGTCGGTGGGCTCGCTGATCCTGCAGAAGCTGCCGGTTTCCATCAGTCTCGGGGTATGGAGCTTTCTGATCGTCTATCTGGTGTCCATTCCGCTGGGCATTGCCAAGGCGGTGCGCGATGGCAGCCGCTTCGATCTCTGGACCACCACGGCCATTCTGGTGGGCTATGCCATTCCGGGCTTCGTGCTGGGGGTGGCACTGCTGGTGCTGTTTGGCGGTGGCTCGTTCCTGTCTTGGTTTCCGCTGCGTGGCCTGACCTCCGATGACTGGGCGTCGCTGAGCCTGTTCGGCAAGGTGATGGATTATTTCTGGCATCTGGCGCTGCCGCTCGTCTGCCTGGTGGCGGGCAGCTTTGCCGTCACCACACTGCTGACCAAGAACGTGATGCTCGAAGAGATTCGCCGCCAGTATGTGGTCACGGCGCGGGCCAAGGGCCTGCCCGAGCGGCGCATCCTGTACCGGCATGTGCTGCGCAATGCGCTGATTCCGCTGGTGACGGGCTTTCCGGCAGCCTTCGTCGGGGCGTTCTTCACCGGTTCGCTGCTGATCGAGACGCTGTTCTCGCTGGACGGGCTGGGGCTGCTGTCGTATGAATCGGTGGTGCAGCGGGATTATCCGGTGGTGCTGGGCATGCTCTATCTGTTTTCGCTGATCGGGCTGCTGACGAAGCTCATCACCGACATTGCCTACACGTGGGTGGACCCGCGCGTGAAATTCAGCGGATCGGGGCGGTGAACGGATGATGACGCAGAACCGGCGCATTTCACCGCCCTCGCAGGGTGCAGACGTCATGACACCGCCTTCGCAAGGCGCAGACGCCATGGTTGATGGCGCCGCTCCCCTGTCCGGGGAATTTGAGCCCGTGACGGAAGGCGCAGTTTTCATGGCGCAAGGGAGCGTTTCCGGCGTGGTGGCCGACGGGGCCATCGTGCCGGCAGGTGCCGGCATGCGGGCACATTCGCCTGCCCGGCGTGCCTGGCAGCGCTTCAGGCGCCACCGGCGCGGCTACATCAGCCTGTGGATCTTTGCCATCCTGTTTGGCGTGTCTCTGTTTGCCGGCGTGCTCTCCAACGACCGGCCGCTGCTGGCCAGCCACGAAGGCAACCTGTATGTGCCGCTCTGGAAGGATTATCCCGAAACCACCTTCGGGGGGGATTTCAACGCGCCCACCGAGTGGCACGACCCGTTCATCCAGCAGCAGTTCCGGAAGGACGGCAACTGGCTGCTGTGGCCGCTGAACCGCTACAGTTTCAACACGCTCAATTACTACGCCGAGCTGCCCAATCCGGCGCCGCCGTCGGCGCAGAACGTGCTGGGCACCGACGACCGTGGCCGCGACGTGCTGGCACGGCTGCTGTATGGCTTTCGACTGTCGGTGCTGTTCGGGCTGGCGCTCACCGCCATCGGCACGGGGCTGGGCATCGTGATGGGGGCGCTGCAGGGCTATTTTGCGGGGCGTGTGGACATCACGCTGCAGCGGTTCATCGAGGTGTGGTCGGCCATTCCGGAGCTGTATCTGCTGCTCATCCTGGCCTCGGTGTTCGAGCCGGGCATCGGCGTGCTGCTGGTGATCCTGTCGCTGTTCGGCTGGATGGGGCTGTCGGACTACGTGCGGGCCGAGTTCCTGCGCAACCGGCAGCTGGAATTCGTGCAGGCGGCACGCGCGCTGGGGCTGCCCCGGCGCACCATCATCCTGCGGCACATCCTGCCCAATTCGCTCACGCCGGTGCTGGCCTTTCTGCCATTCCGGATGAGTGCGGCCATCGTGGCGCTGGCCAGTCTGGATTTTCTGGGGCTGGGCGTGTCCGACTCGAGCCCCAGTCTGGGCGAGCTGCTGGCGCAGGGCAAGACCAATCTGGATGCCTGGTGGATTGCGCTGCCCACCTTCGGCGTGCTGGTGGGCATGCTGATGCTGCTGATCTTCATCGGCGAGGCGCTGCGGGATGCGCTGGATCCGCGCAAACGGTGAGGGAGACGACATGACGAATGAAGGGCACACGCCCCGGGCACCGGGACAGGCACCGCAGACGGCCCAGGGCCGGACCCTGCTGGACGTGCGCAACCTGAGCATCGACCTGCCGGGGCCCGACGGAGCGCCGGCGCGCATCGTGCAGGAAGTGAGCTTTTCCGTGGGGCCGGGCCAGCGTGTGGCGCTGGTGGGCGAATCGGGCTCGGGCAAGACGCTCACGGCCCATGCGCTGATGCGGCTGACCGAAGGTGCGCAGTACGGGGGCAGCGTGCTGTTCGAGGGACGCGACATCCTCACGGCCGATGCGCGTGCGCTGCACCAGCTGCGGGGCGGGCAGATGGGCATGGTGTTTCAGGAGCCCATGTCGGCGCTGAACCCGCTGCACCCCATCGGCGACCAGATTGGCGAGGTGATGACGCAGCACGAGGGGCTGACGCGCGCCCAGGCGCTGGAACGCACGCTGGAACTGCTGCGGCTGACGCGCATCCAGGACCCGAGGCGCTGTGCAGCCGCGTACCCGCACCAGCTATCGGGCGGGCAGCGGCAGCGGGCGCTGATTGCCATGGCGCTGGCCTGCCGGCCGAAGCTGGTGATCGCCGACGAGCCCACCACGGCGCTGGACGTGACGGTGCAGACCAGCATCATGAAGCTGCTGGCCGACCTGCAGCAGCAGTTCGGCATGGCGGTGCTGCTGATCACGCACGACCTGCCGCTGGTGCGTGCCTTTGCCGGGCAGGTGGTGGTGATGCGTCATGGCCGCGTGGTGGAACAGGGGTCGGTGGCGGAAGTGTTCGATGCGCCCCGGCACGAGTACACCCGGGCGCTGCTGGCGGCCCACCCGAAGCGGCTGGTGGAACCCATGACGGAGGCGCCGTCCGGCACGGAAGACTTTGGCGATACCGGTCTCATGGTCAGCGCACGGCGCGCGGGCTGCACCTTCGTCAGCCAGAAGGGCTGGTTTGCCCGCGAACGGACCGAGGTGCTGAAGGATGTCGACCTGCAGGTGCCGGCCGGCACCACGCTGGGGGTGGTGGGCGAATCCGGCTCAGGCAAGACCACGCTGGCGCTGGTGCTGATGCGCCTGGCTGCCGGCGAGATGCACGGCGAGGTGAGCGTGGCCGGCACGCGCATCGACGCGCTGCCCGAGCGCACGCTGCGTCCGCTGCGGGCCGGCTTCCAGATGGTGTTCCAGGATCCGTTCAACGCGCTCTCGCCGCGGATGAGCATTGCCGAGATCGTCGGGGAGGGGCTTTGGCTGCACCGGCCCGATCTGACGGACGACGCGCACCGCACGGCGGTGATCGACGCGCTGCAGGAAGTGGGGCTGGATCCGGCCCTGGTGCTGCACCGCTATCCGCATGAACTCTCGGGCGGACAGCGCCAGCGGGTGGCCATTGCGCGGGCGCTGGTGCTCAAGCCCCGCCTGCTGGTGCTGGATGAGCCCACCTCGGCACTGGACCTGACCGTGCAGCTGCAGGTGCTGAAGCTGCTGGTGTCGCTGCAGCAGAAGCATGGCCTGAGCTACGTGCTGATCACCCACGACATGGGCGTGATCCGCGCACTGGCACACCAGCTGCTGGTGATGAAGGATGGTGTGGTGGTGGAGCAGGGGACGGTCGAGGATGTCTTCATGGCACCGGCTTCCGGCTACACGCGTGAGCTGCTGGCCGCGGCGGCATGGCGGGATGCCATCTAGATGGCCGGCCCTGCCTGCACACGGCCGGGACCTCCGTGGGGGCGAACGATTCCATGACCCGCTCCGGAACGGGGTTGGGAATGCCGGGGGCAGACCGTGACGCCCTGGCACGACATGCTCCCTGCCGGGATCGTGGGATTGGCAGGCATTTCGGGCAACCGGTGAAATAATCGGCCGCCGAATGCATGGGAGCCAGGCCGCAGGGCTTTTGTCGCGGGTTCCCGGGGGAGTGCGTCGATCATGGGGCCCGGGATCCCTGTCATTTATCGCAAGGCGCTGCGTGATCTCTGGCAGCTGCGCAGCCAGGCGCTGGCCATCGTGGGCGTGGTGATGGCCGGCATTGCCATGCTGACCATGCTGCAGATCGCCTTTCACTCGCTGCTGGCCAGCCGCGATCACCTGTTCTCGGCCGCCCAAGGCAATCTGCCCGATGTCTGGGTGTCGCTCAAGCGGGCACCCGAGGCGGTGGCCCGGCAGGTCGCGGCACTGCCCGGGGTGGCCCAGGTGCAGACCCGCATCATGGCCAGTGGCAAGCTGGCCCTGGCGGGCGTCGATGAACCGCTGCAGACCCAGCTGGTGTCGCTGCCGGACGATGGCCGCCAGCCGCTGCAGAACCGGCTCTTTCTGCAGGCCGGCCGCCGGCCGGCACCCTGGTCCCGGGACGAGGTGGTGATCAGCGAGGCCTTTGCCGCCGTGCATCACCTGCAGCCCGGCGCCCGGCTGCAGGTCACCGTCAATGGCCGCACCCAGGGCTTTCGGGTGGTGGGGGTGGGCGGCTCACCGGAGTTTCTCTACCAGCTGGCACCGGGCAGCGTGTTTCCCGATCATGCCCATTTTGCCGTGCTGTGGGTGCCGCGCAGTACCCTGGCCGCTGCCATGAACATGAAAGGGGCGTTCAATGCCCTGTCGGCCACCCTGTCGCGGCAGGGGGCAGCACCGGGGCACGAGGCGGACGCGCTGGCCGCCATCGACCATGTGCTGGACCGCTGGGGCGGACTGGGGGCCATCGGCCGGGACGAGCAGATCTCCACCCGCCGGCTGCGGGACGAACTGGCCCAGATACAAATCAACGTGCGCCTGCTGCCCACCGTCTTTCTGGCGGTGGCCGCCTTTCTGCTGCACGTGGTGTTCACCCGGCTGGTGGGCCTGCAGCGCGGCCAGATCGCCATCCTGAAGGCCTTCGGCTACCGCACGTCCACGGTGGTACTGCACTATGCCCTGATGGCGGCCACGATCTGTGTGACCGGGGCGCTGCTGGGCGTGCTGGCCGGCAGCGGCATGGGGCACTGGCTGGCCGTGACCTACCAGCACAATTTCCGCTTTCCGTCCCTGCATCATGCGGTGGACCTGAAGACCGTGCTCACCGGTGTGGCCGTGGCGGTACTGGCCGGCATGGCCGGCGCCAGCCAGGCGGTGCTGCGGGCAGTGCGTGAACCGGTGGCACAGGCCATGCGCCCGCAGCCCCCCGAACGCTATCGCATCGCCGGCATCGGGCAGGGGGGACTGGCGCGCTACCTGCCGCAGCCGGCACGCATGGTGCTGCGGCATCTGGCACGTCACCCGGGCCGGGCGCTGCTGACGGTGGCAGGACTGGCCATGGTGGGCGGGCTGGTGGTGATGGTGCGCCTGCAGCCGGGGGCGCTGACCTTTCTGGTCGACAGCCGTTTCCGGCTGGGGGAACTGTACGATGTGTCGGTGCGCTTCACCGAGGCGCAGCCGCATCGTGCCCTGTTCGAGCTGCAGTCCCTGCCTGGCGTGCAGCAGGCCGAGGGCATGCGGGCCGTGCCGGTGGAACTTCTGGCGACGAATCACCGGCTGCGCACCGTGCTGGAAGGCATGCCCGGCCGGGGCGAGCTGCGCGGACTGATCGACGACCGGCTCGAGCGCCAGCTCCTGCCCGAAAACGGCCTGCTGATGAATGCGCACGTGGCCCGCCGGCTGGGCGTGTCCGTGGGAGACCGGGTGTCGCTGCGCGAGCTGCAGGGCCGGCGCCGTACACTGCAGCTGCCCGTGGCGGCCGTGATCAACGAGCTGCTGGGCGTGACCGTCTACATGAACGTGGCGGCGTTCGGTCAGGTCCTGGGCGATGGTGATGTGCTGGAAGGCGCCGTGCTCGACGTGCTGCCCGGCGAGCTGCAGACGGTGCGCCGCGCGCTGGACCGGCGGCCCGACATCGCCTCGGTCACCGTCCGGCAGGAAGCCACCGATTCGTTCTATCAGGTGGTGCGGCGCATTTCCGTGCCGATCACCTCGATGGGCATCGTGCTGGCCATGCTGGTGAATTTCGGCGTGGTCTACAACGCGGCGCGCATCACACTGGCCGAACGGATGCGCGAACTGGCCAGCCTGCGCGTGCTTGGGTTCACGCGCAGCGAGGTGGCACACATCCTGATGGGCGAGATCGGGCTGCTGGTGCTGCTGTCCATTCCGCTGTCCTTTGCCTGTGGCTGGGGGCTGGGCTGGCTGATGGTGCAGGGCATGCAGAACGACCTGTACCGCGTGCCCCTGACCCTGCCGCCGGAAGGCTACGCGCTGGCCGCCCTGGTGACGCTGACCTCGACGCTCGTCTCGATGGCAGCGGTGCTGCGGCTGATGAACCGGATGGACATGCTGGCGGTGCTGCAGAACCGGGTGTGACGGGCATTCATCCTCAGCGGGTTCTGCCCGCTGCTCGCCATCTGCCCGTCTGCCCGACTGTCCGTCTGTCCGTGTTCCGGGTGGAGGAACCGGAAGATGGCGGGCATCCACACGCTGGTCCGTCTGCCCGTGTTCCGGATGGAAGAGGACGTACTCCGTTCGGGAAAAATGGCGCGCCGGCCGGAGAAAACCGTCGCGGCAGCAGGGCAGGGCCGACACGTGACGGTGTTACCATGGGCGATAATGGTCACGGATCGTTTCATGGCCCGTCAGAGCGGGTCGTGGACTCCATTCGAACGGGCATGACAGGGGCTTCCGCATGAACGCGACGGGGACGGACACGGGGATGAACGGGACAAGCAGGGCAGATGCTTCTGCGGTGATGTTCCGTGCCGAGGGCATCACCCGCGTCTACCGGATGGGTGAGGTGGAGGTGCATGCGCTGCGCGGCATCGACCTCGAACTCCATCCGGGCGAGTTCGTGGTGATTCTGGGGCCGTCGGGCTGCGGCAAATCGACGCTGCTGAACATCCTCGGCGGGCTGGATGTGCCCACGGCGGGGCGCGTCTGGTACAACGGGCAGGATCTCACTCATGCCGATGACGGCACGCTCACCCAGTTCCGGCGCGACAACGTGGGTTTCGTCTTCCAGTTCTACAACCTCATTCCCAGCCTGACGGCGCGCGAGAACGTGGCCATCGTCACCGAGATCGCCCGGCACCCGATGCGCCCCGAGGATGCACTGGCGCTGGTGGGGCTGGATGGCCGGCTGAACCATTTTCCGGCGCAGATGTCGGGTGGCGAGCAGCAGCGGGTGGCCATTGCGCGCGCCATTGCCAAGCAGCCGGCCGTGCTGCTGTGCGACGAGCCCACCGGAGCACTCGACTCCGCCACCGGTGTGCGGGTGCTGACGGCGCTGGATGAGGTCAATGCCTCGCTGGGCACCTGCACGGTGGTCATCACGCACAACGCCGACATCGCCCGCATGGCGCACCGGGTGCTGACGATGGGCGATGGCCGCATCGTCGACGTGAAGATCAACGAACACCGCCTGAAGGCCGATGAGCTGCGCTGGTGAAGCCTCTCCATCCGGTACGTCCCCCGGCACCGCTGCGCACCACGCACGGGACGGTGGGCCGGCGGGCCGTGGACCGGCAGGATGGGGACCCACCGGGGGCGGCCCCGATGGTGGTGGACCCGATGGGTGTGGACCCGATGGGTGTGGACCTGCAGGGGGTGGCCCTGCAGGGGGTGGAGCCTCGGGGGGCGGAGGCGGAGGTGGTCGCCGGGTACGGCGCGCGCTGCTGCCGGCCATCTACCGCAAGGCGCTGCGCGACCTGTGGCTGCTGCGCGGGCAGGCCATCGCCATCATGGGGGTGGTGATGGCCGGCATTGCCATGCTGACCATGATGCAGATGGCTTTCAGCTCACTGCTGGAGAGTCGCGAGCAGCTCTTCGCGGTGGACAACGGCAACCTGCCGGACGTGTGGGTGACGCTCAAGCGGGCACCGGAAGGCGTGGCGAAGCAGGTGGCGGCGCTGCCCGAGGTGGCCGAGGTCGAAACACGGGTGCGGGCGGCCGGCAAGCTGAAACTGGCGGGGGTGGACGAGCCGATGCAGGCGGAGCTGGTGTCGCTGCCGGACAATGGCCAGCAGCCGCGGCAGAACCGCGTGTTCCTGCGGCGGGGCCGGATGCCGGCCCCCTGGACACGGAACGAGGTGGTGATCAGCGATGCCTTTGCGGATTTCCATCACCTGCAGCCCGGTGCCCGCCTGCGGGTGACGGTCAACGGGCGCAGCCAGTGGTTCACGGCCGTGGGCGTGGGGGGCACGCCCGAATATCTGTACCAGATCGCGCCCGGCGGCATCTTTCCGGACTACGAGCATTTTGCGGTGCTGTGGGTGCCGCGCGAAGCACTGGCTGCCGGCATGAACATGGATGGTGCCTTCAATTCGCTCACGGCCAGGCTCTCGCCCCAGACCGATGCGCAGGGGCGCGAGGCACGCGCCATTGCCGGCATCGACCGGGTGCTGGACCGCTGGGGCGGGCTGGGGGCCATCGGACGCGTGGACCAGCTCTCCACCCGCCGGCTGGATGACGAGCTGGGCCAGCTCCATGCCAGTGTCCGCATGTTGCCCACCGTCTTTCTGGGGGTGGCGGCCTTTCTGCTGAACGTGGTGTTCACCCGTCTGGTGGGCATGCAGCGCGGGCAGATTGCCATCCTGAAGGCCTTTGGCTACCGCACCACCACCGTGATGCTGCACTATGGGCTGATGACCACGGTGATCTGTGTGGCGGGGGCGCTGCTGGGCATCGTGGCCGGCAGCTGGATGGGCCAGTGGATGGCCCGGACCTATCTGGAAAACTTCCGCTTTCCGCAGCTGTATTTCTCGCTCGATGGCGGGCTGGTGATCACGGGGGTGCTGGTGGCCGTGCTGGCCGGCGTGGCCGGGGCCGGGCTGGCCGTGCTGCGTGCGGTGCGCGAGCCGGTGGCACAGGCCATGCGGCCACAGGCTCCGGAGCGTTTTCGCGGCGGGCTGGTCGGGCGCTGGCGCCTGCTGCAGCGGCTGCCGCAGACGGCGCGCATGGTGCTGCGCCAGCTGGAACGGCGGCCGGGCCGGGCGGTGCTGACCATCATCGGTCTGGCCATGGTGGGCGGGCTGATCGTGATGGTGCGCCTGCAGGGCGGGGCACTGACCTATCTGGTGGACAGCCGCTTCCGGATGGGCGAGCTGTACGATGTGGCGGCGACCTTCACCGAGGTGCAGCCGCGCCGGGCACTCTTCGAACTGGCGTCCATTCCGGGCGTGCAGTATGCCGAGGGGATGCGTGCCGTGCCGGTGGAAGTCTCGGCGATGAGCCGGCACCTGCGCACCACCATCGAGGGCCTGCCGGCAGAAGGTACCCTGCGACGTCTGGTGGACGCCAGTCTCCGGCAGCAGGTCGTCCCCCATGACGGGGTGGTGATGAACGACTATCTGGCCGCACGCCTGGGCGTGGGGGTGGGTGATACGGTGTCGGTGCACGAGCTGCAAGGGCGGCGGCGTACGCTGCAGCTGCCGGTGATGGCGCTGGTGCGCGAACAGATCGGCGTGACGCTGTACATGGACGTACCGGCCATGAACCGGGTGCTGGGCGAGGGGGATGTGCTGGAGGGCGCGGTGCTGGATGTGGCGCCGGGGGCGCTGCAGGGCGTCAAGATGGCCCTGGACCGCCGGCCCGATGTGGCGGCCATCAGCGTCCGTGCGGATGCCACCAGCTCGTTCTACGACATGCTCAACCGCATCACCGGTCCGGTCTCCATGATGGGCGTGCTGCTGGGCATCATGGTGAATTTCGGCGTGGTGTACAACTCGGCCCGCATCACGCTGGCCGAACGGGCCCGCGAGCTGGCCAGCCTGCGGGTGCTGGGCTTCACGCGGGGTGAGGTGGCGCGCATCCTGCTGGGCGAGATCGGCCTGCTGGTGCTGCTGTCCATTCCCCTGTCCTTCGTCTGCGGCCGGGGGCTGGGCTGGCTGATGGTGCAGGGCCTGCAGAGCGACCTGTATCGCATCCCCCTGCGGATCCCGCCCGAATCCTACGCGCTGGCCACGGTGGTGACCCTGTGCACCACCCTGGTGTCGATGGCCGTGGTGTTGCGGCTGGTCAACCGGCTGGACATGATCGAGGCCCTGAAGGAGCGGGACTGAGCACGCATCATGGATACATTCAGCCTTACGAACGCATTTGGCATCACGAGCGTATCCGGTATCACGAGCGTATCCGGCATCACGAGCGTATCCGGCATCACGAATGCATCCGGCACCACGAAATCATTCGGCCTCACGATTCCCCTCCGGACTGCTGGATTCCACAGGTGCTGGAATTTCAGCAGCCCCGGACCCGGGGCAGCGACCGGGACATGGACATGGACATGCCGGAGATCGTGAGCGCTGTCCCTGGCATGCCGGGATTCTTCCCTGTCTGCGAGGCAGGCACCGGCTGGCGCCCATTTTCAATCTGACCTCTTTTGTGAACATTGCATCATGAAGCTGCCTGCCCGAAAAACCATCGTCACCAGTCTGATCGTCGCTGGCGTGCTGGGTACACTGGCTTGGCTGGCACTGCGCGAACCCACCCAGCTGGCCAGCGTGGCACAGGTCCGCTACGGCCCGATGGAAGAACAGTTCTCCGAGGAGGGCAAGACCAGGCTCAAGGCGCGGTATTCGGTCACCGCGCCGGTGGCCGGCACCCTGCAGCGCATCGGCCTGCAGCCGGGCGATGCCGTGAAGGCCGGCCAGACGGTGGCCTGGATCGACCCGGCCTCGCCCGGTCTGCTGGATGCGCGCAGCCGCACCCAGCTGCGGGCCGAGCTGGCTGCAGCCGAGCAGAAGTACCAGTCGGCACGCCATCATGTGAATGCCACGCGGGCTGCGCTGGATCAGGCCAGCAGCGCGCTGAAGCGTGCCCGAAAACTGCGTGACGGCAATGCCATTTCGCAGGAGGCGCTGGAAAATGCCCAGATGCAGGCCGCTTCCACCCGCGCCAACTGGTCCGCTGCCCGGGCCGATGCACAGACGGCCCAGCAGCAGGTGGCTGCAGCCCGGGCGGCGTTGCTGGAAGGGGATGCCGAGGCACCGGCAGGGGGAGAGGCTGGGTCTGCAGACAAGGCGGCGGTGAAGGCGGGCGCGAGCGGAAGAACCGAACCCGCATCGTCCCCCGTGCGAAAACCCATCGCGGTGCTGGCGCCCGTGGATGGCGTGGTGCTCAAGCGCCCGCTGGACAGCGCCGTGCCCGTCACGCTGGGCCAGCAGCTGCTGGAAATGGGTGACACCGCCCAGCTGGAAGTGGAGGCCGAGGTGCTGTCGTCCGATGCCGTGAAGGTGCGGCCGGGCATGACGGCACGCCTGCTGCGCTGGGGCGGGCCGGGCGAACTGCAGGCGCATGTGACCCGGGTGGAGCCGGGCGGCTTCACCAAGGTGTCGGCACTGGGCGTGGATGAGCAGCGCACACGCGTGATCCTGGACATCGACAGCCCGCGCCAACAGTGGATGGCGCTGGGGGATGCCTACCGTGTGGAGCTGGAATTCGTGCTGCGCCACGAGGACCGTGTGCTGCAGGTGCCGGCCAGCGCACTGTTCATCGACACACGCAAGGCGGCACAGGCCGGCAGCCCGCGTTACGCGGTATATCGCGTGGAAAATGGCCGGGCCAGGCTTTCGCCCGTGAAAACCGGGATGCGTTCAGCCACCCATGTGCAGGTGCTGGACGGACTGAAGGAAGGCGATATGGTGATCGTGCAGCCGGATGACCGGGTGGCCGAGGGGGTGAGGATCGAGGGGCATTGAGCCAGTGCCTGACGCGAGAGGCCGGCGAGCAGGAATTCAGAGCGCCATCTTCAATGGTCTCAAAAATGCCTCTGTTCGTGTCAGCTTCTGTCTGAGCAGCATGTCCAGGTATTGATCGGCGGTCATCGAGGGTCTTTTGAGAGAGCGCCGGTGATTTGCGGCCGCTTCAAGAACCTTGCCTGCATTCAGGTCCAGCAGGTCAGAAATGAAATCATCCGGGTCGATCGCTTCAAGGTTGTACTGCTCGAGTACGTCTTCGGGGAAATCCTTTCCGTTGAATGTAATGATGGCGCTGCACCCTCCATGAATCGCAGCAGCCAGTACGTGGCGGTCATCAGGATCCGGAAGTTGAATGGCCCCAATCAGATGATCGAAGCCAGAGATCAGGGCGTTACGGACATTGTCGTTCATCAATCTCCGCGTTCGTGCCAGGTCTTCTTGCCGGATGTCCGGACGCCGCTGCAGGAGATTCTGCGTCCATTCGTCATGGATCATGTCTGTCCAGCGAGCGCGATAGAGATCGGTCAATGCCAGGTGCATCAGCAGATCACGCAGTGGAGCAGGGTAGAGCACGCACGCATCATAAATGACCGTGAAATTAGATTGCATTACTCATACCCCATGCCAAGTTCCTGGGCCTGTGCGGCCAGCTCCTCCAGAGTTGCCCTTCGCGCAGTATCGATCTGGTTTTTGTAATCGATGACATCCTGATAACGAACCCGACGGTGTGTGCCTGTCTTGTGGAATGGGATTTCTCCCTTTTCCAGAAGCTGTACGAGATACGGGCGAGATACGTTGAGCAGGTCGGCAGCTTCCTGGGTCGTCATCTCGGCGTGAATGGGAATGACGCTGACCGCATTGCCCTTGCCTATTTCTGTCAGGATATCCACGAGCAGGCGAAGGGCTGGTACCGGGACGCTGATCGCGTGAGCCGTACCTTGTTCACTGCCGAGTTCAATCTGCTGGGTTTCGGCTTTGGTTTGCAGGTAGGCAGACAGTGCCCGACCGCTTTCTCGCGCAATGGCAGATTGTTCGGCACTGGGAAGACGCTGGGGTGCGACGACGGAGGACATGGTGTATCTCAACAGAATCGGGTTTGGTCTACAGCGCAGATTAATCGAAATAAACGAAACAGACAAGTGTCATCTGCTTTTGTCCGTCTGATGGTCGTTGGTTCCGGCCCGGTGCCGGACAAGCCCACGCTGCGGCCCTGCCGCCCTGTCCTGCAGGGCCAAAGGGGGGCTTTTGGGGACAAATGAGTCCATGACACGCTCTGACATGTCCTGAAGGCTGGTGGCGCTGATAATGTATGGTGAATGTATGGTGGCACGTTCTATTCGCTTCGCTGGATGGCCCTCGCACTCCCCACCACACACCCCACCGCGCCCAGCAGCACAACCGCCAGCCCCATCAGCAACAGCCGGAAATCCGCCACCCGCCCGGCCAGCACCGGCCCGATGCTGGCACCGATGAACAGCACGAAGCCGTTCAGTGCCATGCCGGCCGCACGATCGGGGGCGGCGAGCGTACCGTACAGCACGATCATGGCCGGAATGGCCAGTGCCACGCCGGTGACGAAGATCAGGCTGCCGGCGACGATGCCCGGCAGGTGCTGCGACAGCGCCGCTTCCAGCGCCACGCCGGCGGCGGCCAGCATGAAACCGGCGCAGGCTACGCCGGACATGCGGATGCGGGCCGCCAGTGGCCCGGCCAGCAGCGCCACGAACATCAGGGGCAGGCCAGCCAGACGCAGCAGGAGCACCTGGCTCCCATCCAGTCCCAGTGTCTGCAGATGCGGGCCGAGCGCCGTGTACATGGCCACGAAGGACAGCAGCAGGGTGATGTGTGCGCACGAGAGCAGCAGAATGGTGGGGCGTGCCAGCAGCCGGGCCATGGCAGCGAAGCGGTGGCCCAGATGACCGTGCAGGGCAGCACGCCCGGGTTCGCGGGCGAACAGGGCGATGAGCGGGGTCATGATGGCCAGCGCGCCGCCTGTGACCAGGAACACCCACGACCAGTGCCCGTGCAGGGCGATCCAGCCGGCCAGGACCTGGCCGAAAATGCCGGCAACCAGAAAGGCGGTGGACATGGCGCCAATGGCCGTGGCGCGCAGACGGGGCGGCGTGGCCTCGATGAGATAGGCCAGTGCTACCGGTGCAAAACTGGCGGCAGCCAGCCCCTGCGTGACACGCAGTCCGCCCAGCCAGGGCAGTGAGGGTACGAAGGCGCAGGCCAGGGTGGCGATGGCCAGCGCCGCAAGACCCGTCAGCATGACCGGACGCCGGCCGTACTGGTCCGACACCGGCCCCCAGAGCAGAAAACCTGCTGCATAGGCCAGACTGAAGGCGCTGGCCAGTGCCAGCGTGGTGGTGGCAGGCGCACTGCCAAAGCTTTTGGCCACGTGGGGCAGCAGGGGAATGGCCAGGTAGAGCTGGGTGAGGACGAACAGCGCCGTCGTCACCAGCAGGGTGATGACGCCACCACCGGCAGGATGAGGGGCGTTGTCAGGCATTGTCCGGTCGGCAGCGGAGGTGCTGCCATCGGCAGGCGTCGCCCGTTGGGCGGAGCATGTGCTGGAAGCGGCAGGGGTGATGAGTGAGGCGGGTCGGGAAGCACGGGACATGCAGCTCCTCCTGATTGAATAAATTCCAACTACAACGTTGGAGTTCATTCTAGTATGATTTGCGCCACACGCACAAACCACGTCGTCCCGCATGCCCCGGGTATGGCCGGGGCGAATGGGCCCATGACACGCGCCAGGGACGGATCAGGACGGATACGCAGACGATGGCCTGGGATACCGAGGGAACCAAACGCAGGATTCTGGAAGCAGCCGTGGACGAGTTCGCCAGGCTGGGTCCGGATGGGGCGACGATCGACCGGATTGCCCGGACGGCGGGCGTGAACAAGGAGCGGGTCTACAACTACTTCGGGGACAAGCGCGGGCTGTTCTCGGCCGTGCTGCGCAGCGAGCTGGCCAAGGTGGCGCAGGCGGTTCCGGTGGAGAGCTTTGCCGTGGAGGATGTGGGCGACTATGCCGGCCGGGTGTTCGACTACCACGAGGCGCATCCGGCCCTGAGCCGGCTGATGCGCTGGGAAGGGCTGTCCTTCGAAGGGGAGGTCCCGGATGAGGCACTGCGGCGCACGTACTACGGTTACAAGGTCCGGGCGGTGGAACGGGGACAGCAGCAGGGAACGGTCACGACGGCACTGCCGGCCGATCACCTGGCGTTTCTGGTGCTGGCGCTGGCAGGATGGTGGTCGGCGGTGCCCCAGGTGGCCCGCATGCTGACGGGAGAGAATGATGCCCGCGAACGGGAGCGGCGCCGGGCTTCGGTGGTGGAGGCTGCGCGGCGGCTGGCGCGGCCGGAAGACGCATGCATCCATGACATGCGCCAATGAACGGCCCGGGACGAATGGACCAGACTTTGGTCGCTTTTCCACATCATTCATGTGATTCCTGAATGGAATCCGTTTTTCGGTGTCGACCGGCTCGACAGCCGGGGTGTGACCCTTTACGCTAGCACGTACGTGCGCGCCGGGATTCCACGCGCGCAAGGGCACGTGAGACTCACCCCTGCGCCCTTGGGACCCTCTGCAAAAGTCCTGCGGCACTTTGATTCCCATGCCCGGGCGATCCAGTGTGTTGCCATTTGTCGCCAATAGCCCTGCTATTGCCGACAAATGGCGCCTTCTGGCTCATCCCGATCCTGGGCTCAAAGCGTTCGCAGACTTTTGCAGAGGATCCCTTGCGCGGGGGGCAGAGTCTCCTGACGCGGGCCTGTCTTCCAACCAGCGAGGTAATTCGATGTCCAGTTCTTCTCTTCACGTGGGTGTCCTGACCGGCGGCGGCGACTGTCCGGGGCTCAATGCGGTGATCCGCGGTGTGACCAAATCGCTGCTCCGTACCGGTGCGCGGGTCACCGGCATTGAGCGCGGCTTCATGGGCATGATCGAGCGGCGCTCCCGTCCGCTGGATGCCCGGGCCGTGTCGGGCATCATCAACGAGGGCGGCACCATTCTGGGCACCCACAACTTTGCCAATCCGTTTGCGTGGAAGGGCGAGGACGTCTCGCCCAGGGTGATGGAATACGTGAAGGAGCTGGGCCTGGACGCGCTGGTGGCCATCGGTGGTGACGGTACGATGAGCATCGCCAACCGTTTCACGCCCCTGGGTCTGCCGGTGGTGGGCGTGCCCAAGACCATCGACAACGACCTGATGTACACCGACCGCACCTTCGGTTTCGACAGCGCGGTGTCGATCGTGGCCGAGGCGCTGGCCCGGCTGGAAACCACCGCGCGCAGCCATGGCCGCGTGATGGTGCTGGAAACGATGGGTCGCTATGCGGGCTGGATTGCGCTGGAAGGTGGTCTGGCCGGCGGTGCCGACATCATCCTGATTCCGGAGCGGCCGTATGATCTGAACGAGGTCATCCGCGTCTGCAAGGAACGCGAGAAGAAGCAGGGCTACACCATCATCTGCATCGCCGAAGGGGCCCGTCCGGTCGATGGGCGCATGACCGTGCAGGCGCACCTCGAGAACAGTCCGGACCCGATCCGGCTGGGCGGTGTGGCCAACGTGCTGCGCGAACAGCTCAAGGAACACCTGGAGAGCGAGGTGCGCAGCACGCAGCTGGGACACGTGCAGCGCGGCGGCACGCCGACACCGTACGACCGGGTGCTGGCCACGCGCTTTGGCTGGTATGCGGCCAAAATGGTGGCCAATGGCGAATTCGGCCGCATGGTGGCCCTGAAGGGTGACGAGTGCACGAGCGTGCCCATCGAGGAGGTGGCCAACCGCACCCGCAACGTGCCGGACGACAGCACGCTGCTGGATGTGGCCACGTCGCTGGGCATCTCGCTGGGCCAGCCGGCCTGAGCCTGGCAGGTTCCGATCCGGATGCAAAAAAGGCCGCACATGCGGCCTTTTTTGCAACAGGGTCATGATTGCAACAGGGGAAAGATCAGCGGGCCGAGGCCACCTTGCCGGCCTGCCGCAGGCTGCTGGTGCGCGTTGCGCGGCTGGCACGCTTGCTGGTGGTGGCCTTGCGGGCCGTCCTGCCGGCGCTGCCGGAAGCCGCCACGCGGGTGGAGGCCCGCGATTTCACCCGGCTGGTCACGCTGGACGGGCGCTTGCGACCGGCCGCCACCTGCGTGCTGGTACGGGCCGTGGCTTTCCGGGTGCTGGTGCGGGATGCCGTATGGCTGGCTGTCGCACGCCGGGCTGTCGTGCCGGTTGCGACGGCCGTACCTGCCCGCCGCGACCCGGAGGGCAGCACATGATGCGTGCTGCCGTGGCGGCTGGAGCGGGTGGTGATCTGTCGCGCCACCCGGCTGGCGGAGGTTTCGGCGCGGGCCGTATGGGCCGTCGTGCCGCCTGCATGGCCGTAGGTGACCAGGCGGATGCCGCTGGCCCGGGTGCCGGCCGTACCGGCGGTGGTGCGGCTGGCGGCAGCCGCTGTGCCGGCTGAACGCGCTGCCACCGTACGGCTGGCGGCCGGCGCATGGGCCACGACCGTGGGCTGGGCACTCTGGCGGCTGATGACCTGCCGGGAGCCGTCTTCGGCCACCAGCACGGTCTGGCGCTGGGTGCGGCGCACCACCAGCGTCTGGCCGGGCCTGAGCCGGGTGATGCGGCGGTTCATGCTGCGCAGCTCGGCCAGGGTGAGGCCGTAGTGGCGCGCAATGGAGGCGCCCGTCTCGCCGCGGCGTACGCGGTGCACCAGCGGGCCGGCATCGACCTGCTGGTACAGGCGTGGGCCGTCGAACTGTTCGACCAGGCTGTCATCACCCGCATGGTTCTGCGGCACCAGCAGCCGGGAGCCGGCCAGCAGGTGCGTGCCCGGGGCGATGCCGTTGGCGCGCAGCAGCTCCGGGACAGACAGGCCGGCGCGTCCGGCCACCCCGGCCAGACTCTCGCCGCGCTGCATGGTGTACGGATGCCAGGTGACGAAGGGCTTGCCCCGGGCGGCATGGGCCGCCATGGCAGCCTTGAAGCGTTCGATGCGGTCGACGGGAATCTTGAGGGTGTTGGTACGCGTGGCCGAGATGACCGGGCGATTGTGTGCCGGGTTGAGTTCGAGGAACTCGGCCTCGGTCATGCCGGCAAACTGCGCCGCCAGCTTCAGGTCGATCGGGCGGGTCTTTTCGACCGTGACGAAGTAGGGCTGGTCGGGCAGCTCGGGCAGGGCCAGACCCAGCCGGCTGGCGTTCTGCACGATGTGCTTGATGGCCAGCAGCTTGGGCACGTAGTTGCGGGTTTCGGCCGGCATGCGCAGGTGGGCATAGTCGGCCGGGTGACCGGCGCGCTCGTTGGCCTTCACGGCGCGGCGCACGGCGCCTTCACCCCAGTTGTACGAGGCCAGCGCCAGGAACCAGTCGTCGCCGTTCATTTCGTAGACGGTCTGCAGATAGTCCAGCGCGGCACGGGTGGAGGCTTCCACGTCGCGGCGGTTGTCCACCCACCAGTTCTGGTTCAGGTTGTACTGGCGGCCGGTGGAGGGGATGAACTGCCAGAGGCCGGCCGCCTTGGCGGACGACATGGCGGTGGGGTTCATGGCACTTTCGACGAAGGGCAGCAGGGCCAGCTCGGTGGGCATGCCGCGGCGCTCGACCTCCTCGACGATGTGGTGCAGGTAGCGCGAGCCCCGGCCGAACATGCGCTGCAGGTACTCGGGGCGCGAGAGGTAGTACTGTTCGTGCCGGGCCACCAGCGGGGAATCCAGCTCGGGCATGGCAAAGCCGGCGCGGATGCGTCCCCACAGGTCGTTGCTCACCACTACCTCGGTGCCGGCTTCGTCGCCCTGGGCCAGCTGCGCGGCATCCAGTTCACGCACGGCGTCGCTTTCGGCCACGATGGCGGGCTGACCGTTGCGGGAGGCGGTGCTGCTGCCGGCATGCTGGGGCGAGACCGAGGAGCAGGCGGCCAGCCAGCCGGCCCCCAGGACCAGACCGGCCCGGGCCAGCAGCCGGGCCAGCCGGAGATGGCGCGAGGGCGGCAGGGCCGGTACGTGATCGGGGGAGGCGGAAACAGCCGGATGCCGGCTGGAATGTTGGATGCGCACGTGCGTTACCTGTGGGTTTGCGCCGGCGGGCATGAAGGCCTCCGGATGGGGGCTTCGCTGCCAGTTCGGAGACGGCGGCATGGCACCGGCCCCTGCCGGGCAAAATGAAAACGAACGGTTCAGTCGACAATAGCACAGGATCCTGTCGGGATCGGTAACCAACATGGGATTTCTTCGGCTGTTGCTGTCCGTCGGTCAGGTGGTACCGGCGCCGGGGCACGTGGCGGAGCGGCCGGATCAGGGCGTGGCTGGCGGTTTGAAACTGTTTCGCCAGCGGCGCAGGGCGGCAAAGACACCGAAGGCATCGGCCGTTTCCGGCTGCAGCTCCGCAGGCAGATGGCGGGACAGCGCGGGGAGGTGACTGCGCAGGAAGGGATTGACCTGCAGCTCCCCGGAAAGCGTGGAAGGCAGCGTGGGCAGGCCGTCTTCACGCAACTGGCGGCAGTGGGCCAGGCGCTCGCGGATGGCGTCGTTGCCGGGCTCGGCACCCAGGGCGAAATGCAGGTTGGTGAGCGTGTATTCGTGGGCCGCACAGATGCGGGTGTCGGGCGGCAGGGTCCGGAGCTGCTGCAGCGACTGGAAGAGCTGCTCCACCGTTCCGTCGAATACACGGCCGCAACCTGCCGAAAACAATGTGTCGCCACAGAACAACGCCGGATGCGGGTGGCAGGGCAGGGGCGGGCAGAAATAGCTCAGGTGATCCTGGGTGTGACCCGGCGTGGCCATCACCTGCAGGTCCAGGTCCAGTGCGGGGAAATGCAGGGTGTCACCGTTGCCCACGGCCTCCTTCACGCCCAGCGGGACGCAGTGGGCGGGGCCGATGACGCGGGCATCCGGCCACTGCGCGAGCAGGCCGGCAATGCCGCCGACATGGTCGTGATGATGGTGGGTGACGAGAATGGCGAGCAGACGGGCCGGCATGGTGTCTGTCTGCGATGGGGCGGCATCCGCCGGCACCCGGGCAACGTCTGCCTGAGCAGGTGAGGCGACTGCCTGAGCAGGTGTGGCGACTGCCTGAGCAGGTGAGGTGACTGCCTGTGGCAGGAGGAGGCCATCCGTCCGGAGGGCTGTCGCCGGCGCCGGGGCGAGTGCATCGAGCACGGGCTGCGCCTCACCGGGATCGACCACGATGAAATCGCGCCCCCGGCCGATGCACCAGATGTAGTTGTCCTGCAGGGCCGGAATGGGCCGGATGGACAGGGCCTCCGGTGCCGGCGGGGACGTTCGGGAGAGATGCGGGATGTCGGTCACATCGGTCATACTAGGGTTCCTCCATATCGCGCTCTACACGCTCTGACCGGAGCATGGGGACGAACGGGGCCACGACATGCTCCGGGGGCCTGTCCCTGCGGGCCGTCGGGGGCATGGGCAGGAATCCTGTGGTTTCCTGCCTTCCCTTGCACGTTTCCTGGCTCTCTTTCACACGACGACAGCAACGCATGGTACGACCGGACCGGGCAGCAGACAGTGCCCCGCAATCCCCCGATGGTAAAGGCAGTGAGGTGTCCCGGGCCTGGGCGCGCTGGCTGGCATCGCCCCCCGGACGCTACATGCTGCAATGGGAGGCCGCCCAGCTGGCACGGACCGTCGATGACATCTTTGGCTACTATGCCGTGCAGCTGGGCATGCCGGCCCTCGACGCGCTGGCGGCCAGCCGCATGCCGCACCGGATTCGCGTGCTGCAGGGCTCTGAACCGGTGGCACCGGATGCGGCCTGGCAACCCGACCTGCGGGTGGCCCATCATGGTGAGCTGCCCTTTGCCCCGCAGTCGGTGGACCTGGTGGTACTGCCGCACCAGCTGGAGTCCGGTGGCTGCCCGCACCAGCTGCTGCGCGAGGTGGATCGTGTGCTGCGGCCGGAGGGGCATCTGGTGGTGACCGGCATCAACCCATGGTCGCTCTGGGCGCTGCGGCATGTCCTTCCCGGCTGGCTGGGGGGCGGCTTCATGCCGCACGACGCCCCCTTCATCGGCTCGTTGCGGGTGCGCGACTGGATCCGCCTGCTGGACTTCGAGCCGGCGCCCACGGTCTACGGCGGCTACGCCCTGCCGATCGCGCGCCAGGAATGGCTGGCCCGCAGCCAGCGGCTGATGGAAAGGGCGGGCGACCGCTGGTGGCCGGTCTGCGGTGCCTTTTTCCTGATGACGGCGGTCAAGCGGGTGCGGGGCATGCGTCTGGTGGGCCCCGTCTGGCGGGGGCTGTCGCCCCGTACGGCCACGATGCCCGCCGCTACCAGCCGGGAGCTGTCGTGCCGGGAGCGCCGGCAGGAATCCTGACGGACACATGCAGCCCATGACACGCTCTAGAATGCCGGCCTTGCCTGCGCAGCACCTTCTGGCTCGTCCCGGTTCTGGGCCCAGAGCGCTCGCAGATTTTTGCAGAGGGCCCCTTGCCGGCACGCGGCCGGAGCCAGTGCGGGGACGAACGGGTTCATGACATGCACGAGGGATTGAAGACACTATGACGACGAAATGGGTTGCCTACACCGATGGCGCATGTGCGCCGACCAATCCGGGCCCTGCTGCCTGGGGAGTGGTGGTGTTTGCGCCGGACGGCAGCGAGCAGGCAGCCGACCATGGCTTCATCGGCCCGGGCACCAACCAGATCGCCGAGATCACGGCCGCCATCGAGGGTCTGCTGCGCACCCCCGAGGGGGTTGCGGTGGAGCTGGTGTCCGACAGCCAGTACGTGCTCAAGGGCATCAGCGAATGGCGGGCCGGCTGGGAGCGGCGCGGATTCCGCAATTCGAAGAACGAACCGGTGGCCAACCTCGAGCTCTGGAAGCGCCTGTTTGCCGTGGTCGATGCCCGGAAGGTGACGGTGCGCTGGGTGCGGGGCCACCAGGGCAATGTCAACAACGAACGCGCCGACCGCCTGGCCGTGGCTGCCCTGCAGAAGGCGCGCGGCGGTGCCTGATGGGGGGCTGATGGATGACTGAAGAAGTGTGCGAGCGCCAGGTGGTGCTCGATACCGAAACGACCGGCCTGGACGCCGGCAAGGGGCACCGCATCATCGAGATCGGCTGCGTGGAGATGGTCAACCGGCGCATCACCCGCAACAACCTGCACCTCTACATCAACCCCGAGCGGGAGGTGGACGAGGGGGCGGCCGCCGTGCACGGCATGACCTGGGACGACCTGCGCGACAAGCCCACCTTTGCGCAGATCGCCGGCCAGTTTCTGGATTTCTGCCGTGGTGCCGAGATCATCATCCACAACGCCCCGTTCGACACGGGCTTTCTGGATGCCGAACTGGCCCGGCTGGACCTGGGCACCTTTGCCTCGCACGTCTCGGGCATCACCGATTCGCTGCTGATGGCGCGCGAGCGCTATCCCGGCAAGCGCAACAACCTCGATGCGCTGTGCGAGCGCCTGATGATCCCCAACAAGCACCGGACCCTGCACGGCGCGCTGCTCGACTCGGAGCTGCTGGCCGAGGTGTATCTGGGCCTGACGCGGGGGCAGGGAACCTTCGACATCGGCGGCGGCAGCGAGGAAGAGGACACCGGAGCCGTGGCCGATGCCGGTGGCCGCTGGCCGCCGAAGGGGCTCAAGGTCCGGCTGGCAGCCGATGCCGAGCGCCAGCTGCACGAGCAGGGGCTGGTGGCCCTGGAAAAGCAGTTCAAGTCCACCATGCGCTGGCGGGGCCAGTGCAGCAGCGAATGAGTTCCTGACACGTGCCAGCGCATGTCGTCCTGCTGCAGGTCCGGCCGCATACCCGGCTGCATGTCTGGCTGCATGTCCTGCCGCATGTCCGGCCGCATGCTCGGCCCGTCCGGGCGTGACCTGCGGCCGTTCCGGTGCTGCCGCACGGGCCGGATTCCGGATACACTTTTCTCTCCACTTTCCGTTACACTGCCGGCATGTCCAGCAAAGCATCTTCTCTTTCGTCCCGCGTTCGCGAGCGCATTTCCCAGGCCCTGCCGGATGTGGAGAGCCTCGTCGTGGGGGCCGTCGGCCTGGCCCAGAGCGGCTCGCGCACCGAAGCCCGGTTCTGGGAGGCCAGGCTCGCGCAGGCGCTCGGGCGCCTGCTGGATGGCGGGCATGCAGGCGCCGTTCTGGCGGCGCTCGACCGCATCAACCAGATGGACGGTACGGCCTACGGCGCGCTGCTGGAGGCGCTGGAGCACGCCGCCGAAGAGGTGCGCATCCCCGCTTCGGCACTGCGTGGCCAGGCGGCCGGCAGCGAACCGGCCGAACCCCTGTACGGGCTGATGGTCAGCGCGCCCATCGTGGCCTGGACACGCTTCAGCATTCCCGCCCGTGCGTTGCCGGCGCCGGTGGCGGCCGAGCTGTCGCGCATCTGGCAGGAAGAGGTGCTGGCCCCCGGCGTGAAGTTCCAGATGCAGTCCTGGCTCTACAGCCTCGACCAGCTGCCGCACGACTTTTCCGACATGCGCAAGCTCACCCGGCGCATGGCCACGGCCACGGCCAACGGCAGTACGCTGCGTTCCGACTTCAGGTCCATGCCCGAAGCCCCCGAGATGCTGGCCGACGCCCGCTTCCTGCTGGGCAGCGTGGTGGCCAGTGGTGACCAGCCCATCTTCCGCTGGCAGCTCCCGGGTGATGACCTGCGTTCCCGACAGGACTGCCTGGAGGCCTGGAACGCCCGTGTCCGGCCGCTGATCGAGCCACTGCTGCCGGGCTGCGGCTTCGAGTCCCTGCTGCCCGACGCCTATCACGCCAACCTGCGCGAGTCCGACCGGCTGGTACGCGTCTGGGGCGTGAAGGCCGCTGTCAACTATCTGGTGCACAGCCTCGACATCGAGCCCACGCGCATTCGTGCCTCGGTGGCCTCGTGCGGCAACACGCAGGTGGACGAATACCGTATCGGCTTCTCGCTGGGCGACAGCGATGATGTGGTGCAGGGCGTCGTGTGGCCGTTGCTGGGCCCCGAGTCCGACGCCGATGATCCGCCGCCGGTGCAGCAGATCCGCCGCACCCTGCAGGAGGTGGGCGTCAACGACATTCGCGTCTGGAATTCGCTGATGGAGCCCGAGTTCTGCGAAGACTGCGCCTCACCGTTCTATCCCAACCGCAGCGGTGAGCTGGTGCACGTGCAAATGCCCGAAGAGGCAGAAACGGCCAGCACGCAGTTTCACTGACCGCAGCCTCACTGACGCGGCGGCTGGGCACTCCCTTTGCCACACGGCCTCCGCGCTGGCTACGGTCGTGCGCTGCCGGTATTGCACTGCGTAATGCATGGCAGGACAGTCCTGCCACCCAAAAATGACGGGGCAGGCAAAAATATTCATGTCATCTGCCAGACAGAATGCCGTGAAAATCAGTGGCGCTGTCCGCTGAATCATGCAGCCATCCGTCCGCCATCGTGCCGCCATCGTGCGGGTAAATGGCCGTCTGAATTTTCGACGGATTTACGCCCGCGGGCGCGTGTTCAGATCCGGCCTCCCAGCCGGCGCCACGGAGACTCTGCAAAATAGGAGGCTTTCAGTACGATCGGGTTGGCGCGCACGTTCAGCATTACCAAACGGCCTGCAACACGTTCGATATCTTTTTGATGGGCGTGAAATCTGTCGATCACGTCATCATCATAGAATGCCTCCGCATTGAGCGCCTTCAGGGCATTCAGCTCCAGATGGAAGCGGTATTTTCGTCCGTCGGCGGCCACGGCCCCGAACTCAATACCATCCTCCGCCGTTTCCGGGTCTGTATAGGTCAGGCCAACATGGCGGTTCCAGTGCATGTCGGTGGCTTTGTCATTGGTGTGCATGGTTTGCTCCAGAAATCCTGAATGGCGCCGGCCCGTTCGGCAGGCCGCTGTCACTGCTGTTCGCCGAAGGAGCCTCTGCAAAAGTCTGCGAGCGCTTTGGGCCCAGGATCGGCCGATCATGGAGACCAAAGGTGCCGCAGGACTTTTGCAGAGGCTCCCGAAGCATCCAGATGCCGAAACGGCGGTGCCCTGCCAGCCTCCGGGGGCTGCTGGCACCTGTGTTCCGCGGCAGTGGAAGTGCTCCGTATCGGGTCGTTCAAAGCCTGCAGATTAATGGGGGGGCGCGTTGTATGCTTGTTGAAGGCAGCCGCTGGAGCAGTCGCCAGCCTCCGTTCGGCTGGCCTGTTCCGTGGGTGTGATCCGGTTCTCCGAAACCGCGCCACGAATGGTTGATCCCTGCCGACCGGCGTCGGCTCCGGTGTACGGAGCAGGGGGCTGCGCTGTTGCGTGGCATCGACAGCGTGGCAGCCGCACGACGGGCGAAACAGCCTCCTCTTTTCCTGTGGACATCCAGACGGGCAGCACAGCCTCCCATTTCCTTGTGGACATCCAACATGAGCATCGTCAAGCGGCTGGTGAAGAGCCAGCGCTGGATCAGTCAGCATGGCCCGATGGGACATGCCAGAACGGCCTACCTGAAGCACCAGTTCGTGCATGCCCGGGCGGCCCACCTGTTCAGGGGCGTGTTCGACAGCTTCGAGAAGGCCGTGGCCAGTGCGCCGGACACGGCACCCACCAGCTACGACAACACGGCGTCGGCCCAGCTCTACCTGGAGCGCCTGCAGCTCGACGACTACGACCATCCGGCGCTGTTCTGGATGGCCGATGCCGTCTATCGCGGCCTGACCCGCGTGGCCGACATCGGCGGTGCGGTGGGCATCAAGTACTTTGCGTTCCAGCCGTTCATCGACTACCCCGAGAACCTGCGCTGGCTGGTGATCGACATGCCTGCCGTGGCGGCGGAGGGGCGGCGCTTTGCCACGGTGCGCGGCGTTGACGGGCAGCTGCAGTTCTCCGACCAGCTGGCCGACGCCGATGGCTGCGAAGTGCTGTATGCCTCCGGGGCGCTGCAGTATCTGGACCGGTCTCTGCCCGACATCCTGGCCGGTTTCGAAACGAAGCCGCGGCGCATCATCATCAACACCACGCCCATTCACGACCGCCACGCCTTTTTCACCCTCAACAGCATCGGCACGGCCTACTGTGGCTACCGGGTCGAGGCCCGCGAGCCGTTCATCGAGGCCGTGCAGGCACAGGGCTATGTGCTGCGCGACCAGTGGCGAAATCTGGGCAAGCGCATGCCCATCATCGGCAAGCCGGAATACAGCGTCGAGCATTACAGTGGCTTCTGCTTCGACCTGAAGGCGGATGCCGACAGAAATCTGCAGGCCGGTGCCGACGGAAACGGGCCTCCTGATGCCGGCAGGAATTCGAAGGCCAGCGCCGCCCGGAACGGGCTTCCCGATGCCGACGGGAATCCGAAGGCCCAAGCCGGCCGGAACGGGTCTCCCGGTGCCGACGGTGGATCTGCAGGCTGATGTCGGCAGTAACGCGTCTCCCGATGCCGGCAGGAACGTGTCTTCTGATGGCGGTGTGACGCAGGCATGGCATGGGGCCGCCGGCGTGTGCAGGAAAGGGCGCCCCCTGGGCGCGTTTCGTCCGCACGGACACCTGTGGCAGCAGGGTGAATGATGTTGCCGTGATGTAACGGGGCCTATAATGACAGTACTTATCAGCTCCTGTTACCCCCCATCATGGTTTCTCGCCTTCCCTCCCGTTTTGCTCCCCGCAGCCTGTGCACCCTGATGGCTGCGCTGCCGCTGGCGGCGCTGGCCCAGTCCTCTGCGTGGGAAGCCCCCGAACAGATATTGCGTGACTCCAGCGCCGGTGATGCCGCCGTCAGCCGGGAACCGGTGTACGACATCAGCGACCGCGTTCGCGTAATGACACCACAGGCAGACAGTCCCGAGGAGGCCGTGCGCCCCGGTGAGCGACCGGCAGCCAGCGAGGAAGAGGCTGCAGGTGCCGCCACGGCCGGTGCGGCAGCCGCCCGTGGCACGGGGACGGCCATGCCGGGCAATGCGGGAAGCGGTCTTCGGCCCGCGCCGGGTCATGAAGCTGGCGCGCGGGAAACGGCCGGCGCTGCAGGGCAGAACACCGGAGACCGCGTGTCCATATCGGCCGCCGACGCATCCATGGCCGATGACGATGCCACCGCACTGGGCTCCGTGGTGGTGGTCGGCCGTGCCGAACCGGTTCCGGTCGAGTACGAAAGCAGCTACCAGCCGGTGCAGGATGCCTCCACGCTGCGCTCACTGACGCCGGTACTCGAAACCCCGCAGGTGACCAATGCGGTGTCGGCCCAGGTGCTGCGCGACCAGCGTCCCCGCTACATGGACGATGCGCTCTTCAATGTGAGCGGCATCACCCAGGGCAACACGCTGGCCGGCACGCAGGACACCATCATGAAGCGGGGCTTCGGTGGCAACCGCGATGGCTCCATCATGCACAACGGCATGCCGCTGGTGCAGGGGCGGGGCATGAACGCCGCTGCCGAGAGCGTGGTGGTGCTGAAGGGGCCGTCGTCGATGTTCTACGGCATCATGGATCCGGGTGGTGTGGTCAACGTGGTCAGCAAGAAGCCGCAGCTCAAGGCCCGTTCGTCGCTGGGGCTGACGGCCTCCACCTACGCCCATGGCCGCACGGGCGGTGGCGTGACCTTCGACACCACCGGCCCGATTGCCGATACGGGGCTTGCCTGGCGCCTCGTGGCGGATTATGTGAACGAAGACTACTGGCGCAATTTTGGCAAGCGCAAGGATCTGCTGGTTGCGCCGTCGGTGGCCTGGTACGGCAAGGACACGCAGGCCGTGTTCTGGTACGAGTTTCGTGATTATGACGCGCCGTTCGACCGCGGTTCCGTGCTGAATCCGGACACGAAGGCGCCGCTGGATGTGCCTGCCAATCGCCGTCTGGACGAGCCGATGAACCAGATGAAGGGCAAAAGCCATCTGGCACAATTCTCGCTGGACCATCACATCGTGCCGGGCTGGTCGGGCCATGTGAGCCTGAGCTACAACCGCGAGACCTACGATGCCGACCAGCTGCGCGTGATGGGCATCAATACCACCGCCCACACGCTGCGCCGCCGTGCCGATGGCACGAAGGGGGCGCTCAGCACCGACAGCTACGGTACCGCCTACATCGACGGCAGCACCCAGCTGCTGGGCATGCAGCACGATGTGCAGGTGGGCATGGATGCCGAATACCGCAAGATCTATCGTGCCGACATGATCCGCGGCACGGCAAACAGCAATTTCAATTACCAGAATCCGGTCTATGGTCTGGTGGCACCCGGCACCAACGTGGTGGCCAGCGACAGCGATCAGCGCGACCAGCTCCACAACCAGTCGCTGTTCTTCCAGGATGCCGTGCACCTGAACGACCAATGGATCCTGACGGCGGGCATCCGCTACCTGCACTGGACGCAGATTGCGGGCCGGGGCCGCCCGTTCCAGCGCAACACCGATACCGACGACAGCAAGTGGCTGCCGCGTCTGGGGCTGGTGTACAGGCTCACGCCGCATTCGTCGCTCTACGCCAGCTACACGTCGTCGCTCAAGCCCATTTCGACCATCGCACCGCATTCCAGTGGCCTGATCGATTCCAGCGTGAAGCCGGAGACGGGCAAGTCGTGGGAGATCGGTGCCAAGTACGAGATGCCGGGCGGGTTGACGGGGTCGCTGGCTTTCTTCGACATCCGCAAGAAAAATGTGCTGGTGTCGCAGTTCAACAGTGTCACGGGCCTGACCGAATGGCGGACATCGGGTGCAGCCCGTTCGCGCGGGATGGAGCTGGATGTGGCGGGCGAGATCGGTTCGCGCTGGAGCACCATCGGCAGTCTGGCGTTGCTGGATGCCAAGACGACGCGTGATCCGGAGTATGCGGGCAACCGGCTGTGGAACGTGGCGCGGGTGACGGCGTCGGCGGGTGCGGTGTACAACGTGGGTACGCTGCTGGGCAGTGACCAGTTGCGTGTGGGTGCGCGGGCCCGCTACAGTGGCCGGCGCCCGGGGGATTCGGCCAATTCGTTCTGGCTGCCGTCGTTCACGGTGGCAGACCTGTTTGCCACGTACGATACGGCGATCATGGAGCGGAAGGTGCGCTTCCAGTTCAATGTGAAGAACCTGACGGACAAAACCTACTATACGTCGAGCGTGAACGAGTATGGTCTGGCGCTGGGGGATGCGCGGCAGGTGTCGGTGACGGCGAGCTTCGAGTTCTGATGCCGCGTTGCTCCCTGAAGTTCGTGGAAGACGGTTCTGTTGTGGCACGCACCGCGGACCGGTACGTCCCTGCGGCTCATACGCTCACTGAAGGTTTGTTGCCCACGACCTGCGTCGTGGTCAACAAACCTTCAG
>ERZ772967.294-NODE-294-length-42397-cov-25.447381_pt1 | contig 42397 bp, 33 predicted proteins | sample MGYA00511677_ERZ772967 | MGnify/ENA primary metagenome ERZ772967 (study PRJEB29015, sample SAMEA2737931) | human oral metagenome | biome: human oral; feature: human-associated habitat; material: dental | place: China | collected 2146 ...
GATGCGCCCGTCGGTCCCGCCGACGTGCGTGTTCTTGCCCGCGTCCTCCTCCATGTGAGCGCGCTCGATCGGTATGGTGAAGAAAGAGCCGTCCTTCATCTCGATCTCCAGGGCGCCGTCGAAGGCGATGGGCTCGTCGGACTGGGACGTCTGGAAGTCCTTGGCGAGATCCGGGTAGAAGTAGTTCTTCCGGGCGAAGCGGCAGGACTCGGCGATCCGGCAGCCCAGGGCCAGGCCGATGCGGATCGCGTACTCCACGCCCGTTCGGTTCACCACGGGCAGGGCGCCGGGCAGACCGACGCTCGTGGGGGTGACCATCGTGTTCGGTTGTGCCCCGAAGACGTTGGGAGCGGCGTCGAACATCTTGGTCTCCGTGCCGAGCTCGACATGCACCTCCAGCCCCAGGACGGGGTCGTAGCGGCGCACGGCCTCGTCGTAGTCCATCAGATGGTCCATCACCACATCACTCATGTCACTTCACCTCCAGCTCGGGGACCCGGTCGAGCAGGCGCCCGCCCCAGCCCTCCTCCAGTGCGGCCTCCAGCACCGCGCCGGCGCGGTAGAGACGATCATCGGCTCGCTGCGGCGCCAGGATCTGGAAGCCGACGGGCAGGCCGTCATCACTCAGGCCCGAGGGCAGGCTCATGGCGGGCACACCGGCGAGATTGGCCGGGATGGTGGTCACGTCGAGCTTGTACATGGCCAGCGGATCGTCCTTCTCCCCGAAACGATAGGCGGTCACCGGGGCCGTCGGCGAGACGAGGATGTCCGCCTCGTCCCAGGCGGCGGCGAAATCGCGCTGGACGAGGGTGCGCACCTTCTGGGCCGAGCCGTAGTAGGCGTCGTAGTAACCGGCGGACAGCACGTGGGTGCCCAGGATGATGCGCCGCTTGACCTCGTCACCGAAGCCGGCCCCGCGAGTGGCGGCCATGACGGTCTCGGCGGTGACGGGGCCCTCGGCCGGCTCGACGCGCAGACCGTAGCGCATGCCGTCGTATCGGGCCAGGTTGGACGAGGCCTCGGCGGGCATGATGAGGTAGTAGGCGTCCAGCGCGTACTCCAGGTGCGGCAGGGAGACGGTTTCCACCTGCGCGCCGGCCGCCTCGAGCAGCTCCAGGGCGGCGTGGAAGGAGGCGACGATGCCGTCGTGGTAGCCCTCGCCGCCGTCGAGCTCGGAGATGATGCCGACCCGCAGGCCACTCAGGCTCCGCTCCTGCTGAGCGGCCCGCACGACATCGGCCATGCCGCGTGGCGCGTCGGTCAGACTCGTGGAGTCCAGGGGATCGTGCGAGGCGATGACGTCGTGGAGCAGAGCCGTGTCCAGGACGGTGCGCGCCATGGGCCCGGGCGTGTCCAGGGATGAGGCCATGGCGATGACGCCGAAGCGCGAGACGACCCCGTAGGTCGGCTTGACACCGACCGTGCCGGTGACGGCGGCGGGCTGACGGATGGAGCCGCCGGTGTCGGTGCCCACGGCCACGGGGGCCTCGAAGGCCCCGACGGCGGCGGCCGAGCCGCCCGAGGAACCGCCGGGAATACGACCAGGATCCCAGGGATTGGCGGTGCGACCGAAGGCGGAGTGCTCGGTGGAGCCGCCCATGGCGAACTCGTCGAGATTGGTCTTGCCGAGGATCGGCAGGCGGGCGGCGCGCAGGTTCGACACCAGCGTCGCGTCATAGGGCGGCACCCAGCCCTCAAGGATGCGCGAGGCTGCGGTGGTGACCTGACCGCGGGTGACGACGAGGTCCTTGACGGCCACGGGCACACCGGTCATCTCGCCCACCCGCTCGCCGGAGCGGCGCGCCTCATCGGCGGCGTCCGCATCGACCAGGGCCTTGGCGGCATCGACGTCGAGGAAGGCGTGCACAGCACCGTCGATGGCGGCGATGCGATCCAGGTGAGCCCGGGTCAGCTCACGGGAGGAGATCTCACCGGCGGCCAGTGCCGCAGCCTGCTCCGCCGCCGTGGAGCGCAGAAGGGCGTCAGCAGTCATGAGGCCGAATCCTCCCCGAGGATCTGAGGCACGAGGAACATGGAGTCCTCTGCCCGCGGAGCGCCGGCGAGCAGCTCATCGACATCGAGGGTCGGGCCGGGCACGTCGGCGCGCAGTACGTTGGTCAGAGGCACCGGGTGGGAGGTTGCGGGAAGGTCGGATGCAACCACGCTGGTGACACGGGCGAAGGACGAGGCGACGGCGTCCAGCTCCCCGGCCAGGCGCGTCACCTCCTCCTCGCTCAGCGCCACCCGCGCGAGCGCCGCGACGCGAGCGACCTCGTCGGAGGAGATGGCAGACATGAGCCCGAGTCTACGTCCGCGTCCACATCCGTCCACATCCGTCCTCCATCGACCCATGTTCGTCCACATGCGTCCGAATCCCCCGGAGTCCCTCCTGATCCATCCGAATCCATCCGAATCCATCCGAGCGCGCCCGTCCCCGCCCGGATGGGGCGTGCGGGCGTGCCACCGGGGCGCCGCTCCCGTACCGGCGCGTCGGCCGGGGCGTGTCCCGGGGGTGATGCCTCATGCCCGTCGAGCACCGCAAAACAGCGCCATTCCAAGACCCATGCGTGATGTCACAGGACAGGGGGAGTGCGCGCCGTTGACATCCCAACGATCGACCGCTGTTATGGAGTCCGGTGGCTTCCGTAAACCGTACGGGAGCCGAGACGAAGCAGCCGCTCGTGCGCTGTTCAGGACGAGGATCAATGCCCACGGAAGAGTTCACCCCCGGCTCTCGACCGCTGGTCGAGGAGATGCCGTCGTCAGGCGGCGCGCCCGCGTCGGAGAGCGGCAACACGTTCGTTGCAGCGGCTCCCTATGGAGAGTCCGCTGGAACGCGTCAAGCCTCCGTCACCAAGTCCGCGGACCCCGCCGGCGCGAACGCGCCCCAGGAACCGGAACCGGTTCCCGGGGTGTCGGGCGCCGTGCCCGATGAGGTTGCCGGGTCATTGCCTCCACGCGGGATCGAAGCCCTCGGACCGACCACTCCGAGCGGCGTCGGATCCCCTGGTCCCGCACCGGAGACCCCTACTCCGATGTCTCCGGGAGATGTCGGGACCTCCGGCTCAACGCCTTCGAGCGGGTCGGGGTTCTCCGTCCCGACCTCCCAGAGCGGTGCCGGGGCGAGCGTCGCCTTCTCCCCGAGCGGCTTCGAGGGCTCCGCCCCCACCCCCGCGGAGATGGTCCCCGCCGTCGAGCCGGCCTCCCCCTCCGACGAGCGCCGTCGTCGCTGGGCCGTATGGATCGCCGTGGCCGCCCTCCTGCTGGTGGGCGCCGCGGGCGTGGGCGGCTACGCCTACGCCGCCCACTACGAGGACATCGCCGTGCCCGGAACCACTGTCGCGGGAGTCGACGTCACGGGGATGAGTCGCGACGACATCATCGCCACCATTAACGACAGGGCGGTCAACGCCAACGTCGTCATCAGCGGGGACGTGAGCACCACCGCGACCCTGGCCGATCTGGGCACTACCATCGACGCCGAGGCGACGGCCGATGCCGTGATGGCGCGCGGGGCGAGCGTCCCGGGCCGCTTCGCAGCGCTCCTGTCCAGCGGCAAGATCCCGGTCGTCACCACCACCGACGACTCCACCGCCGCGGCCTACGCCACCTCTCTCATCCCGGAGGATCAGGCCGTCGCCCGCAATGCCGGCATCGCGCTCGACGACGACGGCACCGAGTTCGTGGTCACACCGAGCGCCGAGGGCACCAGCGTGGACACCTCCGCACTGAAGAGCGCGGCCGCCACCGCCGCGGCCTCGCTGTCGCCCGCCGATGTGTCGATCACCTACGAGACGAAGGCCCCCGCCGTCTCCGACGCGGATGCCCAGAAAGTGGCGACCACGGCCAACGGGTGGATCTCGCAGGACGTCACGGTCTCCGGTGCCGATGACAAGTCCTACACCGCCGATGACGAGACGAAGGCCTCGTGGATCACCGTGGCCAGCAGCGAGTCCTCCGCGCCGACGATCAGCGTCGACCGCGATAAGGTCTCGGAGTGGGTCACGACCCAGGTGAACGACGTCGACAAGGACCCTGTCACCGGCAAGCGCAACGTCAACTCGCAGGGCAAGGAGGTCGCCATCAGCGTCGATGCGGTCGATGGCCGGGAGGTCACCAACGCCGACGCGGTCACCGACGCCATTACGCAGGCGATCTCGAGCGGGCAGGCCTACTCCGGCTCCTTCGAGATAAAAGAGCTCAAGGCGACCTGGGAGGAGCGCAAGATCGCCGCTGGCGCGGAGAACCTTCCCTATCAGGCCACCGACGGCGAGAAGTGGATCGATATCAACCTGACGAGCAAGACCGTCACGGCCTACGAGGGCGCCACGGTCGTTCACGGGCCCGTCAGCGTTGTCGACGGCGCCGACGCCACGCCGACGGTCACCGGCACCTACCGCATCTACCAGCAGAACGAGACCCAGACGATGCGCGGGGAGAACGCCGATGGCTCGAACTACGTGACCGAGGGCGTCCCGTGGATCTCCTACTTCTACCAGGGGTATGCGCTCCACGGCGCGCCATGGCGCTCCAGCTTCGGTTACTCCGGCTCGCACGGCTGCCTCAACATGCCGGTGGGCGAGGCCCAGTGGATCTTCGACTGGTCCACGATCGGCACAACGGTCACCAGCCACTACTGACGATCGCGCCGGCCTCGCAGCGGTCCCCTACGAGCGCTGCACCGCTGCGAGGCCGAGGAATACGGGATACGACCGGCTGACCGGCTCGCCGCCCACGAGCATATGGGCGGCGGGCCGGTCAGCCGGTTGAGGTGAGAGGTTTAGGGGACGACGACGTCTGGGCCGCCCGCCAGCAGTCGTTCGAAGCCCTCCTCGTCCAGAATCGTCAGTCCCAGCTCTCGCGCCTTGGCCTCCTTCGAGCCGGCGTTATCACCGGCCACGACGAAGCTCGTCCGCTTCGACACGCTGCCGGCGGCCCTGCCCCCACGAGAGACGATCGCCTCCTTGGCGCTGTCTCGCGTGAAATGATCCAGGGTCCCGGTGACGACAACGGTCAGACCCGCCAGAGTCCGCGCCGGCGCCGCTCCCACCGCGCCCTCGTCGGCGGTGCGCACGCCCGCGGCCGCCCAACGATCCAGCACCTCCCGGTGCCAGTCGACGGCGAGCCACTCGGTCCACGCGGCGGCTATGGTCGGCCCGACGCCGTCGACCTGGGACAGCTCCTCCACGGTCGCCTCGCGCAGCGCCTTCAGCGAACCGAAGCGGTCTGCCAGTGCGCGCGCCGCCGTGGGGCCCACGTGCCGCACCGACAGCGCCACCAGGATCCGCCACAGCGGCCTCGATCTCGCGGAGGCCAGCTGGGAGAGCATCGCGGTCGCGTTCTTGCCGGGTGCAGTCGGCTTCTTGACGACCCCATCCTTGTCGTAGCCCTGTTTGGACCAGAAGAAGCGAGTCAGACGCCAGTCGCCGGTGGGCGCTCCGCGCCGGACGATCGGCCGGTAGACCATGACATCGCGCAGGTCATCGACCGTCACGTCGAACAGGCCGGCCTCCCCGGTGAGCGCTGGCGACTGCTCGATGATGCCGGCCTCCTTCACGGCACGACGCGCGGCGTCGATCCTCTCCGAGGGCGGCAGTGCCTCGAGCTCGGCGGAGGGGATGCGCAGCGCGCCCCTCTCGACCTCCAGGGTGCGGCCGGCGGCCAGAGCCGCCAGAGCCTCCTCGCGTCCGGCGTCCGGGTGGGTCAGGGCGGCCGCGGCCTCATCGCCCAGGCCCTCGACATCGAGGGCCCCGCGCGAGCCGATGTGAGCCACACGCTCGATGAGCTGAGCCGGACAGGACCGGGTATTGGGGCAGCGCAGGTCGACGTCGCCCTCCTTGGCGGGGGCGAGCGGGGTGTCGCACGAGGGGCACCGCTCGGGCATGGCGAAGTCGCGCTCGGTGCCGTCGCGCGCCTCAGTCACGGGACCGACGATCTCCGGAATGACGTCTCCGGCCTTGCGCAGGACGACGAGGTCTCCGATTCGCACGCCCTTGCGCGCCACCTCGACGGCATTGTGGAGGGTGGCGCGTGAGACGGTCGAGCCCGACACGATCACCGGCTCCATGATTCCGAAGGGGGTGACACGACCCGTGCGCCCGACCTGGACGTCGATGTCGAGCAGACGCGTATGCACCTCTTCGGGCGGGTACTTGAAGGCGGTCGCCCACCGGGGCACGCGGGAGGTGTGCCCGAGCTCGGTCTGCAGGGATCGCGAGTCGAGCTTGAAGACGATCCCGTCGATCTCGTGGATGAGGTCGTGGCGGTGATCGGCGTAGCGGGCGATGTAGGCCTCCCGTTCGGCGCGACCGCGCACGACCGCGTTGTAGGGGGAGACGGGCAGGCCCCAGCGGGCCAGCAGGTCGTACCACTCGTGCTGCTCACCGGGCAGCTCCTCCCCAGGAGCGGGAACGATGGCGCCGACGCCGTGGGCGATCATGGCCAGGGGCCGCGAGGCCGTCACCGCCGGATTCTTCTGACGCAACGAGCCCGCCGCGGCGTTACGGGGGTTGGCGAAGATCTGCAGCAGGGGACGTCCCCGAGCCTCCCTCTCAAGGTTCTCGCTGCGGCGCCCCTCGTTGAAGGCCTTGAAGTCCGCCACCGGGAAGTAGACCTCACCGCGGATCTCCAGGAGGGCCGGGTGGGCCTCCCCCGCCAGAACCAGCGGCACCGATTCGATGGTGCGCACGTTCCCGGTGACGTCCTCTCCGACGGTGCCGTCTCCGCGAGTCGCGGCACGGGTCAGCACGCCGTGCTCATATGTCAGTGCCACCGCCAGACCATCGATCTTGACCTCGGCCGTCATGGACAGCTCGTCATCGGGCACCTCGGTCGCGGTCACGACCCGTTCGACCCATTTCTCGACCTCCTCGAGGTCGAAAACGTCTTGCAGGGAGTAGAGGTGCTCGTGGTGGCGGACCTCGGCGAAATCGGTGGCCACGCGCCCGCCGACCGTCCGGGTGGGAGAGCCCGGAAGCGCCAGCGCCGGGTGGGCGGCCTCGAGCGCCTCCAGCTCACGGTAGAGCGCGTCGTACTCGGCATCGGACCAGGGGCTCTGAGCGTCGATGGCGACGTAGTAGGCGTCGCGGGCGCGCTCGATGTCGCGCACGAGCTCGGTCCAGCGGGCGCGGGAGGCGGCGGGGACCGAGGTGAGATCGGGGATCCCGGCGAGGGCGTTGTCAGCCGCGTCGGTCCTCGCCCCGGTGGGAGCATCAGTCATGGGGCATATCCTCCCTCATTCGGTGCCGCGCGCGGGCGCAGGTCCGCAGCGGGTCTCGAGGGGCGGCGCCGGGGGTCGCCCGGAAAGCCCGGAACGGCTCGATCCGCCTGCGCCCACGCGAACCCCGGCCGGGGCCGGCGCAGGAGCTCCGCGGCGATCCCGCCATCGCGCAACGCAGGATCGAGCCAGGCGTCAACGGCGTCGTCCGGCAGGACGACCGGCTCGCGGGAGTGCAGCCAGACCAGATCCGGTCCCGCATCACGGGTGAGAACGGTCAGGGTCAGCAACCACGAGCCGTGACGTGCGGGCCCCCCGCGCACCGACCCGCACGGATGCCCGGGCACACGCCACCACGAGCACAGGCCCGCGAGCGCGAGCAGATCGCCGTCGGCCCGGCGCACGGCATAGGGCCGTCCGGCGGTGCGCGACGCCGCGGATGCGGGCCCGCGATCCGGGGCGAGCCACTCGTACCAGCATGAGGCGGGTACGACGACGCGGAACGAGCGCATGGCCTCGCGGAAGGTCGGCTTGACGGCCGCCGTCTCCGAGCGGGCGTTGAAGGCGCGGAAGGCGGCAGCGGGATCGGTGACCCAGGATGGGAGGAGGCCCCAGCGCGCCGCATGCACTCGGCGAGTGCAACCGGTAGGCGCGGAAGCGGCATCGCCGGCCCCCCTCGCGGGTCCCGGACGCTGGACCACGACGGCGACATCCATGCCCGGCGCAATGTTGCGTGAGGGCTCCAGAACGGCGGTCTCGGGCGCGGCGGTGGCCGCGAAGGCCTCGGCGATGGCCGTCGTGGCAGTGAAGAGTCCGTAGCGCCCGCACACGGGAGCAGCCTGACATGCCGCGACCGGTTCCGACCACACGATCCGGCGGCCGCCGCGCCGGCGCTCTCCACGCCCACGCCGCGCGGCCGGGACGACCCGATTGCGCAGGCCCGATAACGACCACGGTGCTCCGCCGGCGGCCATCGGCTGAGACCGATCTCGACGCGGAACTCGACCGATCTCGGCACGGAACTGAACCGATCTCGACGGGAGCAGCGGGAGAATGCGATGAGGTGCGCGGGCTCCACAGGTGGCCCTCCTGCAGGGCGGAACCGGCCTCGTCCACAGGCCCTGTGCGCACGACGTACCGGTCGCGCCACCCTCGTGCCATGACCACCAGGACCCCCTTCACCGCAACCGACCTCGTCCCTTCGCACGATCCAGACGTCGAGCCGCCGCACGCGGGCGTCCGAGCGGCCACGGACGCGTTGTCGCGGCCCTGGCATCTGGCCGTGCTCACGGGACCGGATACCGGACTGGTCCTGCCGGTGCCCGCCGAGGGAACGCTCGGTCGCGGCGAGGTCCTGACCGATCCCGCCGTCTCGCGCCACCATCTGACCCTGGTCACCACGACCAGGACCGTTCTCGTCGCCGACGCCGGATCGTCCAACGGCACCTACGTGCGCAGATGGTTCTGGTGGCGGCGCCTGGGCCGTCGCCGGGCGCGCTGCCGCGAGGGGGCGCTCGTCCTGGTGGGCGACACGATTCTGGAGCTGCGACGACGACCGCGGGATCTCGCCGTCCCCGCTCCCGGCAGGCGCTCCCGACGGCGCTGGATGCGCGCGGCGCTGATGACGGCGATGCTCATGGTCGCCGTCTCGGCGGCCATCGCCACGCGCGCGACAGGACGGGGAGCCTACGGGGTGCTGGCGCTGTCTCCCATGGTGCTCATGACGGTGATGAGGCTGGGGTCCTTCCCCGGTCGTGAACGCATGCGCGGCTCCGGACAAGCCGGTTGGCGCGGACGCGATCCGGACCCGGCCTCCATGCTGCTGTCCCTGGTCGTGCGCGCCGATGACCAGATGAGCGCCACCGCGGACGACGGGCCGCGCGCCGCCTGGCTCGCCCGCCGCAGACGCACCGATCTGCTCGAGCTCGCCCCCGGGGAGCGCACGGCGCTGACCGGTCCGGGCTCCCGGGCCGCGGTGCGATGGTGGATCGCTCAGATCGCGGCTCGGGGACGAGCGCGTGTCGATACCGCCGAGCAGGGCTATCGCCTCGTCTGGAATCGTGAGACGGCCGTGCGCAGCGCCGAGCTGCTGGCCGCCCCCGCGGCACCACCGGGAAGGGCCCGCACCGTGCGCGCCGCGCCATCGAACCCTCCGCTCGCGGGCGATCGGTGGTGGGAGGCGGCCGGCGAGCTCATCGGGCTCATCTCGTCACACGGCCTCGACGGCACCGCGCTGCCCGAGCGGGTCGTCCTGGAGGAGGTCACCGGGCAGGTGGATCGCGACGGCGTCGGGACGCGCTGGCGCCTGCGGTCCTCCCGAGGCGGACCCGATGCGCTGCCCGCGGTGATCGGGGTGAGCGACGGGCGGATGGTGATCGCCGACCTGGTCGGCGATGGCCCTCACGCTCTCATGGCGGGGACGACCGGTTCGGGCAAGTCCGAGCTGCTGATCTCCTGGCTGCTCCAACTCGCTCTCGACCTGCCGCCCTCGCGCCTGGCTCTGGTCCTGGTCGATTACAAGGGCGGAGCCGCATTCGGGCCGTTGGCCCGTCTGCCCCACACCGCCGGGGTGCTCACCGATCTCGATCCGGCGACGACCGCACGGGCGCTGGCCTCCCTGGAGGCCGAGGTACGGCGTCGCGAGCGCCTTCTTGCCCGGGCGGACGCGAAGGACGTGGCGTCGATGGATCCGGCCCAGGCACCGCCCCGACTCGTGGTGGTGGTCGACGAGTTCGCCACGCTCGCGACTCAGCATCCCGATGTCCTGGACTGCCTCGTGCGGGTAGCGGCCCAGGGCCGCAGCCTGGGGATCCATCTGATCCTGGCCACGCAGCGCCCCGCTGGAGCGGTCTCACCGGCCATCCGCGCCAACACGACACTGCGCGTGTGCCTGCGGGTCCTCGACGCCGGAGACTCCCGAGACGTCCTGGGGCACGGCGACGCCGCGGCCCTCGACCCGCATCCCGGTAGAGTCCTGGTCGTGGGCGCGGGCTCCGCCCACGGAGGAGGACCGGCTCAAGCCCCCTGGTGCGGATCGACGGCGCACCTGGAGGCGCTCGTGGCCGAGGTGCGCGCCGCCGCACGGATCTCCTCCCCGCCGTGGCGTCCCTGGGCGCCGCCGTTGCCCGCGTCTATCAGCGCCGAGGAGGCCGCGGCGCTCGGTCCTGCCACGGGCCCGGCGGACGGCTTGGTCCTGGCCGCCACCGACCACCCCCGGGAACAGCGGCTGGGGCACTGGCGATGGTCCGTGGATCAGCCCCTGGCGGTGCTCGGCTCGCCGGGCTCGGGGCGCTCGACGGCGGCACTGGCAGCCACGGCGTCGGCCCTGGAGTCGGGTGTGGCGGTGTCGCTGTGCCTGTCGGGAGTCGCGCCCCCGGAGCTGCCGGCGACCGTCGGCCCCGGGCTGAGCACGATCGTCGGGCCGGAGGATCCGCGGCGCCTGACTCGATTGTGGTCGCTCGCCGCATCCGGGGAGCTGGCCGGGGAACTGCTCGTCATTGATGACGCGGACGCGATGATGACGGCCGTCGACGAGGTGCTGGGCCCGGGCGAGGGGCAGAGCATCCTCGAGCTCCTGGTTCGCGCGGCCCCCGCGGCGGGCACGGGACTGGTGCTGACCGCTCCGCTGGCCATGGCCGGATCGAGGTGGGCGGCCCGGATCGGACTGCGTCTGGTGCTGGGAGCCCCGCAACCGGCCCAGGCTGCGGTGGCGGGCCTGCCACGCGGCGTGGTCACGGGATCGAGCCCGGGACGGGGCGTCATCATCGACGGGGCCGTCGAGGCGGAGCACGCCCTGGCCGTCCAGGTCATCGCCCTGCGGGCCCCTCGCAGGGCTCCGGCGCGCCCGGCGCACCGACTGGTCGCGATTCCCCGCGCAGTCGCGACCGGGCCCGGGATATGGGCGGTGGGAGGGGACGACGCCCGGCCTCTCCCGGTTCCCCGCGGGAGCGTGCTCGTGGTGGGACCGCCGGGCTCGGGCCGCACAATGACGCTGGGCGCGCTCCGGCGCTGCTTGCACGAGGCCCGGGAGGAGGTTCCTCTCGTGGTCGACGATCTCGATATGGCCGAGGCCGGCGTGCACGCCCAGGTGGAGGAGGCCCTGCGGGTCGGGCGCGTGGTTCTGGCATCGGCGAGCACCGATCGCACCGCGGGGACCTACCGGGGACCCCTGGCGACCATGCGCGAGCGCGGCGATCTGGTCGTACTGTGGCCCGGAGTGGGGCCCTCCTCGCAGGTGGCGGGGCGCTCCCTGCGGTCGGTGACCGACCCGCGCGCCCTGACGCTCCCGGGCCGAGGGGCCCTGGTCTCCAGGGCCAGCGCGCTTCCTCTTCAGGTCGCCGACGAGACCGGAACGATCGCGACCGGAAACTCACGTGCCTCAAGCGCCTGAACCGCCTGGAATCAATGATTCACGTCTGTGAGCATAATGACAGTCCGTCGACGCACATCTCACCGCCGAACCCTTGCCAGGTCCTCGCACGCGTGTGAAAGTTTTCCCGGGAAGCGACGACCTGTTGCTCATCTCCGGACGCGGCTCGGAAGAACGGGTATTAGGACGGTCGCAATTCGTATTGAAGGGAGCCCTCATGGACTGGCGCAGTCAGGCAGCGTGCCTCACCGTTGACCCGGAGCTCTTCTTCCCCGTCGGCAATACCGGTCCCGCCATCGCGCAGATCGCCGAGGCGAAGGCGGTGTGCGCCCGCTGCGAGGTTGTCGACACGTGCCTGAAGTGGGCGCTGGAGAACGGCCAGGACGCCGGTGTATGGGGCGGTATGAGCGAGGACGAGCGCCGCTCTCTCAAGCGCCGGGCGGCTCGCGCTCGCCGCTCCTCCTGACATCTGCCGATTATCCATTATCGCCCGCCGTATCTCCTGATCCGGCGGGCATTTCATATTCGGGACGCGGTTCGTCGAACGGCCCCGTCCGGAGCGGCCCACTCGCCCCCGTGGTCCCCGTGTCGATGACGGGCGAAGGACGGTGAACGGTCTGAACGGTCCGGGATGCGTCGAATCGGCCGACCCCGCACTGGAGCGGTGAGGTCGATCGGGTCAGGACGGGCCGAGCCGGGCGCGCACGACGACATCCGTGCCCTGAGCGCCGCACGACGGGTCGGTCACGGGCCGCCAGTCGATGGCGCCGCGCAGCTCGCCGTGCACCAGCGTGCTCACGATCCGGGTGCCCAGTCCCGTCATCTCCGTGCCCGGCTCGAGGCCGACGCCGTCGTCGATGACGTGGACGGTCAGGTCGTCGCCGTCGCGCTCCGCGGTCACGGTCACCGTGCCGTCTCGGTCCTCGAGTCCGTGCTCGACGGCGTTGGTGACCAGCTCGGCGAGCACAGTGGCCAGCGCCTGAGCGGCCTCGGCCTCCACCACACCGAACGTGCCCTCGATGTGCGTGGTCACGCGCCCGCCCGCGGTCGCCACGGCCGCGGCGCCGCGCAGCACCGAGACGAAGACCTCGTCGAAGTCGACGGTCTCGTCCACGTTCTGACTCAGAGCCGCGTGCACCGTGGCGATGGTGGCCACACGCCGCTCGGCCTCGGCCAGCGCCTCCCGCGTCTCGTCGTTGGTGGCCCGGCGCCCCTGAAGGCGAAGGAGTGCGGAGACCGTCTGCAGGTTGTTCTTGACGCGATGGTGGATCTCGCGGATGGTGGCATCCTTGTTGAGCAGCGCCTGCTCGCGGCGCCGTATCTCCGAGACGTCTCGCACCAGCAGCAGCGCCCCCGTGCGACGCCCATCGCGGCGCAGGGGTATGGAGCGGATCGATAGAAACACACCGCTGGCCTCGACCTCGGCCAGCCAGGCCTGGCGCCCCATGAGGACAACCGCCATCGTCTCCTCGACGGGCGTGCGGTCGGGAATGATCGCCGTGACCTCCTCAGCGAGCACGCGCCCGTCGACCTCGTCGCTCAACCCCAGGCGATGGAAGCACGAGCGGGCATTCGGCGAGGCGTATATCACGGCGCCATCGTCGTCCAGGCGAACGACGCCGTCGCCCACGCGCGGAGTGCCGTGATGCATCGCGGTGGCGGCACCGCGGATCGGGAAGGTGCCCTGGGCGATCATGAGGCACAGGGCGTCGGCCAGCTCCTCCTGAGCCTGCTGGACGATGCGCCCAGCGCGTATGACCCCCACTGAGGTCTCGCGTGTGACGACGGCGATCGGCTCACTGTCGCGCACCACCGGCACGTACTCCTCGCGCACGGCGGTCGTGCCCGTCCACTCCGGGTCGGCGGCGACGACCACCTGCTCGCTCGCCAGCGTCTCCAGGGCCACGGCCTCGCGGGCAGCGGGCATGCGCCGCCCGATGACGTCCTCGAGGTGGACCGTGGCCCCGGTGGCGGGGCGGCAGTGGGCCACGGCGACGAAACGGCCGGTGTCGGTGCGGATCCACAGCATCAGGTCGGACACCGACAGATCGGCGATCACCTGCCAATCGGCGATGAGCTGGTGGAGCCAGTCGAGGTCTGCGGCAGGGAGGCCGATGGCGCCGCGGGTCGAGGGAGACAGGAGGTTGGGCACAACCCGATGTTACCGGCGGCGTGGCGCCCGGTCCTCATGGCAGGATCGCCCCATGAGGAAAACCATCTCCATGACCTACCCGGCCGACCCCCAGCGCGTTGCCGCGATGCTCTCCGACCCCGCCTACCAGCAGGGTCGTATCGACCGCTTCGGACTCGAGGACGCCAGCGTGGACGTGGCCGCGCGCGGGCAGGGCTTCGTGTCCACCATCTCCGGCTCCGTCCCGCCCAGCCTTCTGCCCGCCGCCGCCAAGCGCTTCGTGCGCTCCACCCTTTCCTTCACCCTGGCGGAGTCCTGGGGCGAGCCCGCCGACGACGGCGCCCGCACCGGCGACGTCGACATCACCGTCAAGGGCGCGCCGGTCAAAGCCGGGGCGACCACCGCCATGAGCCCCGCCGGCGAGAATGCCACCGAGGTCACCTTCGAGGTGGACCTGAGCGTCAGTGTTCCGCTGGTGGGCCACAAGATCGAGGAGAAGGCGATGTCCATGACCGATCGCGCCATCGCCGATGAGGAGGCGCGGGCCACCGCCTGGCTGGCCGAGCACTGACCCCCGGGCCGCGCAGGCGGCCCTCCGCCCGCCCATCGGGTTCGCCGCCGGACCCCTCCGGGTTGAGGCCGAGCGGAAGTCTCGGTCTCAACCCGGAGGGGTCCGGTATCGCCACCCCGGCCGAGCACTCGGTGCATTCCGTCCTGTTATTCCGCCGTGCGCGAGCGCTCCGGCCCACGGCGCCGCCGTCGTGGCACGATCGCGCCATGAGCGAGCACCCCGAGGTCATCACGCCGACCGAGACCAACTCCGTGTGGGCCGAGCGCACGGGCACCCGCCAGTACCTGGGGCGCAACGCCCGCGGTGCGCAGGTGCGCGTGGGCACGGGCCCCGGTGAATTCACCCCCGGCGAACTCATCAAGCTCGCCCTGGGCACCTGCAACACGCTGTCGGCCGACCACCGCCTGGCCAAGGCGCTGGGCGACGACTTCGAGGCCAATGTCATCGTGGCGACCCTGAAGAATGAGGAGGAGGAGCGCTACACCGACTTCGATGTCCAGATCATCGCCGAGCTCTCCGCCCTGTCCGCCGAGCAGCGCAGCACCCTCGCCGCACGGGTCGAGGCCGCCATCGAGCGCGCCTGCACCGTCGGCCACACCATCGAGAAGGGCGCCGGGGTGCGTCTGCATCTGCTCGACGACCAGGACTGACGGACCGCCGACGCGCACCGGCCCGACTCCGGTGCCGGACGCCCGTTGCCCCGCCCGGCCTCATTCCAGGAGGTATCCCATGGCCGCATCCGATCACGTCACCGGACGCTCCGCCCTCGAGCGCGCGCTCGATAAGGCGCTGGCCGTCCCGGCCTCCCGCATCGAGGAGCGGATCGCGCGTATGCGCCGCGACCGGCCCGGCGCCGACGCCGCCGAACTCGTCGAACTGGCGGCCTCGCGGTTCCGCACCGAGGCCGCTCTGTCGTCGGGCGCCGTCGGGGCCTCAGCCGCACTGCCGGCGGTGGGTGCGGGTACGGCGACGGCGCTGACCATCGGTCAGACCGCGGTGTTCCTGGCCTCGGCGGTCACCTACGTGCTGACCGTCGCCGAGCTGCAGGGGCTGCGCGTCGTCGATACCGACAAACGTCGCGCACTGGTGATCTCCGCCCTGCTCGGGCGCGAGGGCTCCGAGGCGGTTCAGGGATCGCTGGGCGTGACCACCCTGTTCTGGGCCGCCCAGTACCTGGCGCAGATGCCGTTGCCCACCGTCAAGACCATCAACAGGCAGCTCACACGACGGATGGCCAGACGGATGGCCACCAGGAGCGGCGCCCTGGCCCTGGGGCGTCTCATTCCTTTCGGGATCGGCGCCGCCATCGGCTGGACGGGCGGCAGGGCCCTGGCCAACCAGGTCATCGAGGGCGCCGCCTCCGCCCTCGGTCCGGCCTCGCGGATCGCCGACCGCGCAGAGACGGTGATCGACGCGTGAGCAGCCGGGACATCGGAGGCATCCCGGGTATTCAGCGCCAGCCCTACCCTGCTCTGTCCGGTCTGGGGCTGACGGTGCCCGACGGCGTCGATGCCGCCTACGAGGAGCTCCTGGCCGACGTCCTGACCAATGGCGTCCCCAAGGGGGATCGCACCGGAACGGGCACGCGCTCCGTCTTCGCCCGCCAGCTGCGCTACGACTTGAGGGCCGGCTTCCCGCGCATCACCACCAAGTTCGTGGCCATGAAGGCCGTCAAGGGCGAGCTGCTGTGGTTCCTGCGCGGCGCCACCAACGTGCGCTGGCTCCAGGAGCGCGGGATCACCATCTGGGACGCGTGGGCCGACGCCGACGGCGAGCTCGGGCCCGTCTACGGCTCGCAGTGGCGCAGCTGGCCCGCCCGCGACGGCCAGGCGATCGACCAGATCGCGCGCCTCATCGAGACGCTGCGCCGCGACCCGGACTCACGGCGCATGCTCGTGTCGGCCTGGAACGTGGGAGAGCTGGACGCCATGGCGCTGGCTCCCTGTCATGCCTTCTTCCAGTGCTACGCGGCCCGCGGCCGTCTGAGTCTGCAGGTCTATCAGCGCAGCGCCGACCTGTTCCTGGGCGTGCCCTTCAATATCGCCTCCTACGCCCTGCTCACCCACATGCTCGCCCAGCAGGCCGATCTGGAGGTCGGTGAGCTCGTCTGGACCGGGGGCGACTGCCACATCTACGACAACCACGTCGCCCAGGTGCGCGAGCAATTGTCCCGCGTACCCGCCGCCCATCCCTTCCCCACGCTCCGGCTGAGGCGGGCGACGTCGATCGACGCCTACATCATGGAGGACATCGACGCCTCGCAGGGCTATCTCCACCACCCCGCGATCAAGGCTCCGGTGGCGGTGTGAGTGCTCCGAGAGCACCGGCAAGACCGGGAGCGCACCCGTGAGCGGAAAGCAGACGGGATCCGGGGCGCCGCCGGCGTCGCCCCTCGGCGGCCTGGGCATGATCTGGGCCCAGGACCGCACCGGTCTTCTCGGCGCGCAGGGCGAGATGCTCTGGCGCGTGCCCGCGGACTTCACGCACTTCAAGGCCGCCACCATGGGATGCGGTCTCGTCATGGGGCGCACGACCTGGGACTCCCTGGGAGGCGCCCTGCCCGGGCGACGCAACGTGGTCCTCACCCGTGACGGCGGTTGGCGGGCTCCCGGTGCGCTGCGCGCCTCCAGCCTGCGCGAAGGACTGTCCCTGGCCGCTCGGGGGCTGACCGCCGAGCTCGGAGAGGATCCTCGCACGGGCGGAGCCGCGGGACTGCCCAGGCTGTGGGTGATCGGCGGCGGCAGCATCTACGACCAGGCCCTGGCCGCGGGGCTGCCCGACGTGCTGGTGGTCAGCGTCCTGGACTCGGACGCCTCGGTTCGGGCCCGCGAGCGCGGCCTGCCGGAATCCGTCCTGGTACGAGCACCGGCGATCCCGGCCCACCAGTGGCGCCTCGACCCGGCCCGATCCGACGCCCCCGGTACCTGGCGCCCCGTGTCCGGGGACGCCCGCTGGCGCGTGGAGACCTGGTATCGCCTGTGACGGCGACGGTTCCGGAGCGCGCAGCCGCCAGCCCGGCCCCTCCTCCCCCACCACCGGCAAGCGCCGCGGATCGGCTTGTTCGAGCGGACTACCGGGACAGGAGCCCGCTGCTGCCTACTTGGCGAGCCAGTCGGAGGCGATGACGGCCGACTCGAGCTGCTCCTTGGTGGAGCGGGCATTGAGGGTGCGCAGCTCGTCGGCGGTCAGACGGGCCGCCACTGCGTCGATGGCCTGGGTGGCGCCAACAGGGAGGCTCTTGCGCACCAACGGAGTGACGTTCTCCGGAAGAATGAGGTTCTTCGGGTCCTCCAGCACGACGAGGTCGTTGTCCGTGATGGCGGGGCTGGAGGTGGGGATGTTGGCCACGTTCACGGTCCCGTCGGTCAGCGCGTTGACGGTGAGCGGGCCCCCGGTGTCCTCCACGGGATCGATCGTGGCGTCCACGCCGTAGACGGACATCAACCCGCTCGGGCCGTAGGGCCGCGTGGCCAGCTCGGAGTTCGCGGCGATCGTCACGGTGCCGCCGAGCTCGGCGAGGTCCGCGATGGAGGTCAGCCCGTACGCGTCGGCCGTTGCACGGGTCACGGTGTAGGAGTCCTGGTCGGTGGCCTCGGCCGAGCCCAGGATCGTCAGATCCCGGGGCAGGACCGTGAACAGCTCCTCGCGAACCGAGCCGGCGTCGGTGGCCTCCGGATCCTTGGCGTAGTACTGGAGGAGGTTGCCCCCGTACTCGGGGACGACACTGATGTCGCCGGACTCGATCTGGGGCAGGTAGATCTCGCGCTGTCCGATCTGGTACTCGCGCGTGACCGTATAGCCCGCCGTCTCCAGCACCTGGGCGTAGATCTCGGCGATGATCTCGTTGGAATAGTACTGCTGGCTGCCCACGACAATGGGCCCGGCTCCCGAGTCCTCGGAGTCCTCCGAGGCGAAAGGATCTCTGCCGAGTCCGCAGGCGCCGAGCGCGCCGGTCACAGCGGTCAGGCCGGCGACCGCGAGAATGCGGCGGCGAGTGGTGGGAGGCATCAGGAATCCTTCCTGTGACGCGTGCCGGCCGGTGCGACGGCGCGCTGAACAAGACTGAAAACGGCTTCGGAGACGAGGGCGAGGACGACGACCAGGAAGGACGCCACGAGCATGCTGGTGTAGTCCTGGGTCTTGAGACCGAGGAACATGAGTCTGCCCAGCCCGCCCGCACCGGTGTAGGCCGCCAGGGTCGCCGTGGCGATGACCTGGAGTCCGGCCGACCGCAGCCCGCCGACGAGCTGAGGCGCCCCGAGGGGGATCTCGACACGGGCGAGCACCTGGGCCTCGCTCATGCCGCTGGCGCGGGCGCCATCGACGGCCACGCGGTCGGCGGCCTCGATACCGGTGTAGGCGCCGGCCAGGACGCTGGGCAAGGCCAGGATGACGAGCGCCAGCAGCGGCGCGCGCAGGCCGATGCCCAGGGCCAGGCCGAACAGGGTGATCAGACCCAGCGTCGGCAGCGCCCGCACGGCTCCGGAGACGACCACGGCCAGGCCCCGGCCCTTGCCGGTGTGGCCCACCCACCATCCCAGCGGCACTCCGATGAGCGCGGAGAGGCCCACGCCCAGCAGGGAGTAGCCCACGTGCTGGGCCGTGAGGGTGCCGAGGCCCATCGCACCGGTCCAGTGACCGGCGTCCAGGATGTACTCGATGGTGGTCTCGAAGTAATTCATCCGTCCTCCCGGTGGGCCCGGCTCGCGGCGCGCTGGCGTCGCGTCCAGGGCATGAGCGCCCTCCCGCCCAGGACGACCGCGCCGTCGAGAACGACGGCCAGCAGCACCGTGACGACGAGGCCCGTGAGGATCTCCGCGGTCAGACCGCGCTGGAAGCCGTTGGTGAAGAGCCAGCCCAGGCTGCGCACGCCCAGGACCGCCCCGACCGTGGTCAAGGAGACCGTGGAGACGGTCACGACCCGCAGCCCGGCGAGGACGGCGGGGCCGGCCAGCGGCAGCTCGACGGTGAGAAAGCGGCGCACCGTCCCCATGCCCATGGCGGTGGCGGCGTCGCGCACTCGCTGATCAACCGCCTCGAGGGCCTCGACGGTGGTCGGCACGAGCAGCGCCAGCCCGTAGAGGGTCAGGGCAACCACGACGTTGGCGGCGTCGCGGATCCCGGTCCCCAGCACGAGGGGGAGGATGACGAACAGGGCCAGGGAGGGGATGGCGTACATCAGGGAGGCGCCCGAGACGATGAGCGCTCGCAGGGGCCTCACCCGCTGCGCCAGGCGCGCCAGGGGCAGGGACAGCGCAAGAGTGGCCAGGACCGCCGGGACCACCTGCAGGAGATGGGCGCTCAGGTAGACCTCCACCAGCGGGATATTGGTGAGCACCCAGTTCACGTGGCCGCCGCCTCGTACGCGCCGGCCCCCACGGGGAGCGGTGAATCGTGTTCGGCGTCCAGGACGCCCAGCGTCCGCCCGGCCGAGTCCTGCACGACGCGGCGCCCCGCGACCTCCCGCAGGCGCAGCGCGCGCTCGGAGTCGTCCAGGCCGAGGAATCGGGCGACGAAGTCATCGGCGGGGTCCGCCACGAGCTCGGCACCGGTGCCCCGCTGGGCGATATGGGCTCCTTCGCTCAGGAGGATGATCTCATCGCCGAGCACCAGAGCCTCATCGACGTCGTGGGTGACGAAGACGATGGTCTTGGCCAGGTCCGCCTGAATGCGGATGAGCTCGCGCTGGAGCTCGCGGCGCACCAGCGGGTCGACTGCGCCGAAGGGCTCGTCCATGAGCAGGACGCCGGGATCGGCGGCCAGCGCCCGAGCCACGCCGACGCGCTGAGCCTGTCCGCCGGAGAGCTGATGGGGGTATCGCTGGGCGAGCCCGGAATCGAGGTCCAACATGTCCATCAGCTCCAGAGCGCGCTCCCGGGCGGCCGGACGACCGACTCCGCCCAGACGGGGCACGAGGGTGATGTTGTCGATGACGCGACGGTGCGGCAGCAGACCCGCGTTCTGCATGACATAGCCGATGGAGCGCCTCAGCGAGACGGGGTTGCGCTCGCACACGTCCTCGCCGTCGAGCAGGACCCGCCCCTCGGTGGGATCGACCATGCGATTGACCATGCGCAGCAGCGTGGTCTTGCCGCAGCCGGAGGAGCCGAGCAGCACGGTGATCGTGCCCGCGGGCAGGCGGGCGGAGAACGACTCGACGGCGGGTGGGGCGCCCGAACGCGCGCCCGCGAGCGCGGGATATCGCTTGGTGACGGCTTCGAACTCGATGGTGCTGGCCGTGTGGGCCACTCCAGGAGCGGAACTCACGCTTTGGTCTCCCTTCCGCGCGCAAGCGCACCGGTCCGGCGCGTGCGGCCACCGTAGCAGCCCCGATCCGTTTATGTCGATTCGATGTATTCTGAGTCTCATGCTCACCCTCAAGATCCTCGGGTTCCTCGACGACGGCCCTCTGCACGGCTACGAGCTGCGCCGCCGCATCAACGAGCTCGACGGTCCCGGAAACCAGCTGTCCGACGGAGCCCTCTACCCGGCCCTATCCCGACTGGAGACGGCCGGCTACCTGGTGCGCACGGAGGAGGCCGGGGCTCGGGGCCGCAGGCGCCGCCGCATCGAGATCACCGCGGCGGGTCGCGAGCGCCTGCACGCGCTGCTGCGCCACCCGAGCGAGGCGGAGATGAGCTCCATGCCCCGCTTCCTGACGGTGCTCGCCTTCCTGTCGCACCTGCCCGCGGCCGCCGACCGCGCGGCGGTGCTCCGCCGTCGCCTCATGATCCTCCAGGCACCGTCACCGGCCTTCTTCTACACCACCGACGGCGGGCCCCTCCGCGCCGCTCGCGAACCCGATCCCTACCGCCAGGGAATGGTCCGGGTGGCGGGCGCCGCGCGCCGCGCGGAGATCAACTGGCTGCGTACGATGCTCGCCGAGCGCTGAGCGCCGCCCCGCGTGTGCCCGTCCGCGCGCCGTCGTCCCCGCTCCCGAACCGGGTGCGAGGCCGAGCACGATGAATGGAGTCTCATATGCCGTCCGCCACCATGCGCGCCGCCGTCCTGACCGCGCCCGGTATCGAGAACCTGCATGTCACCGATCTGCCCGTCCCCTCCCCCGAACCGGGTCAGGTGCGGATCAGGGTCATGGCCTTCGGCCTGAACCGCAGCGAGTACCACTCGGTGACCGGCCAGGCCGGGGGCATGACCTATCCACGAGTGCTGGGGATCGAGGCCGTCGGCGTGATCGATCTCGATCCCGAGAACGTGCTCGCAGCGGGCACGCAGGTCGCCACCATGATGGGAGGGATGGGGCGGGCCTTCGACGGCGGCTACGCGCAGTACGTCGTGGTGCCGCGGGAGCAGGTGATCCCCTTCTCCTCGGAGCTGCCGTGGGAGATCATCGGCTCGGTCCCCGAGACCGTGCAGACGGCGCACGGCTCGCTGACGACCGGCCTGGGCCTGAGGCCGGGGCAGTCCCTGCTCGTGCGCGGCGGGACCTCCGCGCTCGGCCTGGCGACCGCGGCGCTCGCGGCGGACCGGGGCTGCCGGGTCCTGGCCACCTCGCGACGCCAGGCGGGGGTCGATCTCCTCGCCTCGCGTGGAGCGGAGGCCCTGCTCGACGACGGCGAGGTCGCCGCCCGGGTCCGAGACCGTCTCTCCGACGGCGTGGACGCGGTCCTGGAGCTCGTCGGCGTCCCCACGCTGCGCGACTCGCTGGCGGCGACGGCCGTGCACGGCACGGTGTGCTTCACAGGCATGCTGTCGGACTTCTGGACGATCCCCGACTTCTACCCGATGGACTGGATCCCCAACGGAGTGGGACTGACCACCTACGCGGGTGAGGCACGGGATCTGCCCGCGGCCGAGCTCCAGCGGGTCCTGGACAGGATCGCGGCCGGAGCGCTGGACCTGGTGCCGGTGCACTCCTACCCGCTGGAGGGCATCGTGGACGCGCAGCGGGACATGGCCGCGGGCGGGCGCGTCGGCAAGCTCGTCGGCCTGCCCTGGGACTGAGGCCCCGGGCCGCTGGCGTCGCGGCGACGATCAGAATCGCACCGATAATCGTCTCGATGGCGAGGAAGAGGTTGTAGAAGCCCTGGTTGTAGGCGTAGAAGGCGTGCGGGCGCACCTCCTCGGGGGTCCCGCCGAAGGTCTTGCGCGCCGGCGGCACCTCCCAGGCGATGGACTCCATCCAGAAGATGAGGACGTGGATGGCTGCGGCGAAAGGGCCGCGGCAAGGCCGACGAGGATCACGGCGCGCGTCACGACGCCTTCTCCTCGGTCGCGCAGACGGCGGTGAGAAGGCCGTCCGGACCGTCGGCGGCCTCCCGGCGCGCGTCGTCATCCTCGAGCCGGGCGAGCACGACCCGCGCGATCATGCCCGCGGCCATCTCGTAGCCGGCGGCGGACGGGTGGAAGCCGTCATCGGCCCAGAAGTCGTCGTTGAGATCGCAGTGGGCGACATCGATGAAGGGAATGCCCCGCTCCGCGCAGATGGCGGCGGAGACGTCGGTCTGAGCGTCCGTCCACTCGCGCAGGACGGAGCGCAGAGTCGGCATGAGGACGGGGCTGCGGTAGAGCTGGCCCGAACTGCAGACCACCACGTGCCGGCCGCGCCGCGCGGCTCCGTCAAGGACAGCCGCGAGGTCATCGGTCCACTCATCAAGACCGCGACGCGCCATGAGATCATTGGAGCCGGCGCACACGACGAGCACGTCGGCACCGCTCACCTCGGGCAGGAAGCGGTAGCGCACGCGACGCATGGTCGCCCCCAGCCTGGCGTGCGTCGCCCACTCGACGTCGCGCCCGGTCCCGGCGGAGACGAGACGGGAGATGCGCGGCACCAGGGACTGGTCCTGGGCGGGCACGCCCGAGCCGGCGATGAGCGAGTCGCCGATGGCGGCCATTCTCAGAGGCGCGACCCCATGGCGAACGACTCCCGAACCGACGGGCGCCATGGCCCCGTCGGGAGTCACGACGCCCTCACGGTCCCCGGGCGGCTCCGGGGCGAGGTGCACGGTGCGGCGGGCTATGACCGCCTCAGCGATGGCCAGGGGACGACGCAGCCCACGGCGGATGCTGCGCCCGGGCGCGGAGAAGGTGCTCACATGGCACGAGTCTACGGTCGCGCGATCGTCAACGGCCTGCGGGATCGGGCACACCGGCCGCACCCGCCCTCATCGGCGATGAGCCCGAGAGCGATCACCATGAGTGCGGCTCACGGGCTGCGGCGCTCGGCCACCTCGTCGGTGTAGTCACCGGCGACGATCTCGACGCGGTTGCCCTCGGGATCGAGCAGGACCGCCTCGTAATAGCCGTCGCCGGTGCGCCGGGGCCCATCGACCACGGGCACGCCGGCCGCACGCGCCCGGGCGGCCAGCTCATCGACATCGGTGCCTCCGGGCAGAGCGAAGGAGACATGGGCCCAGCCAAGCGCCTCCGACTCCGGACGGGCACCGATGTCGGGGCGGCTCATGAGCTCGAGCCGGGCTCCGCGCCCGCCAGTGGCATCGGGATCGAAGCTGATGATGAACGTGCGCAGCCCCGTCCGCGGATTGTGGTACTCGCCGTTCGAGCGACCGGAGAACCAACGGAGGTAGAAGTCGCGCACGCCGACGAGATCGGCCACCCATACGGCCGCGTGATCGATGCGGGGCATATTCGTATCCTGCCCGGGATGGCCCGGACGGTCAACGGCGGCAGAACGGTCAGTGCTGTGTCAACACGTCATTCCAGCGTCCTTTCTCGCCGCTCCGCGTCGTCGAGCCCCTCGCGCAGGCGCTCATCATCGGCGTCGGCCCCCCGCCCGGGCGAGCGGTGCCCGGGCTGAGAGGTACCTCCGGGTCGGCCCGTAGTGGGCCCTCCGCCCGGGCGAGCGGTGCCGCCGTGGCGCCGAATGAATACGGTTCAGGCCCGTTCCTCAGCCGCTCACTCGTCGGCGGCGGACGGATGGGTCATGTCGGCCGGCACCACCCAGGCGTCGAACTCCTCGGAGGTGACGAAGCCGAGCTCGAGGGCGGACTCGCGCAGGGACAGGCCCTTGTGGTGCGCGTTCTTGGCGATCCTGGAGGCCTTGTCGTAGCCGATATGGCGATTGAGAGCCGTGACCTGCATGAGGTTCGTCTCGAGGTTGTGCTCGATGCGCTCGCGGTTGGGCTCGATGCCGTAGGCGCAGTGCTCGTCGAAGGACACGCACGTGTCGCCCAGCAGCTGGATGGACTCCAGCACGCACCAGGCCATGACCGGCTTGAAGACGTTGAGCTGGAAGTTGCCCTGGGAGCCGGCGAAGCCGACGGTGGCGTCGTTGCCGAAGACCTTCGTGGCCACCATGGTCATGGCCTCGCACTGGGTGGGGTTGACCTTGCCGGGCATGATCGAGCTGCCGGGCTCGTTCTCCGGGATGATGAGCTCGCCGATGCCGTTGCGGGGGCCGGAGGCGTACCAGCGCACGTCGTTGGCGATCTTCATCAGGGCGTCCCCCAGGACGCGCAGCGAGCCGGAGACCTGAACCAGGGCGTCGTGGGCGCCCAGGGCGGCGAAGAGGTTGTCCGCCTGAGTGAACTCGATACCGGTCTCCTCGCTGATCCTGGCGGCGCACAGGGCCCCGAACCTCGGGTGCGCGTTGAGGCCGGTGCCCACGGCGGTCCCCCCAATGGCCAGCTCGCGGGCGCGGGAGTCGGCGTAGCGGATGCCGTCGAGGGCGAGGTCGATCTGGGCGACCCAGCCGCTGATGACCTGGCCCAGGCGGATGGGGGTGGCGTCCTGCAGGTGGGTGCGACCGACCATGACGACGTCGTCGTACTCCTCGGCCTTCTTGTCGAGCGTGTTCCGCAGCCGCTCGACGCGCGGGTACATGGCGGCGAGCTCGCTGACGACGGCGATGTGCATGGCCGTGGGGAAGGTGTCGTTGGAGGACTGGCCTCGGTTGACATGGTCGTTGGGGTGGACGGGCGTCTTGGAGCCCATCCGGCCGCCAGCCAGCTCGATGGCGCGGTTGGAGATGACCTCGTTGGCGTTCATGTTGGACTGGGTGCCCGAGCCGGTCTGGAAGACCACGAGCGGGAACTCGGCGTCGAGGTCGCCGGCGATGACCTCGTCACCCGCCTTGGAGATGAGGTCGGCGATGTCGGTGGGCAGCTCGCCGAGCTCGGCGTTGGCAAGCGCGGCGGACTTCTTGAGGATTCCCAGGGCCTTGACCATGGGGCGCCCCCACACGAAGGTCTCGCGGCCGATGTCGAAGTTGTGCAGGCTCCGCTCGGTCTGGGCCCCCCAGTAGCGGTCGGAGGCGACCTCGATGGTGCCCATGGAGTCGGACTCGGTGCGCGTCGTCGCGCTGGACTTGTCAGATGCCATGGGCCAAGGCTATACGGCGGCCGCCGCCCCGAGGGCGCCGTTCAGCCCGTCAGGCCCGCGGCCCGGGCGTAGGCGGCCGGGTCCACGGGGCGCGCGCGGCGCGCCAGCCCCTCGACGACGAGCAGGTAGGAGACGACGACCAGCTCGCGCACGAGGTCGGCATCGAGGGTCTCCCCCGGCGTCAACGTGATCCAGTGCCGCTTGTTCATGTGATAGCCGGGGGCGATGTCCGCGTACTGGCGGCGCAGCGCCGCGCCGTCCTCCGGGTCGGTCTTGAGCGTGAGCATCTGCGGGCCCGTCGTCTCGGTCAGCAGCGCGAAGATCCTGCCGCGGACCTTGTAGACGTCCCAGTCGGGGCCGAAGGGCCGGTCGAGCTGGGAACCGGGCAGGGTCCGGGCGACCTCGTGGGCTCTGGCGCGCAGCTCGTCGGCGTTCACCGCCCCATCATGCCCCGACGACGGCGCCGGCGTCGGCGGAACCTGACGCGGCGCTCGTGTCCGGCAGCGTCGGAACCGGGCACGGCGCCATCGTCGTCCGGGACCGGGCTCCGCCGTGGCCGGAACACTCCGAACGACCCCCGCTCCCAGGAAAAGTTCAGGGCGTCTTGGCAGTCTGCCCGTCGTCATCGACGCAACGGAAGGAACCGCTCATGGCTGACAAGGACGCCATCTACGACCGGGTCGCCGGCAAGGTCAAGGAGACCGCCGGGAAGGTCACCGGGGACAAGGAGACCGAGACCGAGGGCAAGCTCCAGAACATCGAGGGCAAGGTCGCCGAGAAGTTCGGCGAGGTCAAGGACGAGGTCGCCGAGAACGTCGACGACGTCAAGGACGCTGCCAAGGGCGTGTCCGCCCGCTTCAAGAAGGACGAGTGAGGTTCGGGCCCGCGCTGCACTGAGGCGCCCCGGATGCTCGGGGCGGCCCCGCGGTCGGCGTGACCCGACCGCGCCCCGCGCTGAGGCGCTCGGCGCCCGCGAGGTGCCGAGCGCCTCAGCGCAAGGGCCGTCGGGGCGGCGGCCGGGCCCGCGACGGCACCTCAGGGGCCGTTCCCGTCGTGCCCGGAGTGGAGCGCCTTGTACAGAGTCAGCGCGAGCACCGTGCGATCGGAGGCCTGGAGCTTGCGCAGCAGGGAGGAGACATGGTTCTTCACCGTTCCCTCGGCCAGCACCATGCGCGCGGCGATCTCCTGGTTCGTCAGGCCCTCGGCCACCATGGCGGCCACCTCGCGCTCGGTGGGGGTGAGCACCGCCAGCACGGCCGACTCGTCCTCCTCGTCCCGCGGGGAGGCGAAGGCGAGCCTCGCCACACGGGGGTCGATGACCAGGCCGCCCTCCGCGACGGCGCGGACCGCCTCGGCCAGGGTCTCGATGGAGGTGTCCTTGAGCAGGAATCCGGCCGCCCCTGCGGCCACCGCCCCCTGGACGACATCGGGCTCGTCGAAGGTGGTCAGCACAAGGACCGGCAGGTCGGGGTGCGCCCGGGCGCACTGGCGCACGAGCTCGATCCCGTCCATGACCGGCATCTTCGCGTCCGCCAGGACGACGTCGATCCGACCGGTGCGCAGCACCGCCAGGGCCTCGGCGCCGTGGGCGGCCTGGGCCACCACGTCGATGTCGTCGACGGTGCCGAAGAGCATGACCAGCCCCCGTCTCAGGAGCTGCTGGTCGTCGACCACGAGGACCCGGATCGCAGCGGTCATGACGCCTCCTCATCGATCGCGGTGGCGATCTCCCGCGGCGGGAGCGTCAGGGTCAGCCGGAAGGAGTCTCCGTCGCGGCCCGCCGTGAGCGCTCCGCCCAGCTCGGCGGCGCGCTCGGACAGCCCGCCGAGGCCGAAGCCGGCGGAGGCCCCACCCCCCTCCCCCACCGGCGCCCGCGGGATCGACTCGAGACGCTCGGCGGGGATCTCATTGGTCACCGTGACGAGGGCGCCCCGGTCGACGGCGCTCACGCGGATGCTCACCGACCGCGCCCGGGAGTGCCTGAGGGCGTTGGTCAGGCCCTCCTGGACCGTGCGGTACACGAGGAGCTCGGCCGCCTCGGTGAGCGAGCGCGGGCTCAGCTCGTCGGTCACGCGCACCCTCACCCCGGTGCCCCGGAACGATGCCGCGACGTCCTCCAGGCCCGCGACGCCGCGATCGTCCTCGGCGCGCACGGGACTCAGGGCCCGCACCCATGTGCGCATCTCGCGCACCGCCTCCCGGCTCGTGCGCTCGGCCACCGCCACCTCCTCCCAGGCGGCGGCGGGATCCGAGTCGCGCACGCGGCCCGCGAACTCCAGGCTCATCCCGATCCGGGTCAGCCGGTGCCCGAGCCCGTCGTGCAGCTCGTGCGCGGCCCGCGCGCGCTCCCGGGCGAGCATGAGCTCCTTCTCCAGCACCGCCCTGCGCCGGACCTCCTCCAGGGCCGCGTCGCGCTCGACGATGGCGCGGCGCTGGGCGGTCAAGGCGGCGTCGTACCTGGACAGTGCCAGGCCGAGGGCGGTCCCCACGGACATGAGAACCGCCATGGGGATGGCGAAGAGCAGGATCTCCCTCGGTCCTCCTCCTCCCAAGACCGGGAACAGGGCGGCTAACGCGGCGGACGCCACCGCGTCACCGGCCAGACTCGCCCGCACCCCGACGTCGATGACGAGCAACGCGGCCGCCACGATGAGGACCGGCACGACGAAGCCGATAGTCCCCAGCAGCGCGGGACCGGTCAGGAGCACGAACACGACCACCGAGCAGGCGGCGCGGGCACGGCCAGGCGCCGCTCTGCGCCGCGCCATCCACATGATTCCCACGACTCCCGCCGTAGCCAGGACGTAGCCCGCCCACACGCCCCTGCGCGGTGCTTCGAATTCGAACAGGAACTGCAGCCCGGAGAACGCCAGGCACACGAGCGAGAGGATCTGCAGGACGGGCAGGAGCGCGGCGCCCGTGGACGGGTCGCCCTCCGTCCGCTCACCGGTGCTCCGCTGCTGGGTGCTCACCCGGTCACCGTAGACCGGCGCACGGCCCGGCGTCCCATGACCGCAGTCATGGGTGCGCGCCGGAAGTTCGGTCCTCGGTCACGCGCGGTCGCCACAGCCTCGTTCGTAACGTCGGGGCATGGCAACTCAACCGCACACCGCCGTGCTTCCAGAATCCCAGCCCCGACTCCCACGGAGCGAGCCCTTTCTGCCCCAGTCGCAGAACCTCGGCTCGAGACGTCCCGCGCCGCGAACCGCCGCAGCCGAACCGCCCCATGAGCAGCGGATCCGTCGCCGCCCGCCCGGGTGGGCGCGCGTTCTCCTCGCCCTCACCGCCTTCGGGGCAGCCGGGCTCCTCCCGTCTCTGGCATACCTCATCCCCCCGGTACGGGAGGGACTCGCCTCGGCCGACCCCCTGGTCGCCACGACGACAAAGATGTCGCTATTTCCGATCGCCCTCGTCTTCTATCTCCTGTTCGCCCTCCTGCTCACCCGTTACGTCGATCACCGTCCCCTGCGCGCAGCGGGCCTGACCCTCAACCGTCGCGCGGTGCTCTCCCTCCTGACGGGAACCGGGATCGCAGTGGGCATCCTCGGCTGCATCAAAGCGGTCTTCCTCCTCCTCGGGGCCGGAGAGTTCGTGAGTCCCCTCAAGGGGGATCTCACCGCGATGCCGCTGTGGCTCATAATCGTCTACGCCCTCGTGTGGGGCTACGTGCTTCAGGCCATCGGGGAGGAGACCCTCATACGCGGCTACCTCCTGCAGAGCTTCTCCGACCGGCCCAAGCGCGCCGTGTGGATCTCGGTGGTCGCCTTCACCATTCCGCATTTGATCTCCCAGGGCGGTCAGCAGGGCGTGGCGGACCACCTGCTCTACCTGGCCTTCCCCTTCGGCTTCGCCGTGACCGCGGCCTATCTCTCGCTGACCATGCGCAGCGTGTGGGCCGGCATCGGCATCCACGGGGGATGCCACCTTTGCAACAATCTTCTCGTTCTGAACGAGAGCACCCCGCCCCCGGTCATGTGGGTCGTGACCGGCCTGGCCTTCAGCGCCGTCGGCCTGCTGATCGCCTCCCGGATCAGCCAGGAGCGCTGGGCCGAGATCGCCGCACGTGGCCCCTTCGCGCCGCCCGCGGACGACACCTGACCAGCCCGACGGCGGCCGACCGTTCCGCCGCCGTTCATCGGCGCTGAACCCTCCGAGCCCTCCGTCCCCCTCCGGACGGAGGGCTCGGCGCGTGCGGCCAGCGCGGATCGTCTCACCGCGGATCGCTGGCGGGTCACCACAGGGCGGGGCCGATATCCGCCCAGGCCAGGGCCCAGGTCGGGTAGAAGCCGCCGAACCGGTTCCCGATCAAACCGACCAGGATCGCGGCGAGGGCGCATGCGCCCGCCAGGAGCAGTACCCTGACGGCGACGCCCGCCGCGCTGCCGGCAACGCTGGCCTCTCCAGTCGCATCGACCGCCGTGGCGCCCCGCCTCGAACGAGTCGCCCCGTCCTCGGCCCCGCCGTCGCGGGCGGGCGCCGGGGCGGGAATGATGAGGCAGGCGAGCGTCGCCGCGAGCGTCAGCAGACCGACCACGGTGATGACGCCGGTGCCGCGGATCTGGGTGAAGGAGCGCACCAGGCGATCGGCCAGTCCGAGATTCTCCTCCGCGGGCGCCTCGGGCGCCGCAGCTGCGGGAACCGCCTCGGAGGAGGAGGCGTCGGGCGTCGGCTCGTCCGTCGGTGACGGGGTCGCGGTCGGGGTGGGCTGCGCGGAGGCGTTCGGGTTGACGTCCGGGCGCTGCGACCACCAGGTGAGGAAGGTGGAGGCCTGGTCCTTCCACAGGCTCCAGGAGTGTCCGCCCTCGGGAGGCCGGACCGCCTCGACGGCGTCCTCGCCCCCGACGGCGGCCGGCAGGGTGGTGACCGTCCCGAGGGCCAGCGGGTCGTCCGATGCCCCCAGGAGCCACAGGCCGATCGGGTGGTGCGGCTGGCGGGCCACCAGGGTGCTCAGGGTGTTGGACTCGCGGAGCTCGGGCGAGGCCAGTCCCCCGATGCCGGGGACGTCGTACCCCGACAGGGAGCCCCCCGTGGCGTAGACGTCCGAGCGCATGATGGTGGTCCACACCGCGCAGTAGCCGCCCGAGGACACCCCGACCAGCGCCCAGGCCTCGCGATCCGCACGGGTCCCGGGGAAGGTGGCCCGGATCATCCTCGGCACGTCCTCCTGAATCCAGGTGCCCACCTTGGCGTGCCCGACGATGTCCGCGCAGTCGGGCTCGGAGCGCTGAGCAGCGTCGGGATTGAGCGAGGGCACGGCGATGATCGTCGGGGGCAGGCGCCCGTCGTCGATGGCGGCCTGCAGCTGGGGGCCGAGCTCCAGCGCCGAGACGAGGCCGTCGGCGGTCCCGGGCACGCCGTGCAGGAGGGTCAGGACGTTGTAGGACTTCCCGTCCGTGGCGGAGTACCCGCGCGGCGTCCAGAACCACACGTCGTCGGTGATGCCGCTGGCGGGGCCGCGGAAGGTCGTCTTGAAGGTGTTCCCGCCCTCCGACGTCGCCTCCAGAGAGGCGACATCGGCCGGATCGGGCGCGGGCGGCGTCTCCTCCTCGTCGGCCTCGTCGCCCGCCTCCTCGGCGGGGTCCGGGGTGGCCACCGGTGCGAGCTCGGTCGGTCCCATGACGCGGCCGGAGCCGGACGCCAGCTCGACGACCTGACCGAGGGTGTTGGCGAACCGCAGCGTCGTGTTGATCTTCGCCGCCGCGAGCCCCGTCACGAGGAGCTGGCAGATCAGAACCGCCGGCAGCGCGGCCAGCAGGAGCCGGCGACGCCACGGCACGGCATTCGCGGGGGCATCCTTCGCGTGTTTGGGCACATGCACCCGCCGACGACGCGGGAGCCGGAGCAGCAGGAAGACCGTCGCGGCCAGCGCGACGACGGTCACGGCGGCGAATCCGGCGACGAAGCCCGCGGAGACGACGCTCACGTCGGAGAGAGAGGACAGAGAGGGCACTAAATCATCCAAGAAGCCTGAGGCACATGAACACGCCGACCGGTGACCGAACCGAGATACCGGCTCCGAAACAGCGAAAAGACTTCGACCCCTGTCATAGCAGGGGTCGAAGTCTTTTCGCCACCCAGTGGCATTTCGTAGCGGGGGCAGGATTCGAACCTGCGACCTCCGGGTTATGAGCCCGGCGAGCTACCGAACTGCTCCACCCCGCGGCGACGCCAAGAAGACTAGTCGCCGCGTCCCTGGAACTCAATCCACCGCTACGTGCCCTTGCTCACCCGTCCCGCCTGGTCAGCCCAGCTTCTTCTGGGCCTCGACCGCTCGGTTGAGGGCGTTATTGAGCCTGGTCTGAGCCTCGCCGTACGCCGTCCAGTCCCCGGACTGCATCGCCTTGTTGGAGTCGTCCATGGCGGTCTTCGCGTCCGCGAGCGCCGCGTTGAGGTCCGTCTGGGGGTCGCCGCCGGACGACGCCGGGGCGCTCCCGCTCGCAGAGGCGGAGGTCGAGGGCTGCGCACTCGCCGACGGCGCCTGCGCACCGGGAGACCCGGTCGCGGTCGGATCCGCCGAGGGCGCCGCCGACGGCTGACCGGAGGCGTCCGTGGACGAGGACGTGTCATTGGCCGCGGCGGAGTCGCCGTCGACGACCTCCTGACCCGTCGTCGCCCCCGAGTCCCCTCCGAAGACCTGATCGAGAGCCTCCTGCAGCGTGTCGGCGAAGCCGATCTTGTCGCCGAAGGAGACCAGCACCTTGCGCAGCAGCGGGTACTGCGTCCCGGAGGAGGACTGGACGTAGACGGGTTGGACGTAGAGCAGACCACCGCCCACCGGCAATGTCAGCAGGTTGCCCTTGATGACCTGCGAGCCCTGCTGGCTCAGCAGGTTGAGGACCTGGCTGGCGGTTCCGTCGGAGTTGAAGTTGTTCTGCACCTGCCCCGGGCCGGACACGTTGGAGGACCGCGGCAGCTCCAGGAGCCGCAGCTTGCCGTAGTCGGGGTTCCTCACCCCCGGCTCACCACTGGCCGTCTCGGAGTCCACGGCCAGGAATCCGGTGAGCACATTGCGATCGGTGTTGCCGCCGATGATGTAGACGCTGGACAGGGAGAAGGACGCCTGCTCCTGGTCCGGCATCTTGAGGGTCAGGTAGTAGGGGGCCTGCGCCGAGTCGCCCTCCTTCGTGGGGTCGTCGGGGACCTTCCAGAAGTCACCGCCCGAGTAGAAGTCCTCGGGATCCGTGACGTGGTACTTGGACATCACCGTGCGCTGGACCTTGAACAGGTCCTCCGGGTAGCGCATGTGAGCCATGAGGTCGGCACTCATATCGCTCATGGGCTTGACGGTGCCCGGGAAGACCGACTGCCAGGCGTCGAGGAGCGGGTCCTGCTCGTCCCACTCGTAGAGCTTGACGCTGCCGTCGTAGGCATCGACGACCGCCTTGACGGAGTTGCGCACGTAGTTGGACTCCTTCGGCGCGCCGAGCAGGGAGGCCTGCCCCGTCGTCGCGTCGCTCATGGAGTCCTCCAGGGACTCGTGCTGGGAGTAGGGGTAGTTGTTGGTCGTGGTGTAGCCGTCGAGGATCCACACGACCCGCTTGGGCGTGCTCGGGTCGTCGTCGTCATCGACCACCGCCGGGTAGGGGTTGCCGTCCAGGGTCAGCCACGGAGCGACCTTGGCGACGCGCTTGGCCGGGTCGCGGTCGTAGAGGATCTGCGAGCCGGGGCGGACCTCCTGGGAGAACAGGATATTCATCTCGGCGAACTTCGTGGCGTACAGGAGCCTGTTGAACGGGTTGGAGACGCTCGGGCCCCCGCTGCCCGTGAAGGTCGTGTTGATCTGGCCGGAGGCGGCCGTGTCGTCGGGGTAGTCGAGCTCGCGCGGGTTGCCGCCGTCGTCGCCGCCCACGATCGAGTAGGACGGCGTGGACTTGCCGAAGTAGATGCGGGGCTCGTAGTCGCCCAACTCGCCCTCCGAGGGGATGCCGCCCTCCCAGAAGGCGGGCGAGCCGTCGGAGCTGGCCGTGTTGCCGTAGGCGGTGACCACGCCGTAGCCGTGGGTGTAGACGGTGTGGTCGTTGATCCATGTGCGCTGCCCGGCGTCCAAGCCCTCCTGGCTCATCTCGCGCACCGCGATGACCGTGTCGCGGGACTCGCCCGAGACCCCGTACCGGTCGACGTTGAGCTGGGAGTCGAAGGAGTAGTACTGCTTGTTCTGCTGACGCTGCTTGAACGCCGGGGAGACGAGGTTCGGGTCCAGCAGGCGGATCGAGGTCGTCGCCTCGGCGTCGTCCATGAGCTGCCCCGCCTCGGCGGTGGTCTTGGCGTCGTAGGCCTGGGCGTCGACATCGCCCAGGCCGTAGGCGCTCAGCGTGGCCTTGATGTTGCGGTCGATGTACTGGGCCTCCTCGCGCTGCGCGTTGGGGTCCACGACGAACTTCTGGATGACCACCGGGTAGGCGACGCCCACGAGCAGAGCCGAGATGACCATGACCACCACGCCCGTGACGGGGAGTCGCCAGGAACTGGTGCGCGCCGAGGCGATGAACATGACGGCCACGACCACGCTGATCGCGGCCAGGATCGCCTGGGCCGGGATGGAGGCGTGGACATCGGTGTAGCCGGCACCGTCGAACTTCGCGTTCGAGGCGTACAGGGAGGAGTAGCGGCTCAGCCAGTAGCCCGCGCCGTGAAGCAATGAGAACAGGGCGAGGAGGACGGTCAGGTGGAGTCGCGCGGACCGCGTGAAGTGAGGCGTGCGCGCGATCGAGATCCCGCCGTACAGGTAGTGGACGACGACGCTGGCGATCCCCGCGAAGACCACGACGCGCGACAGGAAGGACATCACGGTCTCCAGCACCGGCAGGATGAACACGTAGAAGGACATGTCCAGGCCGAACTGCGGGTCGGTGGTGCCGAAGGAGTGGGAGTGGATGGCCAGCAGCGCCTCCTTCCAGTGAGGCGCGAACTCCCATGCCGAGCTCAGCAGCGCCAGTACCGCGGGCACGATCCAGGTCAGCGAGCGGCGCATGGGCTCCACCGCGGTGCGGTAGGCCTCGAGATTGCGGGCCGCCTCGTCGTGCGGAAGGCTGATCTCGCGCGAGCGGTAGGCCCTGGTCATGGCGGCGAACATGGCGCCGAACATGATGAGGAAGCCGACGACGAACATGATGCCGGAGGCGATCCACTGGGTCCACACCACGCGTGCGAAGCCGAGCTGGTTGAACCAGAGCACCTCGGTCCAGGTGCGCGACAGGAAGATGATGATCGCCGCCAGCACGGCGAGAATCCCCAGCGTCCAGGCCAGTGGGCCCGGGCGACGCGAGCCTCCCGAGTCTCCGGCAGCGGGTCGAGAGGGGCGCCGGGGCCGTCCCGAACCGGCCGAGCCCCTTCGACCGGGGCCGCGTCCGCCGCTTCCATCGCGTCCCGGGCGTCGTGCGCCGAAGGGGGCGGATCCGCCGAAGAGGATGGACGCCGGATCGAAGCCGCTCGACGGGCCCCCGCCGTCCTGATCGGGAGTCTCGTCGGGCGCCGCGTCCGCGGGGGAGTGCCCGGACGAGGCCCCCGTGGCTCCGCCGCGGGAGTCCCTGCCGGAAGCACTGGCCTCATCCGACTGGAAGAAGCCGCCACTGACGCGATCCTCCCGGCTGGACGGGGAGGACTCGTCGGGCGCAGGGCGCTCGGGCTTGTCGTCGGAATCGTCGTCGGGCCTGGTGCTCACGGTCACGCTCCGTGTCGTTCGAGGTGCGCGCGCACGCGCGCAGATGGACTCCGACGCCGCGGGCGCCGGACACGACCATCGTCCCACAGGTCGCGCCGAGCCCACAAAACCCGTTCCGGACTCGCCCCATGAGCCGTCATGACCCGCTGCGCGCGGGGGCGCGGGCGGCCCGAGCCGAGTCCGACGACGACGTCGACGCCGCGGAGCGGAGTGCCTAGTGTCACGGGTATGACTGATACGACTGATACGACTGGCACGACCGGGAGCTCGCCCGACCACCGACCAGGCTCGGGGCTCGGCTCTCCGCGCCGGACGGCCCTGGCCCGCGCCGTCATCGAGCTCGAGGAGCACGCCGCCCAGCGCGGCTGGGACGCTCCCGTCGGGATCTTCGCTCTGGTGCGCACCGCTGCCGCCCTGGAGCAGGATCCCGCGCTGGCCGAGGTGCTCGACGACGCGGCGCTGGCCGAGGCGCGGCACGACCCGCAGGCCCTGACCATGATCGAGCAGGAGAACCTGCCCGCCGCCGCGGATCTGGAGGATCTGCTGGCGCAGATCGCCTGGCCGTCCACCGTCGACGGCACGGCGCTCGTCGTGGAGCGCGTGGTGCTGCCGACCGAGGCGGAGCAGGAGGCGGCCGCGATCCAGGACCCGCAGGAGCGCCTGGACTTCCTGAACGAGAGGCCCGACCGCGAGGACGTGCGGATGGTGGTCGGGGTGCTGCGCACCGGCGAGTCCTGGTGCGCGGTCCGGTCCCGGTCGCGGGACTCGTCCGACCAGGTGATGAACGGCGAGGCGCTCGTGCCGGGGCTGGTCGAGGCCCTGAGCTCGACTCTCGTCTGAACCGATCTCGGCGCGGAACCGGACCGATCTCGATGCGAAACTGAACCGATCTCGGCGAAGGGGGGGCGGGGTCAGCCGTCGAGGCCGTCGGGCCGGTTCTCGTCGGCGTCGCGAGCGCCGTCGGCGTAGCCCAGCGTGCCGTCCAGGAGCGAGGCGAGATCCGCGTCCACCTCGGCGTCCATGTCCTGCGCCGCCCGACGCATGGTCAGGAAGTCCTCGGGACTGGCCAGCTCGGAGGCCGTCGGCATGACATCGGGGTGCTCCCAGAACGCGTCGCGCTCGCCGTCGCCGACCTCGGCGCCCAGCAGCTCCCACAGGCGCGCGGCCTCCCGCACGCGGCGGGGGCGGAACTCCAGGCCGATGAGCTGGGCGAAGACCTTCTCAGCGGGGCCGCCCTGAATCCGACGGCGGCGCACCATCTCGCGCAGCGGTATCGCGTGCGGCAGATGGGGCGCGGTGGCCTGCGCCGTGACGACCTCGACCCAGCCCTCGACGAGCGCCAGCAGCGTCTCCAGCGTCTCCAGTGCCTCGACCTGGGCGGGGGTCTCCTGCGGGGCGAACACCCCCGCCTCCAGGGCCGAGCGGATCGCCTCGGGGTCGGAGGGATCGACCTGCGCCACGGCATCCTCGATGGCGCCGGTGTCGACCCGTATCTCGCGCGCGTAGGCCTCGACAGCGCCCAGCAGCTGGCCGCGCAACCACGGCACACGGGCGTACAGGCGTGAGGCGGCGGCCTCTCGCACCGCCATGAACATGCGCACCTGCTCGGCATCGACCTCCAGACCCTCGGCGAAGGCCGTCACGTTGGCGGGCACGAGCGCGGTGCCGGGCTCCCGCCTCAGCGGCAGCCCGACGTCGGTGGCGGCGACGGCCTGACCGGCGAGCTCGCCGACGGCGTGCCCGACCTGGAGGCCGAACGCGGTGCCCGCCATCGATCGCATGATCTGGGTCAGGGCGCCGACCTGGCGAGCGGCGTCCCCCGGCTCGGAGTCGGAGTCCGACAGGGATGACTGCAACGCCTCGGTCTGACTCTCCAGGGCCGAGGCGAGGGCGGCGGTAGCGGCGTCGGCCACCGGAGCGCACACGTCCCTCCACACCGGCAGGGTCTGCTCGACCCACTCCGAACGGGACCAGGCCTCGCGCGACCCGGGCGCCGGTATGAAGTCCGTGGCGGTGTCCAGCCACAGGTCGGCCGCCCGCAGCGCCTGGCGGGTCGCCTCGGCCTCGCCGGCCGTGATGGCCGGGTCGCCGGACTTGCCCGCCTCCTGAAGGGCGAGACCGCGCCCCATGGTCCAGTTGACCGGGCCGTCCTGGGCACTGGCCATCATCTGCTGCATCTGGGCGCGCATGGCCATCATCTGCCCCGGGGTGATCCGGGAGGGGTCCACGCCGCTCATCCGGACGAACTGGGCGGGATCGACGCCGGATGAGCGCAGGGCCGCAACGGCGTCGCCGGCGACGTCGGCGCCGAAGAGAGCCGAGAGCATCTGCTCGATGTCGTCGAAGGGGTCCTCACTCATGGGGTTCCTCTCGGTGGTGCGGACGTTGGGCCGGCTGCACGGCCAGGGGCCGCGCAGATGCAACACCGCCAGCGTGCCACCCATTCCTGTGCGCGAGCCGTGAGCGGTCTCGACGGGCCCCGCCCGCACGGGCCCGTACGGATCGCGGGACCCGTGCGGGAGGACGTGGCGATGGCGACACCGGCGCCCCATGAGCCGGCGGTGAAGACCTGGAAGCCTTTCAGGACGCATGATGGGGGCGTGACGCATGAACAGCACCACGAGACGCAGTCCTCCGCCGACGCGGTCGAGCCGGACCGGGAGCCCGATCCGGGACCGGGACCGATCGTCGAGTCCGGCCTCGGCGCCGATCCCCGTCCGGGCGCGGGCGGCCGTCGCTTCCGGCCCGGGCGGCTCGTGGTCGGGATCGGCTCCGTGCTGCTCGCGGTGGGCATCATCGTCGCGGGGGCGGTCGTGCCGGTCAACAAGGTCATCGAGGCGCCGGGCCGGACCTGGAACGTCCTGGCCGGCGCCTCCGACGACGATCAGGCCCAGGACGTCATCACCGTCACCGGCGCGCAGACGTACCCCGCCGGAGGGGCGCTGCGCATGACGACCGTGTCGGTCTCGGGGTGCCCCGGCTACCCGGTGACGTTCTTCGACGTGGTGGGAGCCTGGCTCTCGCCCGACAAGACGATCCTGGATCGCGAGCAGGTGTGCCCGTCGTCGTTGACCGAGCAGGACGTCGAGCAGGTCAACCAGGCTCAGATGACCGGCTCGCAGAACACCGCGGTGGTCGCCGCGCTCATGGAGACCGGGATGGCGACCCGCATGGTTCTCACCATCGAGGGCGCCGAGTCCCCCCAGACCGACGAGACGATCCGGAAGGGCGATGTCCTGACCTCGATCACCCCGGCCGGAGGGCGGACGATCCCGGTCACCACGTACGCCGAGCTGCGCGAGCTGATGACGACCATCCCCGTGGGCACGAGCGTGGACCTGGGCGTCGAGCGCGACGGGGAGCCGATGACCATCACGCTCACCACGATCGCTCCCGCCGACGCCGACTCCGATGGCTCCCCGGACTCCGACGGCTCGCTGCTGGGCGTGTACCTGTCGGCCAAGGCGGACTCCGACGTTCAGGCGACCTTCGGGCTGTCCGACGTCGGGGGCCCCAGCGCCGGTGCCATGTTCGCCCTGGGGATCATCGACGAGCTCACCCCCGGCGACCTGACCGGCGGGAAGGACATCGCCGGGACCGGGACGATCGCCCTCGACGGAGCCGTGGGACCCATCGGCGGCATCGCTCAGAAGATGGCCGGCGCCAGGGCCGACGGCTCGGGGTACTTCCTGGCGCCGGCCTCCAACTGCGGGGAGGTTGTCGGGCACGTCCCCGACGGCATGGAGGTCTACGCGGTCTCCACGCTGCATGAGGCCGTCACCACGGTCGAGGCCATCGCCGCCGGGGACACCTCGGGGGCGTCCACCTGCGAGACGGTGCTGGCCCGCTGACCCTCGATGCGCGCTCGAGGCGCGCTGCCGAGGGAGAACCGTGACGCCGACGGCTCCGCCACCCGGTCGGCGCCGCCGCGCACCCGACTGACGCCGCCTCGATCACGGACGGCGCCCCGGCCGGGACCCGCTCCGGAGGGGCATGGAGCCCCCTGTCGCCCGCAGCTTGTCCACAGGGGGACCGATCCGTGGCGCGTCGGGGCGGCGTCGTGCCACTCTGCGTCCGAGCGCCCGTGGCGACCCCTCCCGCCGTCCCTCGAACCGGGCGCCGTCTGGAGCGATCATGCGAGTCAGAGGTCAGTCCCCCGTCCTGTGGCGGTGCGCCGGCCAGTCGCAGGTGGGCGCCGAAGCGGGCCACGCCGTCGTCGTCGACGGGCTGAGCCCGCAGGAGCAGCAGTTCCTCGACCGTCTGCCGGCGACCCTGTCGCCCGGCGACGTCTACCGGGTGGCGCGGTGGAGCGAGGTGTCCGTCGCCCGGGCCCGCCAGATCCTGTCCGTTCTCGACGAGGCCGGCGTCCTGACTCGCGACGTCCCGACGCCGAGCGGCGACGACGAGGTGTACTGGGAGCGTCTGGCCCACAACCCGCGTGCGCGTGAGCGGGCGCTGCGTCGCGCAGTGGTGGGCATCAGCGGAGGCGGTCGGCTCGCCCGCGAGCTCGTCTCCCTGCTCGCCGAGGCGGGCGTGGGCACGCTGCTGCCGGAGGACGAGGAGCTGACCGCCTGGGCGGGTGCGCTCGACCCGCCGGTGCGCATCCGGATGCCCCTGGGAACGCGTCCTCACCTGGTCATCACCGTCGAGGGCCACCTCGTCGAGCCGCGGCGGGCCCGGGGCCTGTCCGTGGCCGGGATCGCCCACCTGCCGGTGGTCGTGAGAGAGGTGAGCGTGCGGGTGGGACCGCTCCTGGCGCCCGGGCGCCCGCCCTGCGCCACCTGTCTGGACCTGTGGGAGCGCGACGCGGACCCGCAATGGCCTGCGGTGGCGACCCAGCTGCGCCTCCTGGACCCGCCGCGGAGCGAGGCGCTGCTGGTGCACCAGGCGGCGGCGCTGGCGGCGCGCGCGATCACGGATGCGCTGACGGGACGGGAACGGTGGTGGTCCGGGCGCAGCATCGAGGTCTCGGGAGCGGAGGCCATGGGCGTGGAGCGGCTCTGGCACCCTCATCCCGAGTGCCTGTGCGGCGTCCTGGACACGGCGCCCGAGCCCGGGGCCTCCTCGGGGCCGGGGGCGGGCGCGGCGGCGGTCGATGACGCCGCGCCGGGAGCACCGTAGGCCCCGGGAGCGCCGTAGACGTCAGCGGCCCGGGGCGGGCCTCCGGAGGAGCGCCGCGCGCACCGTCCGTCGCGCTCAGCCCCGGCCCGCGGAGCCCCTCTCGCCCGGGCCGTCGCGCCCGTCCGCCCCGCCCCGGAACTCCCGCACCACGCGGAGCACATCCGCCCCGTACTCCTTGAGCTTGACCGCGCCGACTCCGTGGATGAGGGAGAGCTGCGGCAGCCTGCCGGGCTTGACCACGGCGATGGAGCGCAGGGTCGTGTCGGCGAAGACCGTGTAGGCGGGCTTCGAGCGCTCCTTGGCGACTCCGGCTCGCCAGGCCCGCAGCGCCTCGAACAGGGCGATGGTGGCGGGATCGTTGTCCGCCTCGAACTCGGCCGCGGCCTGCTTGGCGCGCTCCCTGGGGGAACGGGGGGGCCGGGAGGAGGCGCCCCGGCCGCCTCGCCGATCCGGGTCGTCGGTGGGCCAGATGCCGTCCAGGAAGCGCGAGGGCCTGCGCGAGGCGCGGCCGCCGGGGTTGCGCGCGCGGGCGCAGGAGACGACCAGGTGCTCGCGGGCGCGGGTCACGCCCACGTACAGCAGTCGCCGCTCCTCCTCGATCGCGGCCGGGCCCTCGGCCAGGGAGATCGGCAGCAGGCCCTCGCTGGCGCCCACGAGCAGGACGGCGTCCCACTCCAGGCCCTTGGCGGCGTGCAGGGAGGACAGGGTGACTCCCTCGACCGTCGGGGCGTTCTGGGCGGCGGCGCGCTCACCGAGCTCGGCGACCAGCCCATCCAGGTCAGCACCGCGCTTGGCGCCGAGCTCGTCGGCCAGCTCGACGATCGCGTTCAGGGAGTCCCAGCGCTCGCGCACGGCGCCGCGGGGCGCCGGGGGCCGCTCGCTCCAGCCCTCCCGGCCGAGCACCATGCGGGTGTCCGCGCCGACGTCACCGGTGAGCTCGGCGCGCTCGGTGCGGGCGGCGGCGCGCAGCATGACGACGGCGCGCTTGACCTCGTCTCGCTCGAAGAATCGCTCCCCGCCGCGCACCAGGTAGCCGATGCCGGCGTCGGACAGGGCCTGCTCGATCGCCTCGGACTGGGAGTTGGTGCGGTACAGGACGGCGATCCCGCTGAGCGGGACACCGGCCGAGCGCAGTCGTCCGACGTGCTCGACCACGCCCGCGGCCTCGGCGACGTCGTCATCGTAGGACTCGAAGCGCACGGCGGGCCCGCTGGGGCGCTGGGCGACGAGCTCGACCGCGCCGGCGGGCAGGACCAGCGCCCCTCCCCCGCGGCGCGAGCGCGACAGGACCCGGTTGGCCAGGGAGACGACCTGCGGGGTGGAGCGGTAGTCGCGGCTCAGTCTGACCGTGCGGGCGCCCGCGTAGCGCGAGGCGAAGCCGGTCAGGAAGTCGGGGGTGGCGCCGGTGAAGGAGTAGATGGTCTGGGAGACGTCCCCGACGACGCACAGCTGGCGGCGCCTGCCCAGCCACAGGTCCAGCAGGCGCTGCTGGAGCGGGGAGACGTCCTGGTACTCGTCGACGACGAAGTGCTTGTACTGGCCGCGCACCTGGTCGGCGATGTCCTCGCGGTCCAGGAGGATGCCGACCATGAGGAGCAGCACGTCCTCGAAGTCGATGACTCCGCGCTCGGTCTTGGCCTCCTCGTAGGCGGCCAGCACCTGGGCGATGGTGGCGGGCTCCAGGCCTCCGGGCGGGTCGCGGCGCAGGGCGGCGGTCTGCTGGGCGTAGTCCTCGGGCAGGGTCATGGTGACCTTGGCCCACTCGACCTCCGCGGACAGGTCGCGGATGAGGGCGCGGTCGGTGGACAGGCCGAGGCGGTGGGCGGCGATGCCGACCAGACGCCCCTTGAACGTCTCGATCTCCGGCCGGCGCCCGCCGATCGCCGTGGGCCAGAAGTAGGTGAGCTGACGCAGGGCGGCGGAGTGGAAGGTGCGGGCCTGGGCGCCGACGACCCCCAGGTCCGCCAGACGCGAGCGCATCTCGCCGGCGGCGCGGGCCGTGAAGGTGACGGCCAGGACCTGGGTGG
>ERZ772967.298-NODE-298-length-42195-cov-27.298837_pt1 | contig 42195 bp, 26 predicted proteins | sample MGYA00511677_ERZ772967 | MGnify/ENA primary metagenome ERZ772967 (study PRJEB29015, sample SAMEA2737931) | human oral metagenome | biome: human oral; feature: human-associated habitat; material: dental | place: China | collected 2146 ...
CTGCGCTCGCCGCTGAGGCTCGCGCAGCGCCCGGGCCTTTCCTTGCCGAAGTTCACACTCAGATCGCGCCAACATTCACACTGAAAACACGTCAATCCTCACACTGGAATCGCGTCAACATTCACACTGGAGGTAAGATCGAACTGTCTCCCTCGAGGCGTTGTTCGAGGGAGACCACGACGTCGCGTCGCTTTCCAATCTGACTGTCGACGATCTCGCTCAGGCCACGTGCCGCGGCGGACGGCCCGAGGCAGTGCTTGATCCTGACCGTTCCGTTGCCATTCAGCACGCCCGAGACTATGTGGACGGACTCGTTGATTCCGATCTCTCGCGCGTCGATTCCGTCAACCGGTCAAGCACTCGAATGCGGGCGCTTCTGCGCTCGTACGCACGCAATATTTCCACCCAGGCTACTGGCAACGCTCCGGGCGGATATGCAAGAGGACGAGCAGACTCTTTCCGTCAACGCGCTGAGGCAATATCTTGATCTGCTTTCGCGTTCTTTCGTGACGGAGGACCTTCCCGCCTGGAGTCCGTCGCTGAGGTCGCGCACCGCCATTCGGACCAGCCCCACGCGGCATTTCACCGACCCTTCGATCGCCGCCGCCGTTTTGCGCCCGACGCCCGAGCGGCTCCTTCGCGATCCCGAGACTTTCGGCCTACTTTTCTAATCCCTCTGCATTCGCGATTTGTGCATTTATGCCGGCAAGCTGGGAGGAAGAATTTTTCACTACCGCGACAGGTCGGGCCTTGAGGCCGACGCCGTCGTCTCGCTCGACGACGGACGCTGGGCGCCTGTCGAGGTCAAGTTGGGCGGCGCGCAAATCGACGAAGCCGCGAAGAGCCTTCGACGACTGACTGAACGAGTGGAGGACCTCCTCTCTGGGCGAACCGGCATTCCTCATGGCGCTGACCGGCACGGCGACGGCGTATCGCCGCGACGACGACGAGAACTGGGTTCCTGCTGTGTTTCGTCCGGGGCGTGGGAAAGGCCCGGACCGCAGCGGGCCCGGGCCTTTGTCTGTGGCGGGGGCAGGATTTGAACCTACGACCTCCGGGTTATGAGCCCGGCGAGCTACCGAACTGCTCCACCCCGCGTCGGCCCGTCTAGTCTACCGATGCTCCAATCCGGTTAGCAAGACGGAAAGAAGTGTGAGGTGTCACGTTGAACGGAGCACGCCGCGTCCACACCGCATGATACGGCAACGCGGCGCGCAGCGCCCACGCCACATCCTGCTACTTACTGCCGCCCTCCGTTTCTCGGCGAGCTTTGACGGCGCGCTCGAGCGCATTCTGCAGCTTCTTCTGCGCTTCGCCGTAAGCCGACCAGTTGCCTTCCTTCATCGCCGAGTTCGACTCTTCCATTGCCTTCTGAGCGTCGCCCAAGGCGGACTGAAGCTCGTCGGCAGGCGCCGTCCCTCCCCCGCCAGGCGAGGCGCTGGGCGAGCTAGGCGAAGCCGAAGGAGAGCCGCTCGGGCTCGGCGAGGCGCTCGGATTTGCTTTCGGCTTGTTGTTCGAGTCCGCCGACGGAGCCTCCTTGTGCCCGGAGACGCTCGCGTCGCCCGCCTGCGCGCCGGAATTCCCGCCGAAGGTCTGGTTGAGCGATTCTTCAAGCGTCGGCGCAAATCCAATCTTGCTTCCCTTTCCGAAGGTCGTCAGCACGTACTGCGCGATCGGATAGGAAGTGCTTCCGCTCGTCTTAGAGGCTTGGACGTAAACCGGCTGGACGTACAAGAGCCCGCCGCCCACTGGCAACGTCAGAAGGTTGCCCATGATGACCTGCGTCCCTCCCTGTTTGAGAAGGTTGAGGGTGGTCGAGACCTTCGAGTCGGTCAGGAAGTTGTTCTCCGCCTGGCCGGGGCCGGGAACCGTCACGTCCCTCGGCAGCTCTATCAATCTCAGCTGCCCGTATCCGTCGCGAACCTTGCCGGGTTCGCTGCCGGCTTCCGAATCAACCGCCAGGAAGCCCGTCATGACATTTTGCTTGTCCGCGCCGCCCAAGATGAATCCCGTGGAAAGCGAGAACTGCGCCTTGTCCTGGCCGGGCATTTGGAGGGTCAGGTAGTACGGCGGCTGATCCTGCGTCGAGCCTTTGGGCGCCGTCGGCTCCTGTGGAACGTCCCAGAAGTCTCCGCCCGAATAGAATTCCTTGGCATTGGTCACATGGTAGCGAGACAAAAGCGTGCGCTGGACCTTGAACATGTCCTCCGGGTAGCGCATGTGGGACATCAGATCGCCCGACATCTTCGACATCGGAGTCAGCGTTCCCGGGAAGACCTTCGACCATGCGTTGACGATCGGATCCTTCTTGTCCCACTGGTAGAGCTTGACGGATCCGTCGTATGCGTCCACAACCGCCTTGACCGAGTTGCGGATGTAGTTGACCTGCTCGGGAGACTCCCCGTACTGGCCTGCGCCCTTGGACTTCGCGTCCGCCGTCGCCTCATTCAAGGATTGGCGGGCCGAGTACGGGTATTGATTGGTGGTCGTGTACCCGTCGAGGATCCACACGAGGCGCTTGGGGGTCTTGGGATTGCCGTCCATGTCGACGACGGCAGGATAGACCCTCGAATCCAAAGTCAGATAGGGCGCGACCTTGGAGACCCTCACACGAGGATCGCGGTCGTAGAGGATCTGCGAGTCCTTCGTGACGCGGTCGGAGAAGAACAGGTCCGTGTCGCGGAATTTGATGGCGAACATGAGCTTGGAGAAGGCGTTGCCGATCTTCGGGCCGCCGTCGCCGGCATAGGTGGTGGACTTGACTCCGTTCTTGGACCCGCCGGTCGGATAGTCGAGCTCCCACGGCGTCGTTCCCTTCGGCGCCCCGACCACGGAATAGTCGGGCGAGGACTTTCCGAAGTAGACGCGCGGCTCGTACTTGCCGAGTTCGCCCGTCGAGGGGATGCCTTGCTGGAAGAACGACGGCTCGCCGTCCGACGTCGTCGTGTTTCCGTAAGCCGAAACGACGCCGAAGCCGTGGGTGTAGACGGTGTGGTCGTTGACCCATGTGCGCTGCCCCTCCGAAAGCCCGTTGAGGTTGAGCTCGCGAACGGAGATGACCGTGTCGCGCGGAGTGCCCTTGATCGTGTAGCGGTCCACGGAGAGCTGCTGATCGAAGGAATAGTAGGGCCTGTTGCGCTGGAGCTGGGTAAAGGTCGGCGAGATGATATTGGGGTCGAGCACGCGGAGCTGCGCCGTGGTCTCGGCGTCGGAACGAAGCTGGCCCGCGGCGGCGTCGGTCTGGGCCTTGTATTCGCTCTTCTTCACGTTGTCGAGGCCATAGGCGGCGAGAGTGGCGTTGATGTTGCGCTGAATGAAGGTCGATTCCTTCTCGGCGGCGTTCGGGACCACCTGGAAGCGCTGGACGAAGTAGGGAATGGCCGTCGTGACGACGAGGCCCGCCACAGCCGTGACAGCGATTCCGATGACAGTGAACTTCCACAGCCCCTTGACTGCCGCGAGAACGAAAAGGCCGGCGATGAGCACCGCAGCCAGCGACAAGATCGTGATGCCGGGAAGGGAGGCGTTGATGTCCGTGAAAGAGGCGCCGGAAAACTTTTCGTTGTTGGCCAAAAGCATGTTGTACCGACGAAGCCAAAGGAAGCCGGCCACAACAAGCGCCGCGAGCGCTCCGAGCACGCCGAAGTGGACCCGGACGCGAGAGGTGAGGACGACCTTCGAGCCGTCGGAGGAAATCCCGCCGTAAAGGTAATGGCTGACGATAGCCACCACCGCGCCGACGGCCAAAAGCGTGACCGACAGCGCAAGAAGCGATTGCAGAACCGGAAGGGTGAAGACGTAAAAGCTGACGTCGTTGCCGAATTCGGCGTCCTTCTGCCCGAAAGGCGTGCGGTGAAGCCACAGGACGTAGGTGCGCCATTGGCTGCCGAGCTGAGCCCCGAAGACGATTCCCAAGGCGAGCGGAACGAAGAGGCGGGCCAGCCACGGATGCGCCTCTATCTGCTGGCGATACTGGTCTATTCCCTTTCGAACCGCCGTCTTTTCCCCCGTTCGGGCGACGATGTGGTTGACAAAGGCCGACAGGCCCACAAGGAGTGTTCCCAATGTGCCGAGGGCGATGGCCCACCCCCACTGGGTCCAGAAGACCTTGGCGGCTTTCAGCTGGGAATACCACTGCACATCGGTCCACACATTGGCGAAGACCACGAGGCCGGCCAAGAGAATGGCAAGGACGACGAGGGTCGGCACGAAAACGCCGACCGACCGGCTTCGGCCGCCGTCCTTGGAGGAACTGGGGTGAATGCTTGTAGCGGACAACTTCGCCTCACGTGTTTCGACTCCGCGGTCGGTCGACCGCGCTATTTCAAAATTAGCCGATGCGCGGCGATATTCCCAGACGCTCGAGGCCTTCGACGGCCGATTCGGCCTGAAACGGCGCTCTTTGACGCATCAAAAGAGACACCGGATTCGGTGGGATTCCCCGGGTCGGCCGCCCCGTGTTGCAGAGAAGGCGCCGCGCGGCTTGGTTGAAATCCTACCAACGCCCGCAGCGAACACGAACCCGGATTTCAGTTCAACGCGGGCGGCGGCTTGAGGCGGGGCGACGCCGGCGCCGACGCGGCTCGAGGCGGGCGACGTCGGTTCCGGCGCGGCTCGAGGCGGGCGACGTCGGTTCCGGCGCGCCCGTGGCACACTTGTGGCGTGAGCGAAATCGAACAAGCCGTCAAAGAGATTGAAGCCTACGTCGCCGCAGACGGATGGGACGGGCCGGTTCGCGTCTTTTCCCTCGTCGACGCGCAAAAGGCGATGGCCGCCAATTCGGCCTTGGCCGCGGAGCTGCCGGCCGGCGCCGCTGGCCTGCTGTCCATTGAACAAGAGGGGCTTCCCAGCTCCGACTCGATCGAAGAGCTGCTTGGCAGGCTCGCCTGGCCCGACGCCGTCGACGGCGCGGCGGTCAGCCTTGAACGCGTGACGCTTCCGCCCGAGGCGGAGGCCGAGATTCCCGACGACGCGGAGGAGGCCCGGCGCTTCGTCGCCGCCGACCCTCGCCGCGAGGACATCAGGATGGTCGTCGGCGTTCTTCGCAACGGCGAGAGCTGGTGCGCTATCAGGCTGCGCTCCCACGATTCGCAGGCCGAGGCGATCTCCGGCGCCGACCTGGTTCCCGAGATGGTTGAGGCCCTCCTGGCGACATTCGCCGAGTGATCTCACCCGCCTTGCAGGCCTGTCGCCTTCCGCGGAACTTTCAGCTCCTCAACTTCCGCGAAGTTGAGCCCGTCGCTTCTTCAGAGCTTTTTAAACCCTCACTTTTTCGGAGATTTGGCGACGACGTCGCGACACGTCTGCAAGCCTGAGGTTTTGCCCGCGCCGATGGCCTGGACCGCCTTGACCGCCTCGTCGAAGGTGCGCACGGAGTAGACCTTCATCCCCTCGGGCTCGTACCCGATCGTCTCCGCGCAGTTTTCGGCCGGCGCGAGGAAGTGCTTCGCGCCCTTTTGAGAAGCCCCGACGAGCTTGTGCTGGATGCCGCCGATCGGGCCGACGTCGCCGCCCATCGACATTGTTCCGGTGCCCGCGATCACCTTGTCGCCGCCCAGCGATCCCGGAGTCAGGTCGTCGTAGATGGCGAGGCTGAACATCAATCCGGCCGAGGGGCCTCCGATCTGTTCGACGCCGTAGTTGACCTTCACCGGGTACTTGAGGTTCTTGTTCGAAAGGTAGACGCCGAGCTTGGAGCCCGGATGGGTCCAGCCGGTCGCGTCGGCTTCGTGCGCCGCGGTGGCGATCTCGACGGTCTTTTCTTTTCCGTCACGGGTGAATCCCACCGTGACGGTCGTTCCCGGCGCGATCTTGGCCAGCCGCTGGGCCAAATCGGAGTACGTCCGTATCTCCGTCTTCTGCCCGGCGGCCGAGATCGAGGTGAGAACGTCCCCCTTGGCGAGCTTGCCCGACGCGTGGGAGCTTTTCGGCACGCCTGCCACCACGAGCTTCATCGTGACGGTGTGGCCCGTCTTCCCGAGGGCGACGACGGCCGCGTTGTCTTGAGAGTCCGTCATGAGGGCGGCGTTCTTCTTGTCGACGTCGCTGGACGTCTCGTTCTCGGAGTAGAGAGCCCTCACGGGAACGGCCTGCATGTCCCGCGCGAAGAGCGAGGCGAACACCTGGGCGGAGGGAACCCCGTTGTCGGCGGTTCCGTACGAGCTGACCGTCGTCATGAAAAGCTTCGTCGACGAAGCGTACGTCTTGGCCCCGGAAAGCGTGACGAGCTGCTTGCCCTCGTACTTCCCGGCGACGTCGATGGCCGGGCCGGCGGTCTCGACGACGTAGGCGCTGGGCATGACGAGCCCTATGACGGCGAGCAAAGCGAATGCCCCTCCGGAAACGAGGCGTCTGCGTGTTGGATTCACTCGTCTATCATGCCCGAGGGAACCGCGTCTTCGCACGCGGGGAGGCCAAACATCCCACGCGTCAACCGGACGCGCGACAGGGACCGCGTCTTCGCACGCGGGGAGGCCAAGCTCGGCGGCTGCGGCCTCCGCGAGCCGCGCCGGGCCCTCGCACACGCGAGCCGCATCCACGTCTGCTTGGGCGCATGTGGCTTGCTCCTGCCGGGCCTTCGCACGCGCGAGCCGCATTCGGGCGGCGGTCGGATGCTCGCGGCGCCCGGTCTTAGCCCTCGGCGGACAGCCGCGCCATATTCGACGTCGAACAAATAAACTTGAGCCAGTAGACGAGAGGTGCCCAACGTGAGTGAGAACGAACTGCCGCAAGACCCCGACCAGTGGATGGAAATGCTCCGGGCTGTGATGGGAGACGAAACCGCCGAACGCATCATCGAGCAGATGCGCGAGTCGGGGGTCAATCCCGCAGCGGCCCTGCAGGGCATGGAAAACCTAGACGTCACGGCCGTCATGAATCAGGTCAGGTCCATGCTCGGCTCTTCCGGCGACGGTCCCGTGGATTGGAGCATCGCCGAGAAAGCGGCGCGCTATCAGATCCAGAACGAGCACTACGACTCCCTGAGTTCCGCGGAAGGCGAACGGGCGCGGGAGGCCCTTTCCGTCGCTTCCCTGTGGTTGGACCCCGCCGTCGACGTCGATCCTTGCACGGGCCCGAACCAGGCGTGGAGCCGGCTGGATTGGCTCGCTCATTCGCTTCCCACGTTCAAGAGGCTGACAGAGCCGGTCGCCGAGAACGTCGGGAGAGCCTTCATCCACGCCATTCTCGGCCAGCTGGGGAACATCCCCGGGGAGTTCCATTCGATCCTCGGCGATTCCGAGTCTCTTCCCGGAATGCGCAATCTGATCTCCGCCGTCATGGGCCTCCAGTACGGACGGGGCATGGCCGAGCTTTCCACCGTGTGCTTCGGCACCGCCGACGCCGGCCTGCCCCTGGTCGAAGGGCACACGGCCGCGATGGTCCCCTCGAACGTCTCCGAATTCGCCGAGGGCCTCGACTCGCCGGAAGAGGAAGTCCGCATGTTCGTGGCGATACGCGAGCAGGCCGTTGCTCGGCTGTATTCGAAGGTGCCCTGGCTGCGTCCGCGGGTCCTCGACGCCGTGGCGGCCTACGCCCGCGAGATTCAGATCGACATGAACTCGATGGAGGAGCAGGTCCGCGAGGCCGGCTTCGACCCCCAAAAGCTTCAAGAATTCGACCTGTCGAAAGTCTTCTCCAGCAAGCCGACAGAAAGCCAGTCAGCCGCCTTGGCGCAATTGGAGCACCTGCTTTCCCTTGTCGAAGGATGGGTGAGCGCCGTATCCCTCCAGGTCGCCTCGGCGCAGCTGCCCCACGCCGTGGCGCTGGGCGAGATGTTCGGCAGGCGTGCGGCCGTCAGCTCGCCCGCGCAGCGGGTGTTCGGGCCCCTCGTCGGTCTTCACATCCAGCCGCGCGCCAATCGCGAGGCCCAGCGTTTTTGGGAGGTCGCCTACGCCAAGCTCGGCGCCGAGGGCCGCGACGGACTGTGGAAGCACCCCGATCTGCTTCCGACCAGCGAGGCCATGGAGAATCCCGACGCTTTCTTCGATTCGTCGGGTCCTTCCCCCGCCGTGGCGGAGGAGCTTGACGCCTTCCTCGCCGAGCTTTTGGGCGAGGACGAGCCGCCGGCGGAAGCCGAGTGATTTCCAGGCCATTCAAAGCCTAAGAGCTCCCACGGCCGCCGCACGGCGCCAACCGCCGTCAACAAGGCTCTCGCGAAGACCGTTGACGCCTGTGCATAACTCTGCGGCGGAAATCTGCGAAAACGGTAGCTTTAGCCCATGGACAGGGTCTTTCACATTCGCGAGGGCCTCGGAGTGTTCTGGCGTGACCGCGACACCCTGCAGATCGGGCTTGACCCCCGCACGGGCGTGACGGTGGGCGGGCTCAATCGAACCGAGCAAGATTTCGTCGCCGCCCTTTCTCGTCCATTGTCGGCAACCGAGGTTGAGGCTTCAGCGCACCGAATGCACATCGCGCCTGCGCGCTGCACTGAGATTCTCGACATGCTTGATCGAGCGGCCGTCCTCGCGCAGCCGCTCCCAAGCTTGTCCGGCGCCTGCGTGCAGCTGACAAACCTCGACGCCCTCGGCGTGGCCATAGCGCTGGCTCTTGCCGAGGCGGGAGTGGGCGCGATCGTCTTCGGCCCGAACACGGGGAGGGTGGGGCGGGAGGATCACCCGGCCCTCGCAAAACGGCTCGGGCTGCCGCGAGCTCAAGCGTTCCTGACCGCGTTGCGTTCGGCCTCAGTGGAGATTCGCACGAGCGGGACTCCCGACGTCGCCGTCGTCACGGGCTCGCGCCTCATCGATCCGAACGCAACCGGCGATCTGTGCGGACGAGGCGTCCCCCACCTTCTCGCGTGGGTCGAGGAAGTCGACGCCTGCATCGGTCCGCTGGTCGAACCGGGCGAGAACGCCTGCGCCGGCTGCGTGCACGAAGCCCGGTGCGAAGCCGATCCTGCCTGGGTCAACCTCGCGCCCCAGGCGGTTTTCGCCAAACCGATCGTCGCCCCGACGAATGTCAGGAGCCTTGCCTGCGATCTGGCGGTCCGCTGCATTCTGGGCTTTCTGGCGGGCGAGGGCAACAGTCTGCGAGAGGTTCAGTGGAGGGTGCCTCGCGGCACGGCGGCGCCCCGCCAAGTGGCAGTCGTCGCGCACCCGGCGTGCCCGTGCAGCGCGCACTCCCTTCTTCTGGGCAAGATCGACAAAGCAGACGGCGAATCCGACTTCGAGGAAGGTCCGGCGCCCAACGCCTCGGGGGCCTCAACGGCCGGAACGCGACCGGGCCACGACCTCGAGGATCTCCTCCCCCCATTCGGCCAGTTTTGAGGCGCCGATGCCCCGGATCTTCCCCAACTGGGCGAGCGTCGCGGGTTTGGCGACGGCGACGGCGCGAAGCGTCGAATCGTGGAGGACGACATATGCGGGTTTGTCTATGCGCCGCGACGCCTCGAGCCTCCATTCGACGAGCGCCTCGAAAAGGGGAACGTCGTCTTCGTGTTCAACCGCGAATTGTTGCGCCGCTGCCGCTTTGCGCTCTCTGTAGCTCGTCGCGCGGGAAACGGGCTCGCTTGGCCGAGGCCACGTCCCCTGCAGGAAACGCGACATCTTTCGGGCGGACCGCTGCCCGTTGCCTTTGGCGTAGGAAATCTGGAGGCACTGCTTGGCGCGTGTGATGCCCACGTACATGAGGCGTCGCTCTTCGCCTATCGCGTCCTCGCCCTTGGCCAGGGAAATTGGCATGAGGCCCTCGCTCATGCCCACCAGAAAGACAGCGTGCCATTCGAGGCCCTTCGCGGAGTGGAGGGAGGCAAGCGTCACCGAATCGGTCTCGGGCGCAGCCTGAATCTGCGCTCGCTCCTCAAGCTCGGCGACGAACTCTGCCATTCCCGCGCCGCGAGCCTGCTCCATTTCTTCGGCCATCTTGAGCAACGCGGCCAGCGCTGACCATCTTTCGCGCGCGGCCCCCGCGCCTTCCGGCGGCTGCTCACGCCACCCGCGCTGCATAAGCACCGCCTTGACGTCGTCGGCGAGCGACCCGCCCGCTTCCGCCCTGGCGGCTGCGCGCATGCCCACCATCGCTTCGCGCACTTCGCGCCTGGAAAAGAAACGCTCGGACCCGCGAATGGAGTAATCGACGCCCGCCCGTCCCAGAGCAGCCTCGAACTCCGCCGACTGGGCGTTCGTCCGGTAGAGGACGGCGATGTCGGCGAGGCCCACTCCCTTTTCGCGCAGCTGGAGAATTTCAGCGGCTACGGCTTCGGCTTCTTCGACGTCGTCCCCGTACTCCTTGAAGACGACCGGAACCGACGAGGGCAGCTGCGAGACGAGCCTGACGGCGCCTTTCGAAGCGTCGGGGGCGATGACCTCGTTGGCGCACGCGACGATCTGAGGGCTCGAACGATAGTCCCGGATGAGCTCGAGAATCTGGGCGCCCCGGAACTCTCGAGCGAAGTCGGCCAGGTAACGGGAGGACGCCCCCGCGAAGGAGTAGATGGTCTGGGAGACGTCGCCCACCACGCACAGGTCGCGGCGCTCTCCCATCCACAGCTGCAGCAGCCTGTGCTGGAGCGGGGAGACGTCCTGATACTCGTCGACGACGAAGTGACGGTACTGGTCGCGCACCATGCGGGCGACGTCGGGACGGTCGATGAGGATGCCGATGAGCAACAGCAGAACGTCCTCGAAATCGATGACCCCCCGATTCTGCTTAACGTCCTCGTAGACCCGTATAAGCCGAGCGATTTCTTCCGCGGGATAGCCTGCGGCCTGATCTCGCTGAAGGCTGCGGGCGCGGTCTGGGTAGTCGTCGGGGGTCACGAGGCTGACGCGCGACCATTCGATCTCGGAAGCCATGTCCCGCAACGAGACCGAATCGGTCGTCATGCCGAGCTGGCCGGCGGCCTGCGCGACCATGGAAAGCTTGTTCTCCGCGATCGGCGGAACGGCGCCGCCGACGGCCGTCCCCCAAAAATAGCTGAGCTGACGCAGGGCCGCGGCGTGGAAAGTGTGTGCCGACGCCCCGCGCACGCCGAGATCGCGCAGGCGCGAACGCAGCTCCCCCGCAGCGCGCGACGTGAACGTGAGCGCCATGACGTTTCGGGGATCGAGGATTCCCGCTCGCGCGGCGTATGCGATCCGGTACGTTATCGCGCGCGTCTTTCCAGTTCCGGCCCCCGCACGCACGCACAGTGGAACCCCGAAGCGCGTGGCGACTTCACGCTGCTCCGGATCGAGGTGCTCGAGCAATTCGTCCGCCGATTCCATGGTTCAAGTCTGGCACGCCCATCCGACACTTTTCGGAACGGCGGATTCCCCAGACCGCCGACGCCGCCGATTCCCGTTCGCGCCGCCCATTCCCGTTCGCGCCGTTCGCGAACAAAGGCCCCGCAGGCGCCAAGGAGCGCACAGACCGACCTAAACTTGCGTCATGGCACAATTCAAGATGTACACGACCACGTGGTGCGGCTATTGCAAGAACCTCAAGCGTCAATTGGACAAAGCGGGCATAGCCTACGACGAGGTCGACGTGGAAAAGGACTCCGCGGCCGCCGAGCGCGTCATGTCTTTCAACGGCGGGAACCGCACCGTTCCGACCCTCGAGTTCGAGGACGGCAGCGCGCTGACCAATCCGAGCCTGAGCCAGGTGGAGGCCAAACTCGCAAATTTGTGAGCCGACCGGCTCGCGCCTTCGGGAACGCGGCGAAGCGGACGGCCGAGGCAAACCGCGAAGAGACGAGACGGGGTGAGACATGGCCAGGCCTCGCAAGCCCATCGAAGCCGGGCGGCGCGACAGGCTCATGCGGCAGGCTCGCGCGCATTTTGCGCACTGCGGATACACCGGCGCCTCGCTGAGCGAGATCCTTTCCGCCGCCGAGTTTCCACGCAGCTCCTTCTACTATTTCTTCGGCGACAAGGCAGCCCTGTTCGAAGCGGCGTTCTCCGACGGCCTGGCGCGCCTGGCAGAACGGGTGCGAGTGCCCGACGTCGATTCGCTGGACGCCGAGTCCTTCTGGCCCTCGATTTTCGCGTTCCTCGACGATCTGGAAGAAGCCGGCGCAGACCAAGACGTCTCAACGATCCCGCGTCTTTTCCACATGCCGGACGCTCCGGAATGCGCCGCCCGCGTCGACTTTGGCGGGGCGGCCAGGCAATGGTGCGAGCGCGCGGTCCGCGCCGGGCGGGCGCTCGGTGTGCTCGACCGCGAAATCCCCGTGAGCCTTCACGTCGAGCTGGTGTGGAGCATCGCCGTCGCGCTCGACCGCTGGATGGCCTCGCAGACCGCCGGATCCGTTGACGGACGCGGACTCAGCCGCATTCTTATGACACGAGTGCTCGGGGCCCCCTCATGACGCCCGTGCTTGGCGCTGCCTGCGCGTTCGACGCCGCCGCAAGCGCTACCCGCACACGCCGGCACCATGGAGCAAACTCGACTCCTATGCCGTGAACGCGGGCACGGCCTCAGCTCTGAGTCACAGGACGGCGCGCAAGCTCCGCTCCTATGACGCGAGCGCGCGAGGCGCCGCGCTTCGGCGCAGACGACGTCGGGCGAGGAGCAGATGAATTGCCGCGCCGCCGAAAGCGACGTCGATCGGGACGACCTGCGGAAGGGCCCGCCGCAAGATCAGCATAAAACTGCCGAGCATGGGAAGCGTCATCGCCAAGGCGGCGTCGGCGAGGCGGCTGTCGCGTTCGAGGAGAACGCATCCCGCGCTCGCCATCGCGACTGCGACGACGGTGTTGGCCTCCTCGGCATGCCCGCCCAGCCAGCGGGTCACGCCTTCCTCGGCATGCCCGCGATTGGCTTCCAACGCCTGCGCCAAGCGCCCAGGCGTGCTCTCTATGGCCGGAAAACACTTGCCGACGCCGGCTGCCAGGTAGGCCGCCCCGAGCACTCGGCGACGCCGCAGCTCGCGCTCGGCCGCCGAACGATGTGCGTGATTCATTGTTTCAATTCCTTTCTCAGCGCTGTTCTCCGTGCCGCCCCGATTTCCTTGCCTCAAATTCGTGGACAACACTGTCCATAAACGCTAGCATGGTTTCAGGCGCTCGCGCAGCCGAACTCCGGCAAAGCTTGCGGGAAGCAACCGTTCGGCAATCCTCCGGACCCACCCTCCCCGCGAGGCCCTGCCGCGCGTTTGCCCGACATATCCACGCCAGACCCACTGGGACGGAACGAACAGTCAGACGGAACGAACAGCGAGGCTGACGGGGCCGACTCAACAACGTGAGAAACAAACGCAAAGATGCGAAAGGAAGAACAATGTCCACCGTTCTCGTCGCCGGAGCAACCGGCTACCTCGGCCGCCACATCGTCGAGGAACTCCGCCGCCGCGGCCGCCGCGTGCGGGCAGCCGTGCGCGACAGGGCGCGGGCCGAAAAGGAGGGGCCCTGGAAGTCGCCGTCGCTGGAGGGGCTCGTCGAAGACTGGGCCGTCGGCGACGTCGCCGACCCCGACTTCGCCAAAGACCTCGCAAAAGGCGCCGCCCAGGTCGTCTCGGCCCTGGGCGTGACGCGGCAGAAAGCCGACCCCTGGCAAATCGACAACCTCGCCAACCGCGCCATTCTCGCCTCGGCCCTGCGTCACGGCGCCGCCTCGTTCACGTACGTCAACGTCCTTGGCGGGGAGGCATGCCCGACCAAGCTCACGCGGGCCAAAACCGCTTTCGCGCGAGCCTTGGAAAGGGCCGGCGTCGTCTCTCAGATCGTCAATCCGTCGGCGTACTTTTCCGACATGATGTCGGTTTTGAAGATGGCCAAGCGGGGCAAGGTGCGCATATTCGACCCCGGCGTCCGCCTCAACCCGATCCATGGAGCGGACCTCGCGGTTTACATCTGCGACCTCATGGAAAAGGGCGAGAAGGGATCGTGGGACGTGGGCGGGCCCGACGTCTTCACCTGGGACGAGCTGGCGCGAACGGCTCTTGCAGCCATGGGCAAACAGCCGCGCGTAGGCAAGATTCCGACATGGATCCTCCCGCCCGCGCTGGGGTTGACGTCGCTGTTCAGCAGACGCATGGCGGACACCGCGCGTTTCGCGACGTGGAACATGCTGCACGACTGCGTCGGGTCCGCAACCGGCGTTCGGCATCTTGCTGACTTTTATGCGGAGAACCGCGGCCTCGTCTGAGTTCGACCGCTCGGGCGGCGCCGCGAAGAAGCGAGCTCATCGTCTGGCGCGTGACGAATGCGCCGCGCGCCAGATCGCAGTCTCGCGCCTGACAGAAAGGAATCCTGCGACCGACCGCAAGCCAGAGACAAGGGAGCATCACGGAACTTTTCGCCGCGAAATGAAACAGATCACAATAGAGTATAAAAGCTTGCATCGACTTCGACCGCATCGTAGGCTGAAGATCGTCGGGCGGATGAATCTCGTAACCGAGAATCACCGCCTACGTCAAAATACTTATAACTTCGATTCGCACAACTGAAAATCCGCGGATTTGCGCGGTTAAACCGCAATGGTTTGACGCAGCGAGCTCCGCTTTCACGCCTACACTCAGTGTCGCGGCACCAACCGACCACAAGGGTCGGCGACATGCAAGCGACCCTCATAACATACCTGCCCACTCGTCGTTTTGAGCGACATACCGTTCGAGCGGCATCCTACTTGAATTCGGTCCACAACGAAACCAATCCAGACCCGCGCGCCCACCGCGCCACAACCCAAAGGAGAAACAATGAGCGAAAACGAGAAGTACGACAACCTGGACAAGTCCATCGGTCAACTCAAGCGCGCAGCCATTGACGCATACGTCAGAGACAAAATCGGAGGCGGGGCGGAGTCATTCACCCGGAATAAGGATGGGTATGAGATAGTCTTCTCGGGACTCTTCAGGGGAATGACGATGGGCATAGACCGTCCGGGGCCAGACGGCAAAGGCGGCGGAACGGGATTCAAGGCATCCGCCTACAACAGCGGGCCTAACTACGGAGGAGGAAGCGGTTCCACAAGCGAACTGGACTACACAAAAGAATTCAACAGCGTTCGCAGGAAGATCGAGGATATAGTCGAGCCGTGGAGGAAGCTTCCGAATCCCGAGGCAATCGATCAAGTGCTGTCCGGTTGCAGGGGTGCTGTGTCCCATCTCTCAATATCTTTAGGTTCGGAGGGAAAGGGCGTGGCCGGCGGGATTCTTGAAAAGAAACTCAATTCGGTGCATGAGCAGCTAGCGCATATGTCCGGCAACACCGTGAACGCCTTCAGGTCCAATGTGATCGAGAGCCTTCAACACGTTATCGGCGGCCTGTCGGCGGCGTCGACCTACTGGACGGCGGCCCTCGGCTATGAACACGGAATCTTCAAGAAAGCTCGGGAGTCGGTCGTCGACATCGTTGAGAAGGGGATTAAGTCCTTTGAAACGGTCGCTAAAAAGAGCGCCAGCTCAGACCTCAAAACAGTTATAGCGATCGGCGAGCTTGCAAAAGAGGGCTTCTCCTTGATTCCCGGCAGCGAAACGGCTTCCGCAATCGCGAAAACACTCCAACTCGGCCTGGAGCCCCTTAAGGACCTGGACAACGAGAAAGAAGTTCCCCAGACCTCATTGTCTTACGACGACGCCCTCAGCTCCCTGACCACGGCCTTCAAGCAATTGAATGAGACTGTAACGACGGCGGAGAAGAAGGTGGAAAAGAATCTCATCGACAACATGGACGGAATGAGGAAGAGGAAAAGCTCATACGACCTCAAATTGACGGCTGCAAAGTCATCGGACGTCAGCACGTCGGAGAGGTTAAACATCGATCAAAGCCGAGTCGTGGACATTCTCACCAGGTCCAGGCCGAAGATTATCGAGGAACTCAACAGCGCCTGGCATGAGATCCAAAGCGTCCATATGACCACTTGCGTTAGCCGCCCCGGAAAGATAGGCATCGGCATCAACGGACCGTCCTCGAAGTTCCATGACATGAAGTGGCTTATCCACGACCTCATCGAAGAGCTGACTGAGGAAACCGAATACGCCTTCAAAGATTTCGAGATTGCCGTCGAACTCATAGAGCAGGGGGACTCGGCGTCGAAAACCAAACTGGAGGAAATGGAACAGAAAATCAAAGACGGCAGCCGCCTGCGCCCATGGCAAGACCGCAGCATCGAGAAAGAAATGAGGGACAAAGAGAAACAGGAACAAGAGAAAAAGAAGCAGGACCCTGGCAAGAATAACCAGGGCAACAGCAAAAAGAAATAAGAAGGAACAGCGATGACGAAACCCATATTCATCATCCTGCGCATCCTCATCGTCGCGCTGACCTTCTTCATCCTCAAATGGCTGTTCTTGAGCGGTCCGGTCATAACCGTCGGCGCCAGCCAGATCCACTGCCGGGCGGTCGGTTGGGACTATCTAGGCGAACCTTATAGCGCGTCTGGTTACTTCGACATTCACAGCGCCGACGAAATGGACAGGTTCTCCTCAACCAATGAAATTGACGATAGCTTGGCCGAGCAACGAAGAGCGCGCGACAAGGCCATCGAAGCATGCAACCTTGCGCGCGACAACCGCAAGCTCTACATGAATCTGACAGCGATCTTCGCCGCGACCGCCTTCATCACACTCCCCAAGCCAACACAGAAAAAGCTTAACCTCAACTTCTTGAAGAAGCTAAAACGAAAGGATGACGAGCTCGTCACCATTCCCGAGCCGCAATAGAACTCGGCTCTATCAATCAGCCGCTCGCAAACCGGAACGGCAAAACAAAGCTGGTCGGCTGAAGACTTTCAGCCGACCAGCGGTCGGCCCAGCCATCGCTCGATGAGCCTCGCGGAGACAGACGTCGGCGTCGGCAAGCCGATCTCCCCCGAGGCCAGAGCTCCCGAAAACTCCTCCCGCGAAAAGAATCGGGCGAAAACAAGCTCCTCGCCGTCGACCTTCACGTCTTCTTGGCGGGCGCGGGTGCGCCCCTCGAACGCCAGCATAAGGGAACGCGGAAAGGGCCACGGCTGGGAGGTGACGTATGCGACGTCGTCGACGACCACGCCGGTCTCCTCCAAAACCTCGCGCGCAACGGCCGACTCAAGGGGCTCCCCCGCCTCGACGAAGCCCGCGAGAACCGACAGCCTTCCGGGGGCCCATCGCCCGTTGCGCGCGAGGAGCAGCCTGTCCTCGACGTCGCGGATCGCCATGATGACGGCCGGATCCACACGCGGAAAAATCGTGTGCCCACGCCCGCAAACCATCTCCCATCCGCCGGACCTCAGCGTCAAAGGCTCCCCGCACCTGTGGCAGAAACGGGTGCCGCCTATCCAGTTTGAGATGGCCACGGCCTCGACGGCGAGCTCGGCCTCGACGGAAGGCCACAGGTGGGACGTCAAGGGCACGGAGGCGAAGTCGGCGCTCGCACGCCATGCGGCCTCGATCCTGACGTTCTCTGAACCCGCCCTCTCGGAGCCGACATGCTCGGAATTCACGTTCTCGGAACAGGAACCCGTGCTCCCAGATCCGGAGCCCTCGGAGCCAGTGCGCTCGGAACCCGCGGCATCGAACCTTGCTCTCTCGACCCCCGCCGCAACGGCCGCCGACCGAGCAGCGGCAGGAATTGCACGCGAGACGAGCCGAAGGTCGCGGGCGGAATCGTCCGCGTCGCCGACGTCGCAGGCGAAATAGGGCACACCTTCCGCCAAGCCGAGGTATACGGCGCGGCGCCGCGCTTCTGGGTCGATGGACTCCGCGGAAACTGCGAGCACGCATTCGGCGCCGGGCTCGACGGCCACCCTCGCCCCCGAGACAAAGAGAAATCGAGCGCGGGGATTCTCTGCGGCCGCGGCAAGCGCGTTCGAATCGCGCCGGGTGGCCTCGTCCCTTTCGACTCCCACCCGAACAGCGCCTGTCCAAGAGCCAACACGCTCTTCGCCCGCCTGCCGAACGCCCGCCGATCCGCGCTTCATGCCCGCCGATCCGCGCTTCGCGCCCACACGCTCGGCGTCCGCAAGCCCGTGTTTGGCGCCCGCCAGCTCGTGCTCCGCACCCGCGCGCTTGGTTCCCGCCATCGCATTGCTCCCGTCCTCGGCCTTGGCCCAACCAGCCTAGTGCTGCGCGCATCGCACGCAAAACTCAGCCACGGCGACGGGCGCGCCGACAGCGGGAAAGGCCGACCAGCGGAAAGGAAGGCCCGCCAAACGAAAGAAAGGCCGACCAGCGGAAAAGCGGGCTTATCAGCAGAAAAATCGGCCGACCACGGGAAAAAGGCCCGCCAACAGAAAAGCCAGCCGACAAGCAGAGTCAACAGGGCTCACTTGCGCACACAATTTCGGACGGTTTACCCGCGAGAAGGGCCGTTCAAGGGGCGAACTTCACATATACACACGAAAACCCGTTGAAGAATGACGAACTGCCAAGGAAAAGACGCGCGGAAATCGTTATTTGCAACGTTTTTCCCAACATCGCACAATTGCGACATTCCGCGGAAATCCGGGCCTTTTCATCCGCGCCTGCGTTTTTCTGCCGGGCAGGCCTTCAAATCGGCATGTTCTGGGGTTGAATCTTTGCCATACTTGCACTGTGAAATCCCACCCGTTGTCGAACGCCGCCGTCTTCGCAGAAACAGAAGCGATCCCGACGGAGCACGCCGTCAGCTCGCCCGTCGCCGCAGGCGCACACGTCGTAGGGTCCGGCACAGATTTTGCGCTCATGGCGCCGCACGCCAGCTCAGTGACGCTGTGCCTTTTCGACGGCGACGACGCCAGCGGCGAGCGAAGATTCGCACTCCACTCGCTAGGGCAGGGCTTTTGGGCGGGCCACGTTCCCGGCGTCGGCGTCGGGCAGCGCTACGGATACCGCGTCGCCGGGCGCTGGGCGCCCGAATCGGGACTTCTCCACAATCCGGCCAAGCTTCTCCTTGACCCTTACGCCAAAGCCATCACGCGCGCGCCCGTCCTCGACGGCGCCCTCTTCTCGCCGGGGTTCAGTCTAGACCGCTCCCGCATCCTGGACCCCGACCCACTCGACTCCGCCCCGTTCATGAGCCTCGGCGTTGTGACGGAGCCGGAAGAGTCCGTCACCCATCACCCTCGCATTCCTTGGCGCAACACCGTCATCTACGAATGCCACGTCAAAGGCATAACCGCGCTGTGCGAGGACATCCCGGAGGAGCTCCGGGGGACCTACGCCGGCCTGGCCCACCCCGTCGCCGTCGACTACCTTAAGCGACTGGGAATCACGGCGGTCGAACTCCTGCCGATCCAAGCCAAGATGGACGAGACCTTCCTTGCGGACATCGGGCTGACCAACTATTGGGGCTACAGCACGCTCGATTTCTTCGCGCCCGAACCCAGCTACGCGACGCAGGCCGCCCAAAAGGCCGGCCCCCAAGCCGTCGTCGACGAGGTCAAGGCCATGGTCGCAGCCCTGCACGAGGCCGGAATCGAAGTGATCCTCGACGTCGTCTACAACCACACGTGCGAAGGCGGCGGCGACGGGCCGACGATTTCGTGGCGGGGCGTCGACAACACCTCCTATTACATGGCCCAGCCCGACAACCCCGGGCGCCTCATGGACACTACGGGATGCGGCAATTCGCTCGACTTCCGACGACGAAGCGTGCTCCTTTTGGCGCTCAACTCGCTGCGTTACTGGGCGGACAAAATCGGGGTCGACGGCTTCCGATTCGACCTCGCCGTGACCCTGGGGCGCAACGGGGAGCATTTCGACACGAACCATCCCTTCCTCATGGCCATGCTGACCGACCCGATCCTCGGCAGCCTCAAGCTTGTCAACGAACCCTGGGACCTCGGCCCCTTCGGCTGGCGGACCGGCCAGTTCCCAGCCCCGATGGCCGATTGGAACGACCATTTCCGCAACACGATGCGCTCATTCTGGGTCGCCGATCCGCGGGTGCTCGCGCACGGCGGAAGCGGCGGCGACCTGCGAGACATAGCGACGCGGCTGGCCGGATCGGCCGATCTTTTCGGCCACGGGCGCATACCCGGCGGCCGCGGCGTGTACGCCTCGATCAATTTCATAACGGCCCACGACGGATTCACTCTGCACGACCTCGTCTCCTACGACGCCAAGCACAACGAGGCCAACCGCGAGGACAATCGCGACGGGACCACGAACAACCTCTCCTGGAACTTCGGATTCGAAGGCGCGGCCGATGCGCCCGGCCCCGTCAAAGCGGAGCGGCGCAAGGCCATGCGCAACCTCTTGGGGACGCTCATCCTTTCCGCAGGAACCCCCATGATCACGGCCGGCGACGAATTCGGGCGGACCCAGAAGGGCAACAACAACGCCTATTGCCAGGACAACGAGCTGACCTGGGTGAATTGGGACCTGGCCCCGTGGCAGCGCGACCTGTGGGAGACCACGGCTTGCCTCCTGCGCCTGCGCAGAGAGTCGAATGCGTGCCGCCCCACCGGCTTTTACACCGAAACCTCCTACAAGGGCGACGTTCTCACCGACCTGGACTGGTTCGACGCCGAAGGCAACACCATGCCCCACTACCTTTGGTTCGACCGCGGCTACCGGACGATCCAAATGCTGCGCTCGGGACGGGGAAAAGACAACGACGTCCTCGTCATCCTCAACGGCTCGCCCCACGACAAGGAGATACACCTGCCGGAGGGCCGCGGAACCATTTTCCGCCTGGCTTGGGATTCGGCCTGGGAACGCCCGAAAGCGAATCAGCCCTCCTATGCCCCCGGAGCCAGGACGTCGATCGGCGCGCTCTCGATGCAGGTGTACACCGCGCCGCCGGAGCCACGCGAAACGGCGGCTTCGACAGGCTGACGGGCGAACCTACTAGACTGTGTGCCAGAGCGTCTGACGCCCTGGTGCGCGCCTGACTGCGAACCGAACCGACGACGAACCAAGCTGCGCGTCAGACAAGGGGAACCATGCGTCCGACGCCGAAAGAAGGGACATATGACCGAGGAGAATCAGGCTGCCGACGCCGAGGCAGCTAGCGACGGGCGGGCCGACGGCGCCAGACGGACGCCCAACGGCAGACAAGCCGCAGGCGAGGGGCCGGAGGCGAGCGCAACCCTCGCCAAGGCTCGCGACATCTCACGCAAGATCGAGAAGGCGATTGAGGAAGACCCCGGCCAGTTCCGCGTGTTGACGGGCGACCGGCCGACCGGCCACCTTCACATCGGCCACTATTTCGGCTCCCTGCACAACCGCGTGCGGCTCCAGAAAGCGGGAGTCGAGACATGGCTCGTCATCGCCGACTACCAGGTGATCACCGACCGCGACGGCGTCGGCCCCATCGGGGAACGCGTCCGCTCGCTCGTCACCGACTACCTCGCCGTGGGAATCGACCCGGCCAAGGCGACGATCTTCACCCATTCGGCCGTGCCGGCCCTCAATCAGCTCATGCTCCCCTTCCTTTCACTCGTCACGGAGTCCGAGCTTCACCGCAATCCGACGGTCAAGGCGGAGCTCGAGGCAGCGGGAAACCGGGCGATGTCCGGCCTCATGCTCACCTATCCCGTGCACCAGGCCGCCGACATCCTCTTCTGCAAGGCGAACCTCGTCCCCGTGGGCAAAGACCAGCTGCCGCACATCGAGCAGACGCGCGTCGTCGCCGACCGCTTCAATTCCCGCTACGGCAAGGTGTTTCCCCGCCCGCACGGCCTGCTTTCCGAGGCGGACATGATCCTCGGCCTCGACGGGGACAAGATGAGCAAGTCCCGCAACAACACGATCGAGCTGCGAATGAGCGCCGACGAGACGGCCAAGCGGATCAAGAAGGCCGTGACCGACTCCGAGCGCTTCATCGCCTTCGACCCTGAGAATCGCCCCGAGGTCTCAAATCTTCTGACGCTCGCGGGCCTCGCCCAAGGGCGCTCGCCCCGCGAAATCGCCGAAGAGATCGGCGACGCCGGGGCTGGAAGGCTCAAGGCCGTCGTCACCGAGTCGCTCAACGACTTTCTCGCGCCGATCCGCACACGGCGCGAGGAGGTGGAGGCAGACCCCGGATACGTCGAGAAGGTCCTGCACGAGGGCAACGAGCGGGCGAACGCCATGGCCGACGCCACCCTCGACGAGGTGCGCAAGGCCATGAAGATGGTCTACTGAGAGGCGGACTCGCGACTATTCGGGGCCGTCGAGGATCAAACTCGCAAAGGCGTCGTATGCGATCGTCTCGCGGCGCGGGCCCGCGATGAAGGCGTCCCAATCGTCGACCAGGCAATCGTGGGTTCTGCCGACCTCGTCCTTGGCCTCGCCCCACGTGAAGCCGCGCAGATAGTAGAAGGTCGCCCACCGGCGGTGCTCCAAGGCCGACATGTAGCTCAACAGCGGATCGGCGGCGATGGCGTCGGCCTGCTCCGCCGCCGTCAGGCCCTCCAGGACCCGCTCCCAGTGGTTGATGAGCTGAAAGCCGTTGACTCCGGCGAAAGTCCGGGCCGTCGCGTCAAGCACGGCGCCCTTGACGTGGCGATGCAGGGCCTGCGCGAAGCTCGACTCCTTCTTGACCGTGCTCAGCCCCGTCCACGCCTCTTGCGCGTCGATCGGCGGAAGCCCGCCCGAAATTCGAGCGTCCGTCTGAGCGTAGACGAGGTTGAAATGCCGCGCCTGCTCCAGGTAGCGCTCGGCGAGGATGGCCCCTGGATTGAGCACCTCCGAGTCCAGGCCGAACAGGCGGATCCGCGAGCCTTCGGGCATCGCGTTGAGAATGGGATCGACGTCGGCGCGATGCGGGCACCACACGGCGGTGTTGGTCCCCGCGAGCACGGGCATCATGAAATCGGCGGACAGGAGGGAGCCCCTGGCGTCTTCCAGGGCGTAGACGGCCGCGCTGAACGGATGCTCGGCGGAGACGCCCGCCAGGGCGTCGCGCATGGCGCGGCTTTCGGGGTTGACGTCGAGTACGGTCAGATCAATGACTTTCGAAAGATCCTCGACCTGTGCGAAGACGTCGTCGATCTGCTCGCCCACCCCGCGGCCCGCCACCGTCACCCGCAAAGGCCTGTTCGGGCTGGTGATCCCCAGATTAGCCAGCATGGACAGGAGCTCGCCGCCCACCTGCCCCATGCCGACGACGAGCACGTGCGGCTCGGCCACGACCGCGTCGATCTGCTCGAAAGTCAGCCCGCTGTAGGGGAGGACGCGGCCGGGCGCCTCGTTCCACGGGGCGGGGTCGCCGGCCATGAACCTTCGCGAGGCGTCCAGGGCGGGCGGCAGGATCGAAAACTCGCCCGACCCGAGAAGCTGATAGGAAGCCAGCTCCGACAGGGAAAAGTAGTGCATGTCGAAGTCGGGGAAATTGTCCATGTCCCGTTCGACGATCTCGCGCAGGCGGCGGCTCTCCGAGTTGACGTGGACCGTCGCCCCCACGCCCTTCGGCGCCCGCGCCGCGAGCCAGCGAACGTGGCCGAAGGTGGCCGGCTCCGGCTCCATGGAGATGATCCCGCGGGCCGACTCCAGGTGGATTCTGGCGATCGCCCTGGCCTCCTCGGCCGTGTCGTTGGCGTCGTAATCGACGGCGACCACCTGGATTCCGGCGGACTTTAGGGAGCGGACGTCGTCGAGCGGCGTCGTGTCCGGGACGACGCATACGACGCCGCTGGCCTCCTTCCAGCCGAGAATCTCGTGCATGATCGCCCGCGACCGCTCGCCGCACCCGAGCACCACCACGTGGTTCCCGGTCACCGGGTGGAGCCGCAGGCGCAGGTCGACCGCGAAAACCTCGAAGACGGCGAGAACGCCGGCCGCCGTCGTCATGGGCGCGAGCCATCGGGCGACCTCGTAGACGGGAGGCCCGGGGTCTCCCTCAAGCACGGAGTCGAAAAGGAAGAGCTTCATGACGGCGTACACCGTCATGGAGGCGTCGGTCCACGAGTTGCCGTTCTTCCCCCACTCGACTTGCAATCCGGCTATGAGCGCGGCGAGGAAGGCCACCGCGGCGAAAGTCATGAAGTAGGGAGAACGCGCGATCGACTTTCGGGGGGCGACGCCCTCTCGGGCGTTCACTGGCCGATCACTTCTTTCTCAGCCTCCGTGAGCTTCCTGTCCCCCACCATCTTGTTTGCAGCCGCTTCCGCCTCGGCGAGCTTCACGTCTTTCACAAGGCGAAAACTCCCGAACAAGGCATCGCTGGCGTCGTAGGCGATGCCGTCGGAGACAAGCAAAGCCCGTGCATTGACCACCGGAGTTCTGAAACGCTGAACCACCTGGCCGACGGCGAGGTCAAAGACAACGATCTGCTTCTGCACCTGGATAAGGAACTTGTCTTGATTCGCGTCAAGCACCTGCCCCGAGCGTATGTGGCGGGCGATTTCCCTCGGCGCTTCGACCTTCCGCTTGACATTGCCCGATGCGTCGACGGTGCTGATCGAGTTGCCGGACAGCAGCGTCGCGGATTCGAATGCGCCGTCCTTCCCCGAAACGGCGTAGACTGTCCCGGTCCCCCGCTTGAGGAGCTTGCCCGTCTTGACGTTGTACGCCTGCCATTTTCCCCCCTCCCGGTTGACGAGGAGAACAGATCCGTCGGCACTCGCCAGGAGCGAGGCGACGTCGCCGTCCTTCTGCGACCCATAAGAGCCTAGTTTTCCGCTGGAGTCGTAGTGGACGATCTCCCCTTTGTCCGTCACGTATACGACGTCGTGGGACGGGCCGAAGACGATCGAGGTTTCCGACGCTCCCAAAGGCATATTCTCGTGAGTCCTGTACTCGGCTTTGCCGGAGACGGAAAGAACGCTCACGCCTTCCGTGTGCGACTGCGACAAGAACGCGAGCGCCTTTCCGTCGTTGCTCACGGCTGAGTCGCTGGAACTGCTAATCTTCGTCGGAGTGTCTTCCCCCTTCTTCTTGCGCGCATCGACGATCACTCCTCCGTTTCTGCCGCTGCTGTAGAGGAAATTGCCGTTGTTGGAGCGGACGACGACGGAGCCTTTGGCTTGGACTCCCCCGTCGGGGGCCGCGACGTCGTAGACCGTAAGGTTGCCGTCGGAGCTTGCCGTGACGAACCGCTTCCCGTCCCGGGTGAACCTCCCGCGCTCAATGGGGGATCCGCTATAGGCCCTCGCCGCAGCCGGCGATTTAGCAATGTCGTACGACGCGGCGTCAGACAAATCGTTCCACAACATGAGCTCTCTGCCGTTCGTGCCGAGGATGAATGCGTCGTCGCGCGGGGAAAGCCACGCCAGGCTTCGAGCGCCGCCTTCCATCAGCGCATACGAGGAGAGTTCTTTGCCCGTCGCAGCATCGACTTTCTTCCTCACAGCGGGGTCGATGACGAACGCGCCGTCTTTCGAGACTTTGGCCATTCCTCCGCCGTAACGTTTTTCGACAGAATTGGAGACGACAGATCCCGACGGCAGGGAAACCACATGCATCGTCTTCGCGGAAAAGTAAACGAGCTTGTTTCCCGACCTCGAATAGTCTACGGATCCGCCTTCCGCACGGCTCTCGGCCAGCGCGGCGGCGTCCTGGGCGGGGTCGACAATCGCCTGGCGAAGGGCGCCGGTGGCGCCGTCGTATCTTTCGGCGCCGCCGCCTTTGAACGCAACGGCGAATTCCGAGCCGTCCGGGACGCAGTCGAAGTGGACAAACGGCCTGCTGGAAAAATCGACGTCGAAGATCTGCGCCCCCGTTTTCACGTCGTAGCCGCGAACGCGGGGGCTGCCTTTTGCCGGGTCGTGGACCACGAAAAGGCGGTCGCCGGCGAGAATCGTGCCAAGTATCGCCCGAGCATCCGCGATTCGAACGGTCCTGGCCGGGCCGCCGTCCGCGGGAGTCACCGTCAGGCGCCCCTGCCTGTCGATGCCGTAGAAACGGGTTCCGTCGGCCGACGCGCCGACGTCGATGGGCTTCTCCGACAGGGTGACCGAGCGCAGGCGCTTGCCGTTCTCACTGCTCCACACGCTGAGATTCGCACTCTTGCCCGCGGTGACGATCGTGCCGTTGGATCCGATGCCGAAACTCGCAACGCCCGAGTCTGTCTTGATTCTCGTCAACGGCGCCAGCGGGCCCTGCGACGTCGCACCGGTGACGTTGACGTAGTGCCTTCCGCGCAGCGCGGAATACGAATCCCAGGAAGGCTTCGCCCTGGACCAGGCGAGATTGCTGTAGAGAAGGCCGAGCTCTCTGTCGCCGCCGGCGATCGTCGTGTCCGCGAGGTTCATGAGGGTTTCCACGCTTCGCTGGTTTGCCACGTCGCTGTCGCGGCGCGCCTTCATCCACAGCCCCGCACTGGTGGCGGCGAACAGACCGGTCACGAGCGTGGCGGCGGCTGTTGCGGCGGTGATCCGGCGCATCCGACGCTCACGCTGACGCTGCCGCAAATCACCCAACGACACCCCCACAACACCAGCCATCAACCGATCAATCCCATCCCGACGCAACACACCCACCGACTGACGCACCAACCGATCCACCACACCCGACCCACACCCCTCAAACCCCCCAAACCCCTCCGACCTCACCGCACCCGCACGCACATCCACAGCCAACACATCCCCACCCACAACATCCCCCACAACCACACCCGGATCACCCTCCACCACAACAGCCAACACATGATCCACACCCCGCACCCGCGAAAAAAACTCCACCTCACGCATACACCACACCGACCCCGCCGTCCGCGGCGAACACACCACCACCAAAAACTCCGACTCAGCCAACGCCGACTCAATCAACACACCCAACTCACCCGACGCCAACTCCTCCACATCACGAAACACACGAAAACCCCGCCTCTTAGACACACCCCCAACAGACCCCGCAACCACATACCCCTCCACCAACCGCGCAACAGCCCTCGCCACATCCGCATCCGGACGCACATGCCGATACGACACAAACACGTCATACTTCACCGTATTTCCTCCTTGTCTTCTTCGGACAGCCGCCGTCCGCCGAGCACCCTGTCGGCAGTCTTCTCGAGCTCGGCAAGAGAGTGCATCTCAGTCTCTTTGAAATCGTCTCGAGAGTCGGTCCCAAGAACGCTGTACGCAAGGCGTCGGCCCACAAAAAACGCCCTAGGATATCGGGCGTCCGTCGATATCCTCCTCGTAACCTTTCCGGTCCGGGCGTCGATGACGAAGTACGAGCTTTCGGAAGACGGCACAACGACCTCCGTGCCGTCGCCCGACCCTTCGAAAAGAACCTCGCCGTCCGAGCGGACGCCCGAAGGAAGCGCGACGTTCGAGAGCTCCTCTCCGCTGCTGTCTCGGCGAACGAGCCTGCCTCCGCCGACGGACAGCGTCGATTCAAGTTTTCCGCCGCTTCCGACGACGCTGAGCATTTCGCCGGATCCCATTGCCACAAGACTGCCTCCGTCGACCTTGAAAATCTGCCAACTCGCTTCGGCGTTCGCGGGCTGATTCGATCGCGTGACGGCCAAAAGGCTGCCATCCGCGCTCGCTCTGAGGGAGAGCACCTCGCCCCCGAAATCGAGGTAGGTTTCGCGTTTGCCGGAGGCGTCGTAGCGGACCACTTTTCCCTCGGCAGTCACATAGACGACGTCGTCGCGCCTGCCGAACACGGCCAGGGGACGATCGCCCGTATACTCAGTGCCGACCTTCTCTTGCGGAGAATACAGGACCGTGCGGCCGTGCGAAACGAGCAGCTGACTGGCATCCTGCCGGGAGACCCAAGCCACCTTCCCGCGGTTGCTCACGGCCACCCTGCTCAGGCTCGAAGGGGGCGCGGCAGACGCCTCTTCCGTCGTCCCGGCCTGGTGGACAAGGCCGAGCACGCCGGTATTGCCGTAAACATACTTCCCGTCGTTGGAACGCGCGAGCATTTCAGCGCGCGCTTTATACGACCGGTCGGTTCCGCGAACGTCGACGACGTTGACCGTGCCGTCCCTGCCGAGGGCGAAGAGCTTCGACGCGTCTTTCGTCGGTCCGACTTGCGCAATCTCCGTCCCGAGGTTGTCCGTCTTGCCCACCGTGCGAAGAAAAGGTCTATTGGTGCGAACGTCCCATGCAGCGAGGGAGTTGTCCGAATTGATGGTGAGGAAAAGCGAATCGCCGGAAAGCAACGCGCCGTTTTCAGGGTTAGGCGCTTCCTGGCCTCTCGCCCGTTCAGGGATCGCGAGACCGGCAAAAAGCGCTCCTTCATTGACCAGATCGATCCGGCCTGAAGAAAGCGAACTCCCGTGTGGGACATAATAGGCCCATCGGCCGTCATCGGATATGGACAAAGACGCCAGTGTGCCAGGAAGGGAGCCCTTGTGACGGGTCAGGAGCTCTCCGGTGCCGGTGTTCACTCTATAGAGGTACGTCGCAGAATAGTAGAGGAGATTCTTCCCGCCAAGCGCATAGCTCACCAGACCGTTGACATTCTGGGTGTGCTTCCGCTCCTCCGCTCGGCGGGCGGCGTCTTCTTCGCGCGAGACGATCGCCCCTTTCTCGTTGCCCGCCGAGTCGTAGCGAAACGCTCCGCCTCCTTCGTAGGAGACGGCGAACTCCTTGCCGTCTGCCTGAACGGCGTAGCTCTCGAACCCGGGGAACTCTTTGTCGAAGAGCACCGTGCCCTTGGCTATGTCGTACGCCGCGATGTGCACGCTGCCGCCGTCCTTATACGGCAGATAAAAGCGGCCCGCCGTCACGTGCGCCCGAATGGGCAAGGCTCCATACTTCACTTTGAAACCGCTCAGGCGCTTGCCCGTTGCATCCAGAACGTTCACTTTTCCGCTCTTAGTCAGAACCAGAAAGTCTCCGCGGGAATTAGCCCTGTCCACGTACAGAGGCCGCTCGGCGACGTCGATCCTTTTGATGCGCTTGCCGGTGTACGAATCCCACAGCGTCACATGCGCGCCCTGACCGCCGGTGAGGAACGAATCGCCATTCTGCGAGACGATGATCATGCTGGCTTTGTCGCCCGCTGCGCTGGTGTCGACCTTCGAAAGGACCGTCATCGGCGGGTAGACGGCGCCCTCGACCAGATTTTCGTAGTACTTGGTCCTCAAAACGTCGTACGAGGAGCTCTTGGGATCCGCCTTCTTCCAGGCCTCCTTCGCGTACAGAAGCCCGCGGACCCGGTCGCCCGAGGCGATGGTTTCCGACGCCATCCTCATCGTCACCGTCGCACTCTCCTCGTTGGCCGCCCGTTCGGCGCTCCTGGCCCGCAGCCACAGGCCGGTCACCGACACGCCGATGCCGCCCATGACAAGCGCCGCGGCGGCTGTTGCGGCGGTGATCCGGCGCATCCGACGCTCACGCTGACGCTGCCGCAAATCACCCAACGACACCCCCACAACACCAGCCATCAACCGATCAATCCCATCCCGACGCAACACACCCACCGACTGACGCACCAACCGATCCACCACACCCGACCCACACCCCTCAAACCCCCCAAACCCCTCCGACCTCACCGCACCCGCACGCACATCCACAGCCAACACATCCCCACCCACAACATCCCCCACAACCACACCCGGATCACCCTCCACCACAACAGCCAACACATGATCCACACCCCGCACCCGCGAAAAAAACTCCACCTCACGCATACACCACACCGACCCCGCCGTCCGCGGCGAACACACCACCACCAAAAACTCCGACTCAGCCAACGCCGACTCAATCAACACACCCAACTCACCCGACGCCAACTCCTCCACATCACGAAACACACGAAAACCCCGCCTCTTAGACACACCCCCAACAGACCCCGCAACCACATACCCCTCCACCAACCGCGCAACAGCCCTCGCCACATCCGCATCCGGACGCACATGCCGATACGACACAAACACGTCATACTTCATGGAAACCCCCGTCTCGAATGCATGGGCAAAGGCCGACGATCCGGTGCAACCGCCGAACGATTCTAAGCGACCGTCTGATGCCTCACACAGCCGCCGGACGACCTTCAGGCAACCGCCGGACGCCTCAAGCCGTCACAGGAAACATCCTAATGTTTCACTTCGCTCCGGGGAAAGGAGCACCGTTCCCCAAAGGAGCGCCGTTCCCCAATCGGGGACGGCTGCTTCCGGCAGTCTGCAACGGAGTCCGCCAGTCCCACGTTGCGGACTCTTCCAGTCCATTCTTCGAGCGCTCCGTGCAATAACAACGCGCACCCTTTAGGCTGTGAACTGTGAGCACTCCGAAGAAGCAGTCCGCGCCGCGAGCGCATGAAGTCCCAGCCGCCCCGGACAGCGCGTCAGCGCCTGCGGAGGCGGCGTCGTCCCCGGCCTTTGCCCCTGCCATCGGCCGAATACCGATCATGGAGGTCACCCCCCAGGTCGAAGGCGGGCGCCTGGCCGCCAAAGGCACGGAAGGCGAGTCTTTCCCCGTCCAGGCAACCGTGTTCCGCGAAGGCCACGACAAGTTCGCGGCCCAGGCGGAGCTGATCGACCCCTCCGGCCAAGTCGTCCAAACCTCCCCCATGGTCCTCGTCCTTCCGGGCCTCGGAAGATACGAAGGGTGGCTCACTCCCGGATACCCGGGCTCGTGGGCCTTTCGCGTGCGCGCGTGGTCCGACCCTTACGCGACGTGGATCCACAACGCCGAGGTGAAGTTGGAGGCCGACGTCGACGTCGAACTCGTCTTCCTCGAAGCCGCCGCGCTTTTCAGGCGAGCGGCCGAGGGCGCCCCCGAGGGCTCCGAAGCCAGGCGCGCCTTCGAGGCCGCCGCCGAAGCCGCCGCGAACGGCGAGGCCTCGACAGACGACCGCTTCGCCGCCGCGACGTCGCCCGAGGTGCGGGCGGCCTTCGAGGAGGCCCCCCTGCGCGACCTTGAAACGGAGAGCGCGACGCTGCCCGTGAACGTCGACCGCATCCGGGCGCTCGTCGGCTCGTGGTACGAGATCTTCCCGCGCTCAATCGGGGCGTACAAGGACGGCGAGGGCTGGCATTCGGGAACGCTGCGCACCGCCGCGGGCGACCTCGACCGCATCGCCGGCATGGGCTTCGACGTCCTGTACCTCACACCCGTCCACCCGATCGGTTCGACGAACAGGAAGGGCCGCAACAACACGCTGACGGCCGAGCCGGGCGACCCTGGAAGCCCCTATGCCATCGGCTCGCACGAGGGCGGACACGACGCCATCCACCCCGACCTGGGGACATTCGAAGACTTCGACTTCTTCGTCGGCGAGGCGAAGAAGCGCGGGATGGAGGTGGCTTTGGACATCGCCCTCCAGTGTTCGCCCGACCATCCGTGGCTGACCGAGCATCCGGAGTGGTTCACGACGAGGGCCGACGGGACGATCGCCTATGCGGAGAACCCTCCGAAGAAGTATCAGGACATCTACCCTCTCAACTTCGACAACGACCCGGAGGGAATCTACCGAGAGATCAAGAGGATTCTGGAACTGTGGACGGAACACGGGGTGACGATCTTCCGTGTGGACAACCCGCACACGAAGCCGGTGAACTTCTGGGAGCGGATACTTGCGGACTTCAGGGAGAGCCATCCCGAGGTGATCTTCCTGGCCGAGGCCTTCACGCAGCCGCCGATGATGCGAGGGCTGGGCGCCGTCGGCTTCCATCAGAATTACACGTACTTCACCTGGCGCAACGAAAAGAAGGAGATCGAGGACTACCTGTGGGAGCTCGCCCGGATCTCCGACGATCGCATGCGACCGGCCTTCTGGCCCACGACCCACGACATTCTCACCCCCTACATGCAGCGCGGCGGCCTCGCGGCCTTCTCCATCCGCGCCGTGCTGGCGGCGACGGGCGCCCCCACGTGGGGCGTCTATTCTGGCTATGAGCTCGTCGAGAACGTGGCGCGCCCGGACGCCGAAGAGCAGATCAACAACGAGAAGTACGAGTTCAAGGCCCGCGACTACACGCCGGGCGAGGACAACGGCATCCCCCACCTGCTCGGCAACCTCAATCGGATTCGCAAGGAACATCCTGCGCTCCAGCGCCTGCGCGGGCTCGTCATCAACCCGACGTCGAACGAGAAGATCCTTTCTTTCACGCGCTTCGCCCGTCCGGAGGAGACTCCCAACGGAAAGCCCGACGCCGTCATCGTGGTCCTCAACCTCGACCCGTACGCGACCCGCGACGCCGTCGTCTACCTCGATCTGACGCCCTTCGGCGTGAATCCGAGATGGGACGCCGGCCCCATCTTGCGGGTCACCGACGAGCTGTCCGGGCAGACGTTCCTGTGGAACGAGAGCCCGTACGTCAGCCTCGATCCGCGCGGACAGTGCGCGCACATTCTCTCAGTCAAAACAATTTAATGAAAGGCGACGCTATGAACAAGGCGAAACGACTCGGCTTCGACGCCGCCGACCTCCTGGCATGGCTCGACGGAATGCGATGGTTCGGAGGCGGAAAGCCGAAGATCGACCGTGCGTTCGCGATCGGCGGCCCCTGGGACGAGGAGATCTTCTGGCTTGCCGTCTCCGCCGACGGCAGGGAATACAACGTCCCCGTCGTGGTCACGCAGGACGGGCCGGTCGACGCCGCCGAGCACCCCGCCGGGCAGCGGGCCCTGCTGGCTTTGGCGACGGCGAGCGAGGACGTCGAGGCGACGGCCGTCGTCGGCGAATCCGACGCCCGGCTTGTCTCCGAGCCTCGCGCGGCGGGCGCAGCGGCGGCCAGCGCGCACAAGCTGACCGGCGAGCAGTCCAACACCTCCGTGATCTACGAACTCGCAGACTCCACGCAGGCGATCGTCAAGGTCTTCCGGGTGCTCAGCCCGGGAGAGAACCCGGATGTGTTCCTCACGGGGGTCCTTTCCGACAGCGGCACGGTGCCGCTCCTGCTCGGCAACGCACGCATGGCGTGGGCGGGGCAGGTCGCGGACGTCCTCGTGGCGCAGGAGTTCCTGGCCGGCTCGCAGGATGCGTGGCGCACAGTGACCGCGCAGGTGCCGGGAGCCGGCGGCGACGAAGAATTCGACCCCGACAGGCCTGTCCAGACTCCCGATGAACGCGAGTCCATCGAGCGCCTGGGCGCCCTCACGCGAAAGATCCACAAGGAGCTCGCCGCCCGCTGCGGAACGTCCGAGGCCGACGCCGCCGACCGGGCCCGGCTCAGGCGGGCGTGGTCCAAGCGGGCGGACGAGGCCGTGGCCCTCGTGCCGGGGCTGGCCGCCCACCGCCAACGGATCGACGCCCTGTATGCGGCGACGGAAGACGTCGCGTGGCCGCCTCTGCAGAGGATTCACGGCGACTACCACTTGGGCCAGGTCCTCGACGCGCCCGACCGAGGATGGGTGGCCCTCGATTTCGAAGGCGAGCCGCTCCGGCCGCTAGTTGAGAGGACCGAGCCCGACCTGGCCGTCCGCGACGTCGCCGGGATGGTCCGAAGCTTCGGCTACGCGGCGGGCATGACCCTCAACCGCCTCGCCTACGCCCATGACCGCCCAGATCCGAGCGACGTCGAAGAGCGCGAGGCCGAGCAGATCGCGGCCTGGGAGAAGGCCGCGGTCGCAGCCTTCTTGCGCGGATACGGGGAACTCAGCGAAGCCGAGAGCCTCCTGTTGGACGTGCTCATTCTCGACAAGGCCCTCTACGAACTGGCCTACGAGGCCGCCCAGCGCCCGGATTGGCTGGGGATTCCGCTCGGCGGAGTCGCCGCGATCCTGCGGGTCGATCCCGCGTCGATCGCCGAGCCCGCCGGCGCCGGGAAGAGCGTCGCCTCCGCGGCAGGCGCGGGCGCCGCCGGGCAGGTCGTCGCCGACTCGGAGCGGAGCGCCGACCAGAATGCCGATGCCGACCAGGACATCGACCCCGAACAGAGAGAGGAGTCGCCCGAAGCATAATCGCCGGCGGGTCCCTCTTAGCCCGGCTTCGAGGTCTGCCGCATGGTCGTCTTCGTCGCCTTCCGCGCCCGCTGCCTTCGCGCTGCGGACGCGGATTGACGATGAAAGCCAGACCGGCCATCGAATATCTACGTCTTTCCCCGTCAACGCCAACCCCAAGCTCAACCGTCCGACGGACGGACAAATCCAACTCGCTTCATCTGTGGCACAGTGAAGTCGCAATCACCTATGGAGAAAGCCATGAAGGAAACAAACTACGTTCACGTCGACGAGGGCCTCCTGAATGCGGTCTCGAACGGCTGGTACCACGCCCCCCACGAAGTGCTGGGCGCCCACGTCGAAGACGGCAGGACAACCGTTCGCGTCCTCCGCCGCCTCGCTGATCGCGTGTTCATAGAAACCGTCGAGGGCCGCACCGAGGCCGAGCACGAATTCAACGGAATCTGGCGGGCCGTCCTGGAGACGGCCGAAGTCCCCGATTACCGCGTCGTCGCGGTCTACGGCGACGTCGAAGACCGGGGCGACGACCCCTACAGGTTCCTCCCGACCGTCGGAGAGCTCGACCTCTATCTGTTCTCGGAGGGCCGCCACGAGCGGCTGTGGGAAGCGCTCGGCTCGCACGTGAAGACCTTCCCCAGCGAACTCGGCGAAGTCAGCGGCGTGAGCTTCGCGGTGTGGGCGCCCAACGCCAAGTCCGTTCGGGTCATCGGCGACTTCAACGGGTGGGACGGCAGCCTGCACGCCATGCGCACGCTCGGCTCGTCGGGAGTGTGGGAGATCTTCATCCCCGGCGCGCTCGAGGGCCAGAGGTACAAGTACGAGATCCAGTACAACGACCTTTCGTGGCATCAAAAGGCCGACCCGATGGCCCAGCGCACGGAGGTGCCGCCGTCGACCGCTTCCCTCGTCACAGATTCCCGCCACGAATGGACCGACGGCGAATGGATGGCCGAACGCGCCTCGAAGGACCCCCACGCCGGCCCGCTCTCCGTCTACGAGGTGCATCTGGGAAGCTGGCGGCCCGGGCTGTCCTACCGGGAGCTCGCTGAGCAGCTCATCGGCCACGTCAAGTACTGCGGCTTCACCCACGTCGAGTTCATGCCCCTGGCTGAGCATCCCTTCGCCCCCTCGTGGGGCTATCAGGTGACCGGCTATTATGCGCCGACGGCGCGGTACGGCACCCCCGACGACCTGCGCTACCTCATCGACGAGCTCCACAAGGCCGGAATCGGCGTCATCGTCGACTGGGTCCCCGCCCACTTCCCGAAGGACGAGTGGGCCCTGGCGCGCTTCGACGGCACCCCGCTCTACGAGGACCCCAACCCTCTGCGCGGCGAGCATCCCGACTGGGGCACCTTCGTCTTCAACTTCGGACGCACCGAGGTGCGCAACTTCCTGGTTGCCAACGCCTTGTACTGGCTCCAAGAGTTCCACATCGACGGAATCAGGGTCGACGCCGTGGCCTCCATGCTCTACCTCGACTACTCTCGCGAGGCCGGGCAGTGGCAGCCCAACGTCTTCGGCGGGCGAGAGAACCTCGAGGCGATCTCCTTCCTCCAGGAAGCCAACGCCACCGCCTACAAGACCGTCCCGGGCATCATTATGGCGGCCGAAGAGTCGACGTCCTTCCCAGGCGTGACGGGCATGACCGAACACGGCGGCCTCGGCTTCGGCCTCAAGTGGAACATGGGGTGGATGAACGACACCCTGCGCTACCTCGAGGAAAAGCCGATCAACCGTTCGTGGCACCACGGTGAAATCACCTTCAGCCTCGTCTACGCCTTCTCCGAGCAGTTCCTCCTGCCGCTCTCCCACGACGAGGTCGTCCACGGCAAGGGATCCCTCTACGCGAAGATGCCGGGCGACGACTGGCAGAAGCTCGCCGGCGTCCGCGAGCTCCTCGCCTACCAGTGGTCCCATCCCGGCAAGCAGCTGCTGTTCATGGGCCAAGAATTCGCCCAGACCGACGAATGGAACGAGGCGGTCGGCCTCCAGTGGTGGCTGACGGAGGAGCCCTCCCATGACGGAGTGCTCTCGCTCGTCAAACGCCTCAACGAGGTTTACAAGGAGCATTCGGCTCTGTGGAGCCAAGATTTCACGTACAAGGGCTTCGAGTGGATCGACGGATCCGATGGCAACCACAACGTCATCAGCTACCTTCGCCGCTCCGCCGACGACGAAGACATCGTCGTGGTCGTGTGCAACTTCGCCGGAATACCGCACGGCAACTATCGTGTGGGCCTGCCCTCCGGCGGGGTGTGGGAGGAGATCCTCAACACCGACGGCCTCGAATACGGAGGCTCCGGCGTCGGCAACTTCGGGGAGGTCAAGGCCGAGGAGATCAGCTGGAACGGCCGCGACCACTCCGCCCTCCTGGAGCTCCCTCCCTTCGGCGTCGTCTACCTGACCCCGAAGGCCGACCAGAAGCCTGCGAAGAGGACTGCGGCGAAGGCGGGCAAGACGGCCAAGGGCTCGAAGGCGTCCGAGGGCGCGACGGCGTCCGACAAGAAACCCGCCGCAAAGGAGAAGGCCGGGGCAAAGGAGGACAAGCCCAAAAAGAGCGCGAAAGCGTGATCCGGAGGCGGGACAAGGCGCTTCGACGGCGCAATAGGGCGCTTCGACGGCGCAATGTCGCCCTTCAACGGGGTGAAAGCGCCGCTCGCCGACGGCGCGACATTAGCCGTGGGCCGCGCCGAAAGCGCGATCTGTCAACGGCGCGACGTCGGCAGTGGGCCGCGTAAAAGCGTCGCCTCCAAACACGGCTAAGCCCCAAGGCGCTGGCCGCGGTCCGTTGATTGACCGCGGCCAGCGCCGGTTAGAAGGCGCGAGACCGGATGAGACCGGCATGATATCGGCGTGAAAAGCACCTTTCTATATGATAACTACCATTTTTGGTGCTTATAACACAAGAAGGTACCTTTCTTGATTAAGATCGTTCATTGCACAATCAAATGCATACGTCAGGTCTTCTAAGCGCGTCTCGCGGGCAGACGCCTCCGACGACTAACGACGGAAGACGGACTCCGACGGCAAGAGGCCTCTTTCGACGGCTGACGACAACGAACGGCGGCCTCCGTCAGCCGCCGAATTTCGCACGGATATGCTACGGCCCCACATGTGGCGGTAAACTTGTGAGCAGAACGACGTCGGCGCATCGACGTCGTCACGTCAACGTCGGCACGTCGACGTGACGTCTCGGGACGAGGGGCGGAGTTGCCCCGGGGGTGAGCATGGCGGATCGCATCCGGCTTTCGGATCTGGCTCGGCAGGCGGGGGTATCGACCGCAACGGTTTCTCGCGTTCTCAACGGGAAGGAAACGGTCGCGCCCGCCACTCGGCAGGCCGTCCTCACGGCGCTCGACCTTCTCGGATACGAACGCCCGGAGAAGCTGCGGGAGCATCCCGGCGGCAGAATCGGCCTCATCGTGCCGGAGCTGACGAATCCGATCTTCCCGATCTTCGCACAGAACATTGAGACCACGCTGTCGTCCCGCGGATACACGCCCCTGCTGTGCACGCAGACGGCCGGGGGCATCACCGAAGACTCCTACGTCGAACTGCTCATAGAGCAGCACGTCGCTGGGATCGTCTTCATCTCCGGCCTGCACGCCGATTCAATGGCCTCCGTCGGCCGGTACGCGCGTCTGACGCAGATCGGCCTGCCGTACGTCACGGTCAACGGCCCCAACCCGGAAATCGCGACGGCGGATTTCTCCACCGACGCCGTCGACGCCGTGGCGCAATGCGTGCGCCACCTCGTCTCGCTGGGCCACACCGCGATCGGCCTGGCGATGGGGCCGGAGCGTTTCATCCCCTCCCAATTGAAGGTCAAGGGCTTCGCGAGCGCCATGAAGGCCCTCGCGCCGGGCGCGCCGGCCCCGGTCGTCCACACCCTCTACACGGTCGAGGGCGGCCAGAGCGCCGCCCGAACGCTGCTGGCCGACGGCTGCACGGCCATCGTCTGCGGCAGCGACATCATGGCGCTCGGGGCGATCCGCCAATGCGCCTCCCAGGGGCTCTCGGTGCCCGAGGACGTCTCCGTCGTCGGCTTCGACGACTCCCCCCTCATGGCCTTCTCCGCCCCTCCCCTGACCACTATCCGCCAGCCCGTAAAGGCCATTTGCGAGGGCGCCGTCTCCTCCCTCATGGCCCTTGTCTCCAGCAGCGAGACGCCGACGTCGATGGAGTTCCACGGCGAGCTCATCGTCCGCGAATCGACTGCGCCCTGCAGGACGTGACAACCATGCTTCTTCATTCCCCCACAGCGCCGGGCCCATGGTGGCGAGACGCCGTCATCTACCAGATCTACCCGCGCTCTTTCGCCTCTTCGGGCGGGCCGATCGGCGACATCCCCGGGGCGATCTCCCGGCTGGACCATCTGGCGCGCCTCGGCGTCGACGCCGTCTGGCTCAGCCCCTTCTACCGCAGTCCGCAGCGCGACGCCGGATACGACGTCGAGGACTACAGGGACATCGACCCGATCTTCGGCACGATGGACGACGTCGACGCCCTCATCGCACGCGCGCATTCGCTCGGGCTGCGCATTGTCTTCGACATCGTGCCCAACCACACGAGCGACCGCCACGTCTGGTTCAGACAGGCCCTCGCGGCCGGGCCGGGATCGCCCGAGCGCGAGCGCTACTGGTTCCGGCCGGCTCCCAACGACTGGCGCTCGGTCTTCGGCGGGAGGGCGTGGACGCGGGTATGCGACCGGGAGGACGCGCCCGGGTCGCCGTGGGAAAGCGACGCCTCCTGGTACCTTCATCTCTTCGACTCCTCTCAGCCCGACCTCAACTGGTCCAATCCGGAGGTTCAGGCCGAATTTCACGACATCTTGAGGTTTTGGCTGAGGCGCGGCGTCGACGGTTTTCGCGTCGACGTCGCCCACGGGCTCGTCAAGGACCCCGCCCTTCCGAATTGGGGGCGCACGGCCGCGATGGTCGAGGGAGAGAAAGCGGCGAACGAGGGAGAAAAGAGGCCGGAGAAGAACGAGCCCGCGCCGATGTGGAACCTCGACGGCGTGCACGACATCTACAGGCAGTGGCGGAAGGTCCTCGACGAATTCGGCCCGGACCGGATGCTCGTGGCCGAAGCGTGGGTCTCCCCCGCCTCGGCGATTGCGAAATACGTTCGCTCCGACGAGATGAGCCAGTCCTTCAACTTCGAGTTCCTCGCCTCCGCGTGGACCGCCGACCGCATGAGAACCGTCATCGCCGATTCTCTGCGGGACATGGACGCCGTCGGCGCGACCGCCACGTGGGTGCTGTCCAACCACGACGTCATCCGAGCCACCGCCCGCTTGGGGCTTCCCGACGCCGGCAACTACCCGAAGGGAATCAAGGAGGGCGACCCGCTCCCCGACGGCGTCGGGCACAGACGCGCATTGGCCGCGCACGCGCTCATGTCTGCGCTGCCCGGCTCGGCCTACATTTGGCAGGGCGAGGAGCTCAACCTTCCCGAGCACATGGCCCTTCCGGACGAGCTGCGCGAGGACCCGGCCTACTTCCGCACGAAGGGCGAGGAGACCGGGCGCGACGGATGCAGGGTGCCCCTGCCGTGGGAGGCCGACTCGCCCGCCTTCGGATTCTCCCCCGACGGGAAGTCCTGGCTGCCCCAGCCGCCCGAGTGGAAGGAGTACGCGGTGGACCGCGAATCGGCCGACCCGCGCTCGCCCCTCAACCTCTTTCGCCGGATGTACGCGCTGCGGCGCGAGCTGAGGCTCGGCTGCGGCGGGCTCGTCGACGTCACGGATGGCGTCGCCGCGGACAGCCGCGGCTTGGCCTTCCTCAATACGCCCGCACTCCTCGATGCGCCCGCTCCGAGCGAGGGGCGCGCCGCCGTCGAAGAGGGGCGCAGCCGCGCTTCGGGCGAAGCCGACAACGCCTCGAAGGCGCCCCGCAGCGACATCCTCGTCATCACGGCATTCGACGAGCCGGTTCGAATCCCCGAGGGATGGCGGCCGATTCTCTGCTCGACCGACGAGGCCCTCGACGGATCCGTCCCCGCCGACGCCACGGCGTGGTTTGAGAGAGCCTAGAAGAGAACGCTCGCCAACGCCTTCCTCGCCTGCGAAACGAGGGGGTCGGAGGCGCCGACCGCCTGGAAGAGGTCGAGCAGCCGTTCCCTGAGCCTTTCGCGCTCGTCGCCCGCCGTCGCCTGGACCGCCGCGATGAGGCGCGTGAAGGCCGCGTCCGGCCGGCCGTAGGCCACTTCGACGTCGGCGGCCGCGAGCTGGGCTTCGACGTCGCCCTGCGGCGCCTCGTTCGCCGATTCGATTGCGGCGAGCGGCTCGCTCACCTCGCTGACCCTGAGCATCAGACGCGCCTGGGCAAGGCCCCGCTTGAGGTCGTCATTGCCGGGCTCCTCCTTGAGGGCGAGCTTGAACTCTTCCTCCGCCTTGGCGAAATCGCGCGCCTCGAGGGCGGCGAGCCCCGCCGCGTGGCGCTCGCCGAGTGCCGGTTCGGCCGGCGCCTGCGCGCCGTCGAGCCTTCCCGTGATGCCGTACTGCGCGGCCGCCGCGAGCAGCTGATCGATGAGCGGGCCCAGCTCGGCCTCGGCGGGCGCCCCCTCGAGCAGCGGAAGCGGCTGGCCCTGGAGCAGCGCCACCGCCGCGGGAATGCGGCTGACCCTGAACGCCTGGACGATTTCGGGCGCCGCGTCGACGTCGACCTTGGCCAGCTGGAAGCTTCCCGCGGACTTGACGGCGATGCTCTCCAAGCGGGCGGCCAGCGCGGCCGATTCCTCCGAGCGCGCAGAGAAGAAGACGGCGACAACGGGCACGCGGGCCGAAGTCTCCAGAATGCTCTGAAGGTTGGCGGCGGTCGCCTCCACCGAAAAGGGGCCGGGAACCGCGTCCCCGCCTGCGGAAGCGGCTCCGGAGGCCGAGCCTGCGGCCGCGAGATCGACGGCGCCGTACATGGACAATGGCTGAGACATTCCTACCTCACTGAACTTGTGCGCCCAGCATGACGTCGTCGCTCGATCCGATCACGCTGATCGTCTTGTCTTTGGACTTCGCGGCGGGAACCTTGAACGCCACCAAACGCGTGTTGGAGGTGGTCAGCGTCTTCCCGTCGAGTGTGACTTTCCCCCCTGCCTTGCCGCTTGCGATGCTCCCCGCCTTGTCGCTGACGGTCACCGTGTGCTGCGAGTCAGCGGAGATCGTCGTGAAGTAATTCAGCTGCGCGACGACGACGGCGCCGCCGTCAGACGTGCGCATGGCCACAGGCCCCTCGTTGCCGACGGCGAAAGTCATCGTCGACTTGCCCGCGCCGTTGACCGCGGCGGCGTTCTTGTCCGCAGTCTGCTTAAGCTCCTGGCGCAGGGCGTCTTGCGCGAAGGTCAGCCCCTGGGCGTCGCTGCCGGTCTTGTTGAGGTTGACGTAGGCCTCGATCGCCTTCTTCGGGCTGGCGGCGAGGCCGCTGTCCGAGTCGGCGGCGACTGTCTCGGCGCCCGTCTTGCCTCCCTCGACGGAAGGGAATTCAGCGCCGGGGAAAAGCCGCAGGCTGCCCCACAGCTTCCAGTTCTCGCGCGCCTTTCCCTGGGCGAAGACGTCCATCGTCGGGAGGTTGTTCCCCTTCAACGGATCCATGACCGTCATCGCGAGCCGCGGGTAGCCCTTGGAGCTGGATATCGCGACCCGGTTCTTCGTGACCTCTGTGGCCAGCTCGGGGAATTTGTAGGAGTCCCCGAGGAGCCGTTTCGTGTTGTACTGAGCCTGCCGGATGACCGTCATGGGGCCCGTCGTCGTCGCTCCGAGCCTGTCCGTGCTCAGATCCTTGTCGGTTGCGTTGACGGACTCGAGAACCCTCTTCGAGACCTTCATGAAGTTCTCAACCGACGTGGCCGGGCGCGAGGCCGACTTGGCCGCCGTCGGCTTGGGCACGGGCGGCTCCGACTCTCCGCATCCGGCCAAGGCCCCCGCGGCCAGAGCCGCTGCCAGGGCAAAGCCCATTCCTTTCTTAAGCATGTGCATCCTCCTCGTTGTCGTTGCCGCCGGCGGGGCCTTCGGCGCCCTCCGAGTGGGCGAACCCCCATCGGCCGCGCCAGGCGGTCTTGGGCAGATCGGCGCCGCGGACGCCGACGTCGCTCACAATCGAGGCATCCGTCACAGGCATGCCCGCGCCGCCGGTTTGAGCGCCGGGGTCGGAGACCGCCCGCCCGCCGGGTTCGGCCGTTCCGTCGCCCTTTTGCCCGCCGGGGGCTTCGGGGATGACGATGCGGTCTTCGGCCGAAAGCTCCCTGCCTCGCAGTTCGTCGGCGCGCGGGCTGCCGGCGATGATTCCCGCGCCGAGGGTTCTCCCTGTGGCGTTCGCCTGTACGCTCCGGGGAGTCTCATGCGTCGGCCCGGCGGGCGACGTCGGGACGCCCCCCTGGGCGACCGCCCCGAGATCGATCTCCTGCGTGTCGCTTCCCAGGCCGGGAACGCCCGTGCGCGGAGGAATCGCCTGGCCGCTCATGATCTGGGCAATCTCAGGCGCCGCGTCGAGCTGGGGTGAGCCTTGCGGCTGCGCGCCGCTCGCCTGTCCGCCGTTGGGCCGCGGCGCGCTCGGCCGAGCCTCGCCTTGCAGGGCCTCACCTTGCGGAGCGGCACCGGGCACGGAGGCCTCCCGCGGAGCCGGACCGCCCGCCGCGGGGCCGGCG
>ERZ772967.302-NODE-302-length-41767-cov-26.582902_pt1 | contig 41767 bp, 35 predicted proteins | sample MGYA00511677_ERZ772967 | MGnify/ENA primary metagenome ERZ772967 (study PRJEB29015, sample SAMEA2737931) | human oral metagenome | biome: human oral; feature: human-associated habitat; material: dental | place: China | collected 2146 ...
CGGCCGCCCGCTCTTGGGAGGCGTGTGGCGTCTGCCTCTACAGTGTCGCCACACCTTTAGCCTACACGGATTCAGGCGAATGTCCAGACCTAAACTACGGCAATGTGCGGCTGCGGTGCTAATGTCAACGGCGGCGCGGGAAACTCCGTCAAACGCGTCCCGGCGGGGGTCGACGGTCGGCGGGAGTCGCCCGCACATCGGCAGTTACTTGGTTGTCGGCAATGTTTGGGGAGGTGTTTGAGTGTCGTTCTAATGTGGAGGATGGCAGAGGCTTCGTTTTGTGTCCCAAAAGAAGCTTTCGCCGTCGTCGTCAATGCTTGCGGACACAAGCGCGGACGCCGAAAGCGACGAAAGGTGGAGGGCATGCTCGGGATCAGCAGCGGCGGGGAGCCCCTGACGCGTTTAACATGGGATTCGTCAGCGCGGGAGAACCGCAAGCACTGGCAAGCCAAGATTGTCGAATTCTCAAGCAGGCCGACACAGCATTGCCGAGCGATGAGGAAAGGGGTGACGTAAAAACGATGAGTACCCCCAGCGGGATTTGAACCCGCGTTACCGCCGTGAGAGGGCGACGTCCTAGGCCACTAGACGATAGGGGCAATGCCGTTGAGCAAGCGCAACTGAATCGCGCCGACTCGTACCCCCAGCGGGATTTGAACCCGCGTTACCGCCGTGAGAGGGCGACGTCCTAGGCCACTAGACGATAGGGGCGCGAACGAAATGATCGTTAAAGACCATCGTTCCGCTGGGGTACCAGGACTCGAACCTAGAACGGATGAACCAGAATCACCTGTGTTGCCAATTACACCATACCCCAGTGTAATCACCAGCTTTCGCTGGCGACAGATAAAAAGGCTACCGGATTGAGCGCCGTTGGGCAAAACGACGGAGCGTGCATCCCGTCACTGAACAGTCACCGCTGAACAGCCTCTCGGGAGATGCAAGGCCGGTTGAGCCAAAGGATCGCTCCGGGCGTCCACCCGGTCATCATCGTCAGGGGCCTGCTTCGCGAATCTTCATCCACGACATTCTCATCGCCGACCGCATCTTCAAGGGCCAGGGGTGCGAAGGCGGATCTGAGCGCGCCCGCCACGGAGACGTAGACGCCGTCGATCTCCCGCCGCGCGGTCTGCCAATCGACCGTAAACATCTGCCCCTCGGCGTCGCCCTGCCATTCCGCCTTCACATCCGGGGTCAACCGCGCGGGAAACCGCGCTACAAGCCGCATCCAGTCTTCGGGTCCGTGAATCGATGCGATCCGCGAACCGTCGGTCCCCGCGAGATCTCCGCGGTCCAATCGGGCGACGTCGCAGTCTCCGGCGTCGTCGCCAAACCACTGTTCGGTGCACGTCAACCCGCCGACGACGGCGCCCTCCTGCCTGTCCGGGTCAAACCGGCTCGCGGCGAGGCTGCGATAGCTGTGAAGAACCGGCCACTTCATCTCCGAAGAGGGAAACCACGCAGCCCCGGAGATCGTCGGCGTCCGCGAACCCCAGGCGCCTGCCGAGGTGTCGGTTGAGGCGCCTGCCGAGGGTTCGGCCGATGTGCCCGCCGAAGGATCGTCCGAGACGGATGCCTCGGCGGCTTTCCCGTCCGGGGCGCCGTCCACACCCGCGACTCCGGCGCCTTCGCTGCGAATCGGCCACGAGGCCGGAACCTCTGCGTGCCAGGTGTAGGCGGCGGGATCGAAGCCTTCGCTCCACCATTCGAGGCCCGGCAGGCCGATCAAACGCTCGGCGATCCGGTCGAGCCGGGCGCGCAGGCTTTCGCCACACAGGTCGTCGATCGGGATTTCCTCTTCGCACGAACCGAAGGCGTAGCCCACCGTCGCGTCAGACAAAGCCATTTCGACGATTCGCTGGAGTTCTATTTCGTCGCCCGCCTCGAGCGCCCGCTCACACCAGGCGACGACGCCAGCGACGTAGCGCTCAGCAATCTTTCGCCGGTCGGCCGCGGCACGGTTGCGGCCCTCAGGGAAACTGCCGTCGGCAAGACGGCCGTGGCTTTCAGGGGAACCGCCGCGCAGCATCGAATGCCACGGCAGCTTGCGTCGAAACAGGCCGCTTTTGGGCTCTTCAAAAACGGCGAGCATTCGCGAGGCCGACTCCTCGAAATGCGGGGGCGGAACCGCGGGAAGGCCCTGCGCCCACGCCGCGAGGCCCCCATGCGGAAGATTGGCTTCGTTCTGCAGCGCGGATGCGAGCTCACGGACCAAGACGCGCTGCATGATGCCGCGGCGAACCGTGTACTTGCTGGTGCGGGGAGGCTGAGGATCTTCGGGCGGTTTGCGAAACCACTCCCGCGGCCCGCGAATCCAGAAAATGCGCCGTCCCAGTCTCATGAGGCCAGGCTACAGGCGCATGCCCGGCCAGAGCGATCTTTCGCCGAAACCGCTCCCCCGCGCAGGCCCGGCGCCGACATTCCGCCGGCCGCCCCCGAGATCGGAGCGAGCTTTCGCAAACGCGGGCTACAGGCGCGCCAGAAGCCGCTCAATTCTCGCAAGCGCCTCGTCCTTCCCGAGGATCGCCATGGAGTCGACCACCGGAATCGAGACGTTCGTGCCGGTCATGGCGACGAAGAGCGGGCCGAAGGCCAGCCGCGGCTTGATTCCCAGGCCCTCGACGAGTTTGGCGTCAAGGGCCTCCTTGAGTTCGCCCGCTTCGAGCGACTCCATCGAGCGCACCGCCTCGGCCGCCCCCGCGAGGGCCGCAGGCGCCGAATCCTTGAGCTTGGCCACAGCCTTCTCGTTGTATACGACGTCCTCGGCGCCGACGAAGAGGAAGCGCAGCAGATCGGGCGCCTCGCCGAGAAGCTGCATCCGAGTCTGCGCGAGGGGCGCGGCGGCGTCGAGAATCCTGCGTTCGGCGTCGGTCAGCCCCTCGTACTTGTCGGAGCTCACAATTCCCTCCCGTGCGAGGAAGGGAACCAGGCGCGAGGCGTAATCGGCGACGTCGAGCCGGCGAATGTGCTCGGCGTTGATGGCCGTGCACTTCTTCTCGTCGAACCTGGCGGGGTTGGGGTTGACGGCGTCTATCTCAAAGGCGGCGACCATTTCGTCTTTCGTGAACACGTCGTTGTCCGGGCCGATGGCCCACCCCAGCAGGGCGAGGTAGTTGAGCAGCCCCTCGGGGATCACGCCGCGCTCGCGGTGAAGCAGGAGGTTGGATTGCGGATCGCGCTTGGAGAGCTTCTTGTTCCCCTCCCCCATGACGTAGGGCAGGTGGCCGAACCGCGGAGTGAACTTTGCGACGCCGAGCTCTTCGAGCGCGCGATAGAGCACGATCTGGCGGGGCGTGGAGGAAAGGAGGTCCTCTCCGCGCAGCACGTCGGTGATCTCCATCATGGCGTCGTCGACCGGATTCGTCAGCGTGTAGAGGGGGTCGCCGTTGGCGCGGACGATGACGTAGTCGGGAACCGATCCTGCCTTGAACGTGATCTCTCCGCGCACGAGGTCGGTGAAGGAGACGTCGGCGTCGGGCATGCGCATGCGGATAACCGGCTTGCGGCCTTCCGCCCTGTACGCCGCCTTCTGCTCCTCGGTCAGGCCGCGGTCGAAGCCGTCGTAGCCGAGTTTCGGATCGCGCCCGGCGGCTCGGTGGCGCTCCTCGACCTCCTCCGGCGTCGAAAAGGACTCGTACGCGTACCCGCCGGCCAGAAGCTTCGCGGCGACGTCGCGATAGATCTCTCCGCGTTCCGATTGGCGGTACGGTCCGTGGGGCCCGCCGACGCCGACGCCCTCGTCCCATTCGAGCCCCATCCACGTCAGCGAATCGACGATCGCGTCGAAGGAATCCTCGGAGTCGCGGGCGGCGTCGGTGTCTTCAATTCGGAAGACGAAAGTGCCGCCCACGTGGCGTGCATAGGCGTAGTTGAAAAGGCACGTGCGCACCATTCCCACGTGGGGCGCGCCGGTCGGCGAAGGGCAGAAGCGAACGCGGATGTCTGAGCCCGCAGCAGTTGTGATAGCCATGATGCAACAAGGGTAACGCCCGCAAGCTCGCCGAGGCTCGGCGGAGGCGCAGTGCGCCGAGTGAGCTAGGGCACCGACGGGGCGGCGCGCAGCCGGACGGTGCGACGTCCGGCGTCGGCGGCGCATCGCGCAGCCAGGCGGCGCAAGGCACGTCGGGGCGGCGCGAATGCCCGCTCGGCCGGGCCGCGCGGCGCTTCGCGTTGTTGCGCAGCCCGAACGCCGGGCAGCCGAAGTCGCTTGCATATGACGTAACGTCACATGATGAGATAGGGGCATGAAAGTTTCCGAGGTCGCCTACCTTGCCGGCACGACGGTGCGCGCCGTTCGCTGGTACCACGCCGTGGGCCTGCTTCCGATTCCCGAGGGAAGGCCCCGAGACTACGGCTTCGACGATCTTGCCCGCCTCGTGCGAATCAGGTGGCTGGCCGAATCCGGGATGAGCCTCGCTTCCATCGGCCACCTGCTCGACGGCGCGTCAAAAGACGCGACAGAAGACTTCGACTCCGCCCTGGAGCGGATAGATGCGGAGATGCAAAAGCTCGCCTCTCAGCGCAACAGGATCGAGGGCTTGCGCGAGCTGGCCAAAAGCGACGCGACGATCTCTCCCCTGCCGGCCTCCCTCGACTCTCTTTACACGACTGTCCGTTCCCGCCTGACGAATCCCCGTCACATCGAGCTCCTCGAGCGCGACCGCGTCATCGCCTCGATCATCGGGGCGTGGGACAAGCTTCCCGACGTCGCGCTGCACTCGGCGACCGAGGCCGACATCGACGCCATGGTCGAGGGGCTCGAGATCTTCGCCCAGGCGATGGACGCCGACGACGTCGGCCCCCTCGTGGACCGATTCGTCGTCGTCTACACCAAGCTCGCGAACAAATTCGGCCTCGCCGGCCTGGCCGACAACATCGTCGGCATAAGCGCCGACTTCGACCGCCTTCTCCTGGCGACGAGGGTTGCTTACCCCGATCGAAAGCATCGCCGGTTCATGGAACTGTGCCTCGTTAGGCTCGGATGGGTCGAGCCTGAGGCCTTCGAGGCCGCGCCAAAGGCAAACGCTTCGGATCATGAGGTAGGCTGGATTCGGATTCTGATTGGGTTTTCGGGCCTCGCAAACGCTTCGGATCATGGGGCAGAGGCTTCGGCTCGCGGGGCAGAGGCCTCGGCCCGCGGAGCAAACGCGGCTCACAGAGCGACGAAAGAAGGAAACGCAAAAGCGACGCAAGACGGCGCTGCTGAGCCTGCGGGCGCCGCGCGAGCTCAGGAAAAGGCAGACTCCGCCCGTGCCGGCGAAAAGGCGGGCGCTGCACACACTCACGAAACAAAAGGAGAAATCGATGGCGGAGACCATTGAGGTCAAAGGCCTTGTGAAGGCCTTCGGACAGTTGCGCGCGCTCGATTCGCTCGACCTCGCCGTGGAGGAAGGGGCCGTCCACGGATTCCTCGGCCCAAACGGCTCGGGCAAATCGACGACGATCCGATGCCTGTTGGGCCTGTATCACCCCGATGAGGGGACTGTGCGGGTGTTCGGCATGGACCCGTCTGCGTCGGCCCGCGACATCAACCGACGCGTGGCCTACGTTCCGGGCGAGGTGGCCCTGTGGCCAAATCTCACCGGGCAGCAGGCCCTCGACGCACTGGCCGCGCTGCGGGGAAGGCGCGACGAGGCCCGCGAGCGCGAGCTCATCGAGCGCTTCCGCCTCGATCCTTCGAAACGCATAAGAACGTATTCGAAGGGAAACAGGCAGAAGGTGATCCTGGTGGCCGCTCTGTCCGCCCCGGTCGACCTGCTCGTCCTCGACGAGCCGACGAGCGGGCTCGACCCTTTGATGGAGCAGATCTTCGGCGAGTGCGTCGCCCAAGCGAAGGCCGAGGGGCGGACGGTTCTCCTCTCGAGCCATATTCTGGGCGAGGTGCAGGCTCTGTGTTCGCATGTGACGATCATCAAGGACGGCGTCACGGTGGAGACGGGCAGACTCGACCGGCTCAGGCATCTGGGAGCCCGTGAGATACGCGTGCGCGGCGAGGAGTCTCAGCTGAAGAGCCTGTTTGCGGACGTCGAGTCGAAGGGCGTCGCCGTTGCGTGGGATGAGGGAGAGGTCGTTGCGGAGGCCGACGCCGCTCGCGTGCCGGACGTCCTCGGCGCAGCCGTCGCGGCGGGTTTGGCCGACATCACATGCACGGCTGCGAGCCTTGAGGACCTGTTCCTTCGGCATTACGAGGCGACGGTCCGATGAACGCCAGAGATTTCAGGACCCTTTTCGCCGTCGCACTGCGTCGCCAACGGCTGGCGTTCGCCGCGTGGATCGGCTCTTTCTGCCTCGTTTTGGCCGTTGTTCCCAACGCCTACAGGAAGAATCTGGGAAGCATGGAGCTCCGCAGATCCGTCATCGAGATGATGAACTCCAATGCCGCGACGCGGCTGCTGTTCGGGACGGTCCCTCAACCGGGCACGGTGGGCCAGCTCGTCCAGTGGGAAACGGGAATGCTCCTTTTGGTCTTCACGTCGATCGCCGCCATCCTCATTGTCACGACCGTCGGACGCCGCGGCGAAGACGACGGCCTTCGCGAGCTCGTCGAAGGGACCGGGGTCAGCCGGGCGGTCGTGTTCGCCGTTCAAGCCGCTGTCGGAACGGTCTTCTCCTTGGCCGCCGGTTTCGGCTGCGGCTTCGTCCTAGCCGTGCAAGCGCCGTTGTTATCTGAGATCTCCGTGGCCGGCTCGGTGTGCCTGGGGGGCGCGATCGCCCTCGCGGGCTGTGCGTTCTCGGCGATTGGCCTCGTCGCCTCTCAGCTTGCCGACGACGCCGTCGGGGCGCGTCGAATCTCCCTCGTGGCGCTGTTCGCGGCGTTTTCCCTGCGCGTCGGAGCGGTTGCCGCCGGCTGGGATTGGGTGCAATGGCTCACTCCCCTGGGATGGAAGGATCTGCTTGAGCCCTACACCGCCGAGCGTTTCCTTCTCGCGATTCCCACGGCCCTCGCCGTGCTCGCGCTCGCCGCGTTGGCCTGGCGCCTGTATTCGCGCAGGGAGCTTCACGGGGCCTATCTGAGGTCGGCGAACCGCTCGGGCTCTCGCCTGCGGGCGGCCGGCGCGTTCTCGTTGACGCTGCGATTGGGGCGGCGCAGGCTGCTCGGGTGGCTCGTCGGCGTCGTCGCGACGGCCGCCCTCATCGGCTCCATGGCGGGTTCTTTCGTCACTTTGACGAAGAAAAACGCCAACTACTCCGACCTCCTGTCGAAAATGTCCGCAGGCGGCGAGGCCACGTCTCAGATCGTCTCGCTCTTCTCGGTCATCGTCGGCATTCTCATCGTCTGCGAGTCGGCCAATGCAGTCTTTTCCCTCGCCGAAACGGAGAAGAAGGGGATTCTCGACGTCGAGCTGGCCAGCGGGACCTCCAGAAGAAGAGTCCTCGCGGCCCAAGCCGTCGCGGGCACCGTGGAATCGGCGATTCTGGCGGGCGCGGGCGCGGCGACCCTCGCCGTCACCGTCGGCCTTTCCCTCGACTGGGAGCAAGGGCGCGAGGTCGCCTGGAAAACCGCCACCCAGTGGCCTGCGTGCGTGTGCCTCGTCGGCGCGGGGTGTTTGCTTTACGCGCTGTCGAGGAAGCTGACCGCCGGGGTGTGGGCGCTGGTCGGATGGTCCTTCGCCCTGTCTTGGTTCGGGAAGATCCTCGAGCTGCCAGAGTGGGCGTCCAAGACGACGCTTCTGGGATGGTCCTTCTCCCCCTCGGACGCCGAGCGCCTTCCCCAGGCCATCGGATTGCTCGCCGCAGGGCTCGCCGCATCCGCGCTTGCGACGGCCGCCTGCCGTCGCCGCGACATCCTCACATCGTAAGCCGCTTCCCCTGGCGTCGTGGCCGCACTCCTGCCTCCGCGTTCGAGCCGCGCCTGGGCAGCCGGCCTTTGCCCCGACCGTCCGCGCTGGGCGTTGTCCCCTCGACATGCAACCGACAACGGCTCCTTTGGGGCCGGCCGCGGACTATCCTTGAGGGATGATCGACCATATTTCCATCAATGTAAGCAATCCGGAGGCTTCCAAGGCCTTCTACGCAGCGGCGTTGGAACCCCTCGGCTACCATATCGTCATGGAGCACGGGCCCGCCGTCGGCATGGGTGCGCCTTTGCCGAACGCCCCCGAGGACGCGCCGATCCCTCCAGACCTGTGGATCGTGCCGACGGAGAGCCCGACACCCTGCCACATCGCCGTCTCAGCCTCGTCGTCTGAACAGGTGGACGCCTTCTATCGGGCGGCCATAGCCGCGGGCGGCGCCGACAACGGAGAGCCGGGCGAGCGTCCGCATTATCATCCCGGCTACTACGGGGCGTTCGTCTTGGACCCCGACGGCAACAACCTGGAAGCCGTCTTCCACGGGAACTGACTCCGGGCGTCTGCCGACACGGCCTCAGGCGCGCCGGCAGACGAATTCCAAGAGCTCTCTGGCCGTGGCTTTGACGTCGCGCCCTTCGGACAGGGCGGAGACGGCGGCGCCGTCGACGACGGCGATCACCAGGTCGGCCGTCAAGTCGATGCGCAAATGGGCGAGCACCCGGGCGACGGCCGCATTGAGCCGCGAGCGCCCCGTTCGATAGGCGCTCGCGACAGGCGCGAAATCGCCGGCGCTTATCAGCTGCGCGTAGTGGCCGATGAGCGCCTGGCCGCTCGGGAGCGTGGCGGACAGGATCGTCTCGACCCGCTCCGACATGGCGACGTCCTCCGCGGTGCGGGACTCGACCCGTTCGGCCACTCGCTCGGCCCGCGAGGCCCACAGGGAAATGTTCAGGGTGCCTGCCTGGTGGAGAAGATCCTCCAGCCCCTCAAAATAGTAGGTGGTGGCCGAAAGCGAGCATCCTGCGCGCCGGGCCACGGCACGGTGGCTCACAGAGGACGGGCCGCCTTCGCGCACGAGCGCCGCCGCGGCCTCCACGATCTGCCTTCTTCGGGCCTCCCCCTTCAAAGTGGCGGCCCCTCCGCCGGGCGCAGCCCCCGTCACATCGGAATTCATATTCTCGCGCCACCGCCTTCCGTCTGCGGCGGAAGGGCGCTCACGCCTGTCCCGAGAAGGCTTGCCATGGCCCAACACTACCAATCGCGCCCGGCTCGGGGATGCGATGTCCAGCACCTGAATTCACGGCCCGCACGCCTCCGATCTAAGCGCCGTTTTCCTCGGCCAGGCTGGCCGACTCGCGGACGATGCTCCGCGAGGCGCACATCGCGCCAAGTGCGAGCACTGAGATGAACGTCAGATAGAAAGCGGGGGCGATCGCCGTGCCCGTCACTTTGATGAGCCACGTCGCGACGAACGGCGCCGTGCCTCCCACCAGGGCGTTGGCCGAGTTGAAGGAGAGGGCGAAACCCGAATATCTGACGTCGGTCGGGAAGCTTTCGGCAAGGAACGTTGCGAGGGTTCCGTCGTTGGCTGTGAGGATGAGGGCGAACACGGCCTCGGCGGCGACGATCATGACGACGTTGCCCTGCTCCATCACCCAGAACAGCGGGATCGAGAGCGCGATGAAGGCCAGGCACGCCCCGACGAGCATGCGCCGTCGTCCGAACATATCCGAAACTTTCCCCATGAAGAAGATCGCGACGATGTAAACCGCGAGCGTCCCGGCCGAGATGGCCTCTGCGCGGGTCGCTTCGATCCCCAGCTGCTTCTCGAAATAGGTGGGCATGTACGTCAGAAGAAGGTAGAACGCCACGGCGTTGAGGCAGGCGACGCCGAAGGTGATCGCCACCCTTTTGCGGTGCACACTCAGCAGCGTCTTCAAGGGGACGCGACGCTTGCTTTTCTTCTCCGCCTTCTGGGACATCTCGTTGAAGATCGGCGAATCCTCGAGGTGGATTCGAATGTAGCGCCCGATCAGCCCCAAGGGCCCGGCAAGCAGGAACGGTATCCGCCACCCCCACGAATGCATGTCCGCCTCGTCCAGGAAGCCCCGCAACGTCATGACCATGACGTTGCCGAAGAGAAGGCCGGCGGCGGTGGAGGCGGGGACGAGCGACGTGTACAGGCCGCGCTGCCTGGGCGGAGCGTATTCGGCGAGGAACGTCCCAGCCCCGGCGTATTCGCCCGACGCCGAGAATCCCTGGATCATCCGCAAGAGCAGCAGCGCGAGGGGCGCAAGGATTCCAATGGCGGCGTATCCGGGAAGCACGCCGATGAGGAACGTCGATCCAGACATGATGAGGATCGACCAGGAAAGGGCCCACCGGCGTCCGTAGCGGTCGCCCCACGCGCCCCAGACCACCGCGCCTATCGGGCGCAGGACGAACGAGAGGGCGAATATCGCGAAGGCGGACAGGAGCTGGGCGGTTTCGTCGCTGTCGGGGAAGAACACGCTCCCTATGACGGCGGCCAGATACCCGTAGGAGGCGTAGTCGAACCATTCGATGAAATTCCCGATGAAGCTCGCACCGGCCGCTTTCCTCAAAACCCGGCGCTGCTCGTCGCTCTGGCCTCCCGAATCCGACGTGCGCCCCGAAGCCGCGTCGGCGACTCGGACGTCGCTTGCCGGCGCCGACTCGGTCGGCCCGCCGGGCCGCTGCGCTTTCCGCTGTCGTGACTCGTTCCCTCCGAGGGAATGCGGCATCGAACCGCTCGTATCAGCCGCCACGCGCCCACTGCTCCTTCGTAATCGAGGATTCATTCTGATTTACGAATCCATATACGCTACTCAGCCTACACCTCCGCGCAGGAGATCGTCGAATATCCGCCATTATCGAGCGCAGTGAAAAACTTTGGGGCGGAGGAACAAAAGCGGCTCCAGAATTTTTATTCATCCGGCATTGCACATCGGCGCTTCTGCGCGGCTGGCCCAAAGCCAATCGGCGCGCGCCCGGGGCAGAACGCCGCACGCCGGAGTCGGCATTCTTCCGCGCGGGCTCGAAGCGCAAAGGCGGCCCCGCGCCGAAACGCGGAGGCCGCCTTTGTCGCGAGCGCACGGTCACACGAGCGTCGGGTCGTCCACCTGTTTGGGGAAGTAGTCTTCCTTGCCGCCTTCGCGGTAGACGTCGGCGGTGGCGCAGTGCAAGCCGCCGCCGAACGGGTAGGCGTCGCGGAACGGAACCGGAATGACGTTCATTCCCAGCTTGTCCATCTGCTCCATCTGATGGACCTCGGACGCCTCGCAGATCACCGTCTTGTGATCGAGGACGAGGCAGTTCATCGACAGCCAGACGGAGGAGTAGCACAGCGGCGGCGGGGTCTCGTGGGCCGGCTGGGCGGCGTCGACGATCTGCCAGTCGTTGGCCTCGAAGATCTTGCGCTGCTCCTCGGGCAGGCGGCGCTGCGGGTTGTTGATGATGAGGCCGGGCCGCAGCGGCACGAAGGTCGCGTCGATGTGGATCGGGTAGGGATCGCCGGGGAAGTTCACAGCGTGCACCCGCAGATCCGGGTAGTAGCGCTTGAACCATTCCATCGCCTTGCGATTCGTGGTCAGGCCGTGCTGGATGAACAGGTCCCTGCCCAAGCGCATGACGTCGGCCGCGTCCCACATCGGCTCGACCTCCGTCGTGACGAAGTCCTTGGCGGCCGTGCGCTCCAGGCGCTCCTCAATCGTTATCCGCTCGTCGTAATAGTTGTGCTTGTACGACTTGTCCGTCAGCCGCGGGCGCGGAGCCTGAGTCCACTTGAATTCGGGGTCCTCCTCGAAATACTGGCCCATGAGGTCCCAGTAGGCGAGGTACTCGAAGTACCGGCATCGGAAGGAGTTGGCCGAGGCCATGATCTCGTTGCCGACGGTGAGCAGAATGTCGCGGGGAGGCATCTGCGTGAAACCGGAGTCGGTGCGGAAGTCGGGCGTGGCGATCGCCTGATTCCATTGCAGCGGCGTCGGCCTGTCGACGACGACGCCGTTGTCCTCGAGGACCTTGGCGAGATAGTCGAGCTGGGCGTTGGCCTTTTCGACGGTTTCAGTGGGACGCGGCCCCCACATTCCGCGCATCTCGGAGTCGATCGGCACCTTCTCCGAAGTAGCCGGCTCCTCGGGCGGAATGACCGAATTGTCGGCGCGCCCCAAAATGACCCTCTTGAGGGGGTCGAAGTCGTTCCATGAGTTGACGATTTTCGCCATTTTCAGACACTCCTATGTGAGAACGGTGATGCGTTCGTGCGATGCTTGCGTATCTAGGAAACGCCTATTTCCTCCCAGTTTCAACTCCTTTTGGCGATTCGCCCGAAGACGGGCGGAAGGCGGCTCTGTCAGCTTTCGGCGCGGACCGTCGGGCAGCTCATGCAGCGCGGGCCGCCGCGCCCGCGCCCCAGCTCGTTGCCGGGAATCGGCAGAACCTCGATGCCCTGCTCGGAAAGATACTCGTTCGTGGCGGTGTTCCTTTCGTAAACGACCACGGCGCCGGGTGCGACGGCCAGCAGATTCGCCCCGTCGTTCCACTGCTCTCGCTCGGCCGCGAGGGAATCCTGCGGCGTCGTCAAAACCCGCACCGAATCGAGGCCCAGCGCCTCCGCGACGACGTCGTGCATCCGCTCCGGCGCGTTTGTCTCCACGTGCAGGGGCCTCTTCGCGTCCCCGGGGCGAATCGTGTGGGAACGCAGCATTCCCAGGCCGGCGTACTTGACGAATGTGCCTTCGTCGGCCATCGTCATCACGGTGTCCAGGTGCATTTGAGCCCGCGCCTTCGGCATTTCGACGGCGACGACCCGCTCCGCCTCGCCCGCCTCGAAAAGCTGAAGGGCGAGCCTTTCGACCCCCTGCGGGCTCGTCCTTTCGCTCAGCCCGACGAGGACCGAGCGGTTCCCTATGACGAGGACGTCCCCGCCTTCGACGGAGGCGAAGCCCGATCCCACGCCGTCGCCCAACACCGTGAAATCGGCGTCGGCGAAGCGCGGATGGTGAAGGTAGATCGCCTCCTCGTTCACGCTCTCGCGCACGCGCGCCGGGAGGCACATCGGATTGATCGAGACGCCTCCGTAGATCCACGATGACGTGTCGCGCGTGAAAAGGTGGTTGGGAAGCGGGGACAGAAGGCAGTCGTCTGCGCCGAGCGTGCGGAGGGTCAAAGACTCCTGCGCGTCGGACCCGTCAAGCAGCTCGGCCTTCGTCACGCCCGCGATGAGGAGCTCGGCAAGCTCGGCGTCCGGCAGCGACTCGGCGTAATTTCGAACAGCCTCCTCGATTCCGGCGCCGCAGGCCTTCTCCGTCACGACGACGTCGAGCACGCGCTCGCGGGCTCCCCGGTCCGCGAGCGCTTCGGCGAGCAGGTCGGCAAGATAGAGGACCTCGACGCCGCGCGAGCGCAGCGTGCGGGCGAATACGTCGTGCTCGTGCTGGGCGCGTTCAAGCCAGAGGACGTCGTCGAAGAGCAAATCGTCTTTGTTGGAGGGGGTGAGCCTCAACATCTCCTTGCCGGGGCGGTGCAGGAGAACCTGCTTGAGCCGCCCGATCTCAGAGCCCACATATGGCTTCATCCGCTTCCTCCTGAATCGCTCGCCGCAACGAAGCACACCCCGCCGCTTTTAGGTCAAACGTACCAGCTTTGCCTGGATCATCGAGCCATATGCCCGGCGGGCAGACAATCGCACGGTGCACTCGCGTACTTTGTTACGCGGCGCGCTTCCGTTCGCCGGCCTGCGCCCCTTTTCTCAAGCCGCGCTTCCTTCGGCGCACGCTCGACTCAGAGCCGGCGCTCTCAGTTCCGCTTCTCCGTCAGGTAGGCCAACACCGCCCGCACCCTCCGGTTCTCCTCGCCGGGGAGCATGCCGAGCTTCGAGAAAACGTTCGCCACGTGTTTGGAGACCGCCGCCGTGGAAAGGAACATGCGGTCGCAAATCTGGTGGTTGGACAGGCCCTGGGCCATGAGTTCGAGGACCTCGCTTTCCCTGGCCGTCAACCCGTTGAGCCACGACGAGCGGCCCTTGACCAGGGAGCTGGCCACTTCCGGGTCCACGACGACGCCGCCGGCCTCGACGACCCTCAAGGACCGGATGAAATCGGCGACTCTGGCCACCCTGTCCTTGAGGAGGTAGCCCAGTCCCCCGACGCCGTCGGTCGGCGCGCTCGGCTCGAACAGCTCGGCGGCGTAGGCGGGTGCGACATACTGGGAGAGCACCATGATCCCGATCTCAGGCTGGCTCTCTCGGATTTGCACCGCCGCCCTCAGGCCGTCGTCGGACATGCCGGGAGGCATCCGCACGTCGGTGACGACCACGTCCGGCGCGGTCCACGCGACCGCTTTGACGAGCTCGTCCGCGCTGGCGGCCTCTGCGGCCACCTCGTGGCCCTGCCTCATCAGAAGGCCGACCATGCCTTCGCGCAACAGCGCCGAATCGTCGGCCACCACTAGCCTCATTCTCACTCCTTTTCGCGGCGGGCCGGCGCGCCCCTGTGCTTCGCCGCCATTCTTCTGCCCTGCCGCTTCTCTTGGACCCCGCCAATTCTCTCGCACCTTGCTGTTTCTCTCGCACTTCGGCGGCGCAGGCACGCCTCACAGCCCCTCCCGCGCCTTCTCGCCCGGGCTTCGTCAGCCGGCTTCGGCCGCCCTTCCCGTCTCCGCTTGCGCGCTGCCGCGTGCGCCGGAGTCCTCTTCGCCTGCGTCCGCTCCGCGGCCCGCCTCGCCGGCGCCCGCGCGGCCTTTTGCCGGCGCCACGCCGAATTCCCCTCGCCGCAAAAGGAGCGGGATCCGCCCAGTCAGCGTCGTCGGCCCTCCGGGAGGGCTGACGACTTCGAGAACGCCCCCGAATGCGGCGAGCCGCTCGCGCATGCCGGAGAGGCCGCGGTCGGGCTGGACGCTCGCCCCGCCGGGGCCGTCGTCGCTGACGGAGACGTGGAGGTCCGCGTCTGCGGCCAGCAGCACCGAGACGCGGGCCGCGGGCGCGTGCTTCGCGACGTTCGTCAAGCCCTCGGAAATGAGGAAGTACGCGGCGGCGATGACGCCCTCGGGAATGGCGGGAAGCCGATTGGGAACGAAAACCTCGACTTTCAGGGGCGAGGAGGCCGCGAGGGACCGGACGGCGGCCTCCAGCCCAAGGTCCGAGAGCACCTTGGGGTGGATCCCGGCCACCGTGTTTCTCAGGGCGCGCAGGGCGCTTTCGGCGTCGTCCTGCGCTTTGCCCAAAAGCGCGCGGACCTCGCCCATTTTCTCGGGGACCATGGCCCCGCCCGCAACCGCCGAGTCCAAAAGCAAGTCCGCCTCGCCGACGTCGATCGACGCGGTGACGAGGTATTGCTGCGCGCCGTCGTGAAGGTCGCGCTCGATGCGGCGGCGCTCGATCTCGAACGCGGCCACGATCTCGCGGCGCGACTCGGTCAGCTCGGCGAGGTCTTCGGGGCTGACCCGCCCATAGACCGTCTGGATCCTCTCGGCGGCGCGGCGGACGGCTGCGACCGCGGCCCGCACCGCGAGCGCTGCGGCAAAGGCCGTCCCCCCGCCGTAGACTCCGAGGGGGACGTAGCCCAGCGAGCCGGAAGCGAACGTCGACGCCAATCCGATGAGGAAGGGAAAAGCGAGGGCCGTCGAAGCCAGCGCCGCCGCCACGGACTCCGCGACTGCCCGGGCGACCGCCCTGCGCACTCTCGCCGTCTGTTCCTTTCCCATGGGCGATACCCTACCTCGCCGCGGAGAAATGTCCCGCCTCGACGCCGCGCAAAGCCTCCGGCGCAGGCGGCGGAGCCCGGCCGCACCGCTGAGAAACAGTAGAGCTGGCTCTACCTTCTTTCGATACGCAGCACCATGGTCCGCCTGCCGCATTCGCTGTTCAATGGAAACATGAACGCAACGCACATGGCCCTGACAGGGCGAAACCTGGTGAAGAACTTCGGCGCCGTCAAGGCGCTCGCGGGAGTCGACGTCACGATTCCCGCCGGACAGTCCGTGGCCGTCATGGGCCCGTCCGGTTCGGGAAAGTCGACCCTCCTGCACTGCCTTTCGGGGATACTCCCCGTGACATCCGGCGAGATAACCATCGGCGGAACGTCGGTCACGGGTTTGAACGACGCCGCGCGCTCGCGCCTGCGGCTGAAAGCCTTCGGATTCGTCTTCCAGGACGGCCAGCTGGTACCCGAGCTTCCCGCAAACGAGAACGTCGCCCTCCCCCTCATGCTCGCGGGCGCCTCGCGTCGGTCCGCCATCAGGGAGGCCAACTCGTGGCTGACCAAGGTCGGGCTGGAATCCGAGCGCAAGAGGAGGCCGGGCGAAATGTCCGGCGGCCAGGCCCAGCGCGTGGCCGTGGCGCGGGCGCTGGCCTCGTCGCCTTCGGTTGTCTTCGCCGACGAGCCGACGGGCGCGCTCGACCAGGCGACCGGGCACGAAATCATGCAGATTCTCACGACGACGGCGCGCATGGGCGGCGCCACCCTCGTGGTGGTCACCCACGATCCCAACGTCGCCGCCTGGTGCGACAGGCTCATCGAGATTCGCGACGGCCGCATCCACGCCGACACGACCGCGAAGGGAGCCCGCGCATGAGCCCGACGACGCGACTCGCCCCCCGCCTGGCCGTGGCGAGGATCAAAATGCGATCCGGAGCGGCATGGCTGGACGTCCTGGCCGTGGTTTCCTTCGCTCTGTCGACCCTCATCGCCCTGACGGTGGCCGGCGGCATCTGGATGTTCAAGACGCTGAACGAGGAAAGGCCCGCGAAGATCCTCCAGGCGATCGGCGAGGACCGCGCCGACACGATGCTCACGTACTACGTTCTGTCGGTCGTGGCTGGCGCGCTGCTCGTCATCCCGATCTTCGCGCTCGGGTCCTCCGCCGCGAGGCTCGGCGCGCAGGCCCGCGCCCGCAGGCTCGCAACCTTGCGCCTGATCGGCGTGACCGGCTCGCAGACGGTTCGAATGGCCCTCATCGAAACGGCCGCCCAATGGCTCATCGGCGCGGTTGCCGGCGTCGTCCTTTACTACGCCACGCTTCCCGCCTGGAGCAACGCCAGCTTCTTCAAGGTTTCCATCGACACCTCGCTCATGATGCTCCCGATCGCGGCCATGCTCGGGCTGCTCGCCGTTTTGCTGTTCATCGCCATGGCCTCGACCGTCGTCGGCCTGCAAAAGGTGCGCATCTCCCCCCTCGGCGTCACGCGCAGGGAAACGCCGAAAGCGCTGAAAATGTGGCGCCTGGCGGTCTTCATCGTCGCCGGTTTTGCCTTCGCCTACTGGGCGAACACCCGCGAAGGCTCGAAGATGGAAACCTCCGCGCTCGTGGCAGTGGGAGTCTTCGTCGGACTCTTCGTCGCGGCGTTCTCGCTGGTCGGGCCGTGGCTGCTTCAGGTCGCGGCGCGGCCGCTGACGAAAACCTCCTCGGTGCCCCGCCTGCTCGCCGTCCGACGCCTTTTGGACGATCCGCGAGCCGTGTGGCGGACGGTCGGCGGAGTCGCGCTCCTGTGCTTCGTCGCGGGCTTTGTGAGCGCAGCCCCAGACAGCGCCAACCCCGGGTCGGAGTGGGCGCTCCGCGACATCAAGTTCGGCGTGTGGATCACCCTCGCCTTCGGATTCGCCGTCGCGGCGCAGTCCTCGCTCACGAACCAGGCAAGCCTGGTCTTCGAGAGGGCGGATCAGACGGTCGCCCTGTCAAAGGTCGGATTCCCCTTCCGCGTCTTCACGCTCGGCAGGCTCCACCAGGTCCTCGGCCCCTTGGCAGCCACCTCGGTGATCGCCGCCGGATTCGGCTGCTTCCTGGTCATCAGCTACATGGACGAGACGCCGACGACATCCGCGTACATACAGCTCGCAGGAGTCTTGGGCGCTGGTTTTGCGCTGACGCTGCTGGCCCTGCTCGTGTGCACGCCCCTGGAGCGGCACGTCCTGACGTCCAGTCGCAGGCGCAACGACTGACGTCTGCCCTCAGCGGCGGCTGCACAATCGACAGGAAGGCGTGTGGCGCGGCTCGTTTGCCGCGCCACACGCCTTCTCCGTCCGCTTTTGATCCGCGCCTTCGCCCGTCTTCGGCATTGTTTCAGCCTCGCCCGCACCCGCCGGACGCCGGCCTCGGCGCCCATGGTCTCAGCGGCGGATGCAGCCTCGGCTCCGGACAGGCGGCCTCACCGCCGGATGACGGGATTGCGGAGCCTTCCGATTCCCTCGCATTCGACCTCGACGGTCTGCCCCGACGCGATCTGCGGTTCGACGCCGCGCACGCCCGGCGAACCGGTCAGCACGATGTCCCCTGGCAGCAGGGTGAACATCTTCGAGGCGTGCGAGACGAGTTCGGGAACCGAGAAGGCGAGCTGGGACGTGCGGCCTTCGCGCGAGGGCTCGCCGTCGATCCGCGAGGCCAGCGCCAGATCGGACGGGTCGAGCTCGGTCTCGATGTACGGGCCGACGGGGCAGAACGTGTCCGTCCCCTTGGCGACGGCGAGGTTCGCGTGGACTCCGGTGACGTCGTCGGCGACGGTGTACCCGAGGATCGCCTCGTGGGCCCGCTCGGGCGGAACGTCTTTGGCCACGCGCCCGATGACCACGGCGAGTTCGACCTCGTGCACGACCTCGGGAAGATGGGGCGGAAGCACGATCGGGTCGTCCGGCCCGACGACGGAGGTGTTGGGTTTGAGGAAGACGAGGAGGCCGTCCGTTGAGGCGGGGGGCTCGCCGTCGGGATAGGAGCCGCCGAAGCCGACGACCTTCGAGCGCGGAATCATCGGCGAGACCAGCCGGACGTCTTCCGGCCTGAGCCGCTGGCCGGTGGGCTTGCCCTCGCCGAACAGCGGATCGTCGGCGAGGAGGATGAGCTCGCCGCTCTCTTCGTCGACGACGGCGTATCGCGGGCCCTGGTCGAGCCCGATTCGTGCAATCTTCATACGGGGATTCTAGCGTGAGATGCGTCTCGCGAACTCGGCCGGCCCGACGCCGATGTGTAACGCAATTCCAAAAGGGCTAGCCTGGCCGTGTATTCTCCCAATGTCGCACTCTCAACGTCAGGAGCGCCCGTGAAAAGACATCGCGACGGATCGTGGTCCGACAAGCCCGTTGCGGCGATCAAATCCCATATGACCGTGCCGTGGCTCCTCGCCCGCCGCGTGGCAAAGGCCCCCAACAGCGTCTGCGTCGAACGTCGCACGGAGATCGGCGCCTCGTGGGTGAAGATCACCGCGGCCGAGTTCGAATCGGACGTGGTCCAGGCGGCCCGCGGGCTCATCGGGCTCGGCCTGAAACCGGGCGAGGCTGTCTCGATCTTCGGCGCGACCTCCTACGAGTGGAGCCTGCTGGACATGGCGGCCCTGTACGCGGGCCTCACAGTGGTTCCGATCTACGAGTCGAGCTCTGCCGAGCAGATTCGATGGATCGTCTCCGACGCCGACGTCCGCCTCGTCCTGACCGACTCGGCCGCGCACGCCGCCGCCGTCGAATCCGTGAAGACGCCCGGCCTCATGCCGACGGTCGTCTACGACAGCGACGGTTTGCAGAAGCTGTACGCGGCCGGTTCGCGGATCGACGAGGCCCGCGTGCTGGAGAGGAAGAACGCGCTGACCGGCGAGGACACGGCGACGGTCATCTACACGTCAGGCACCACGGGAAACCCGAAGGGCGTCGAGCTGACCCACGGCAACATCGCGGCGATCACGATGTCCACGCTCGCCGCAGAAGGGCCGATCATCGACCGCGGCGACAGCAGAATCCTCCTCTTCCTCCCCCTCGCCCACGTCATGGCAAGGGTCGTCTTCTACTTCGCCGTCGCCGGGCGCGGGCGGGTGGCGCACGTCCCCAACGTCAAACACCTGCTGACCGACATCCAATCCTTTGAGCCCTCCGCCCTCCTGTGCGTGCCGCGAGTCCTGGAGAAGGTCTACAACGCGGCCGAGGCGAAGGTGCGCGGGCTGCGGCTCAGAATCTTCCGATGGGCGGCGCATGTGGCCGTGCGCAACTCGCGCAAAAGGTTCCACGGGCCGCTGTTCCGCCTCCAGCGGGCCCTCGCGCGCTCCCTCGTGTGGAAGAAAATCACCGCCGCCCTGGGCTCGAACTGCCGGTACGCGATATCGGCGGGCGCTCCCCTGGGCAAATGGCTCGGCCACTTCTATCGCGGCATCGGCCTTTCGGTCATCGAGGCCTTCGGCCTGACCGAGACCTCCGGCCCGTCCACCGCCAACCGCCCCGGCGCCTTCAAGATGGGCACGGTGGGCCAGCCCCTTCCGGGAACCGCGGTGAAGATCGCCGACGACGGCGAAATCCTCCTCAAGGGCCCGCACGTTTTCCTCGGATATCACAACAACCCCTCAGCCACATCCGAGGCGTTCGAGAAAGGATGGTTCCGCACGGGCGACGTCGGCGCCATCGACAAGAACGGGTTCCTCTCCGTCACCGGAAGGAAGAAGGAGCTCATCGTGACCGCGGGAGGCAAGAACGTGGCCCCGGCCGTCCTCGAGGACAAGCTGCGCGGGCATCCGCTCATTTCACAGGTCGTGGCCGTCGGCGACAAGCGCCCCTTCGTCGGCGCGCTCATCACCCTCGACGCCGACATGCTTCCCGGCTGGCTGCGCGGGCACGGCCTGCCGCACATGGACGCGGCCTCGGCGGCGCGCCACCCTGCCGTCCTCGAAGCGCTCCAGCGGGCGGTGGACCGGACGAACGAGCAGGTCTCGCGCGCCGAGTCGATCCGCAAATTCACGGTGGTCAACGGCGACTTCACGGAGGAGAACGGCCTGCTCACCCCGTCGATGAAGGTCAAGCGCGCCGACGTCCTCGAGCGCCACGCCGACGTCGTCGAGGGCCTCTACGCGAACCCTCACGGATAGAATCCCGTTCACTCGACCGCCCGCAGGACGTCGTCGGGGTCAAGCCTCGCCGCTTGGCGCGCACGGGGCATTCCCCCCAGAACAACGCAAAGGGGGACTGCCAGGAGTATGACGGCCGCCGACGACATCGGCGGGAGCTTCCAAGGCTCCACGGGAAGAAGGACGAGGTCGGCCGAGGATACGGCCGCCGTTGTGAGAAGCGATGTGCCGAAGCCCAAAGCTATTCCCCACAAAGCCGCGATGAGGCCCGCAGTCAGCAGTTCGATCGAAAGCGCTCCGAAGATCATCTTCCTGCTCCAACCGACGGCCTTGAGGATTCCTATGTCGCGGTAGCGGTGGCGCACCCACAGGCTTCCCGCCACCGACCCCAGGGCAAGCGAGATCACCACGATGATCGCCATGAATATGCGAACTGCGCCGCGCAGCACGGAAAACAGTCCGCCGAGCTCGTTGATTTGGGAGGCCAGGCTCTTGACCGCATAGCCTTGGCCGGCCAGTCGCGATTGAACTCCATTGACCATTTTTTCCGACTTGACTTTGACATAGCCGGTGACAAACGACACGGGCTCCTTGCCGCCGTTGAGCTCAAGGAGGTCGTCGTAGGCGACGTATGCGGGAGTGGGCCCATCGGCTCCGGGAACCGAATTGTCGGATATCCCGACTACCGTGTACGTGCGGCGGGCAGGCTCACCCGTCCCGCGCCCGGTCTGCCGTGTGCTCTCCAAAGTCACTCGTTTTCCCATCAATCCCCGCAGTTTTCCTCCGGGAACCTTTTCGGGAAGGATGATCTGACCGCGTTTGAGGGAGCCGGGCGAGGCCCCTTCGACCATCCGCGGCTCCAGGCCGGGAATGACGGGGGAAGCCCAGAGCACGCCCGGATTCACGCTGCGATCCGGCCAAGTGGAACTCTCGGACAGTGCGAGGTCGCGTTGGAACCACGGGTAGACTCCCGTCACGCCGTTTGTCTTCGCAATCGCGTCCAAATTCGCCCTCGAGAGGTCCTTGCGCGCATGTTGGTCCGCTCCGGAAAGCTCAATGAGCGTCAAGGCCGACTTTTCCTGCGAATTCTGAGCGTAGACGGATATCCCCGCGCCGATGACGGCCTGTCCGTTGAGAAGAAGGATGAGGAAGAACGCTATGAGCGCGATGGTTGAACGGTTCCGGCGCGGCAGGTTTGGCAGCTCGCTGCGCAGCAAAGATTTGACTCGATTCATCGTCCGCCTCGTTTCTTCCGCCGGTCTGACAGCACGACAGTTCGGCTCGCTATGCCCGCAACGCGCGGATCGTGGCTGGCGATGAGCACCCCGATTCCCTCATCCGCGCATTCGGCGAGGGCGCTGAGCACTTGGCCGGCATTGTCCTCATCCAGGGCCGACGTCGGCTCGTCGGCTAGAAGCAGAGCAGGAGAATTGACCAAGGCCCTGCACAAGGCCGCCCGTTGCGCCTCCCCTCCCGAGAGCTGTTTGGCGGGGGTGCCCATGACCTCGTCGAGCCCGAATCGTCGCATCGCCGCCTTTCGTTCGTCGGCGGAAGAACGCAAGGCCGCGACGGCGAGATTCCCCTCGAGCGTGATCTCCCCCAGCAGATTCGCATTCTGAAAGACAATTCCAATCGTCTTCGCCCGATACAAGGCCTGGTTCTTCACGGTCTGACCGTCGACTCCGTCAATTGTCACCTTTCCGGACGTGGGAGTCGAGAGAAGTCCTGCGATTCGCACGACGGTGGATTTTCCGACTCCCGAGGGCCCGGTCAACCACACCACTTCGCCGCGCGACACCGTGAGACTCACATTTTCGACAACGGCTTGCTCTGCGCCCCCCACGCGATATCTCTTGGACACTCCTTCGAGGCGAAGAAGCTCTTTGCCTCCGCTTTCTCGGCTGTTCGCCGTTCTTTGTTCGCTCATTCGAGCCTCCAAGCAGACCTTGACCAGGTCAGCCTATCAATCTGTCGATGTGGGTGAGTAAAAAACTGCACGTCGAGCCCTCTCCGCCCGCACGCAGAAGAAGCTTCGCGTCGGCGCACCCGCGCATCCCCGCCAGCCTCTTGTTCCTGGCGTCCCGGCTCTGTTCACTCAGCGAGTGAACAGAGGACGCCTGCGCCGCAAGATTGCTCAGCAAAAACTGAATGTCACTCGAGTCTTCGCCCCTCGCCCATGCGAGGGCGCGTTTCTGCAGCGCGGGAAACATGGATCTGACCTCCCGGTCGTTGGAGAAGACGTAGTGAAGCGCTACAGATGTGATCGCCAGCCTTTGCAGCATCTCGTCGTTGCCCGGTTCGAATTCTTTCAACGCCGATTTTTTCAGCTTCGGTTCGATTTGAAGTGCGACTTGCGAGGTGTCGAGATACTCGGAGAGTTGTTCGGTTGAAATTTCGCGGGAGAAAGCCTTCATACGGCTTTCGGCAAGTTTGACTCCGTTCCGCCACCGTTTGTCACCGGCGGCCTTGAGCACAGCGTAGGCTTCAAGCTGGGTTATCGGCCTGTCTCCGAGCTTTCCGGCATATTTCCACAGGCTGTCGCGCATTTCGTCGGTGACCGCGTCCGAAAACCTTGATCCCAAGATTCGGGACGCAAGATAGGTGCCGTGAATCACGGTTCCCACGTCTCGTGCCCCCTTGGCCTCGGGAAGGGCGAAAAGCCCGTCGTCGCGCTGATAGTGCACCACCTCGTCATAGAGCCGGTCGGAGACCCCCGTCTCCTGTGCCCTGTCTCCGCCGAAATACCTCCCGATCTGGGGTGCGAAAAAGCACCCCAGACCGAGCAGGATGAGAACCGCCACAATCACGTAGACAAGACCACGCCGTGAGGAACTCTTCGTCACGCCGTCAGACGTGCGCATTGGCCACGCGGAGATTGCCGTTGTAGAAGGCCGTGGCGGTCGCATCCATCCCAAGATAGACCATGCCCCAGCCTCCGCATACGGTTCCACTGAGGTACGAACCCTTGGCGCCGTTGTCGTTCGTCCAACTAAGCGTCGCCGAGTCCTGCCTGCTGTCCTCGATGTTCACGCCCTTGATGGAAATCGAACCCAGCCCAATTTGGTAAAAGGACGTCGTATTCCTGATCCATTGCGGGGAAGCGGTCATGGTCGCGGAAGTCTGGAACCTCCCGCACACTCCCCATGTCCACGGCTGGATCCACGCATTCGACGTGAGGGTTTCCCCATTGTCGAAGGTCGCTGTAGACGAGTCCTGAGTCGCACTCGCGGACGTCGGGGCGAGTGCGTACATACAGGCCAACGCTGCCACGGTTATGGCAGCAGATCGGGATTTCATGATAAAATCCTCCTTACACAATTAATTTTGTTTTGGTGTTGGAAAGCGTCGGAACCGCTTTCCAACACCTACGCTAGTACCCGTCATTGACGGTACGCAAGAGCCTTCGGGCACCCATTTTGGGTGCCCGAAGGCTCTTTCTTTTTCGCCGACACCGCGCGCAAGGAACGCGCGCAAAGAGATAGAAACCCTGACACGCGAGCAAACAGCGCGCAAAACCGAAGCGGAAATATGTTCGGTTTTCTCGCTGCACTCCATCCTGCTGTCTGCACCCGTTTTGTCGGTTTTTGTTCGTCGTGCTCACCAACGAGCAGCAGATTAAGGACGAATGTCCCTGTCGCACGGGCAACTTGCCACGAGCCCGATCAGAGTCCCCCGACCAGGTCTTCGCGCTGAGCGCCGGCAGAGGTTCACGTTGAACGCCGAGGCCGACTGACAGGAGATCCTTTCGCGCCAGGCACGAACAGAAGCTCATCACGGCGTGGAGTACTCTTGAGGCGCCCCCGCAAGCGCACCGCTCCAGGCCCCCCGCGTGCACGGTCGCTTTGCGGGTTCCCCGCCCCGTCGAAGGAGGTCCCATGATATCCGGCCGCACAAAGGCGTTTGCCCTTTTCGGCTCGCCCGTGGAGCATTCGCTCTCCCCCGCCATGCACAACGCGTCCTTCGCCGAGCTCGGGCTCGACTGCGTCTACCTGTGCCACGACGTCGTCCCCTCGGCCGTCGCCGCCGCCGTCGCGGGCGCGCGCGCCATGGGCTTCGCAGGCTTCAACGTGACAATGCCGTGCAAGGCCGCCGTGATCGAGCATCTCGACGAGCTCTCCCCCGCGGCCCGGCTCATGGGCGCGGTCAACACGGTCAAGCGCGAGGGCGATCGGCTCATCGGCCACAACACCGACGGAGCGGGCCTGCTGCGGTCGGTCGCCGAGCGAGGCTTCGACGTGGCGGGCGCCGACGTCGCGGTCATCGGAGCAGGCGGCGCGGGTTCGGCGGTTTTCACTCAGGCCGCGCTCGACGGCGCGGGGAGGGTCTCCGTCTTCAAACGCGCCAACGCGTCCTTCGGGCCGGCGTCGCAGAAGATCGCCGCGCTCTCCGAGCGCACGGGCGTGAATCTGACGCTCGCCGACGTCGCCGACGAGGCAGCCCTCGAGCGGGCCGTTCGGGAGGCGGACATCGTCGTGGACGCCACCCGGGTGGGCATGGCGCCCCTCGAAAGCCAATCAAACGTCAGGGAAGAATGGCTCCGCCCCGGCCAGGCCGTGGTGGACACCGTCTACCACCCGCGCGAGACGAAGCTGCTCGCCCTCGCCGCCCAAGCCGGAGCCACCCCGATCGACGGGCTCGGAATGCTTTTGTGGCAGGCCGCCATCGCCGAGGAAATCTGGCTCGACGTCGCCATGCCGGTCGATCGCGTCCGCGAAGCCGTGTTCGGAGGCTGAATTCTCGGCGGCCAACTCATCGACGAGCGACGCTCCCGAAGCGGCCAGGCGCCCGGCCATGCCGGGGCAACGGCGGTTTCCCATGCCGAGGCGATTCCGAGACGACATGAGGCGATGACGGCGGACGCCAAGTTTGCTGTCATCGGCAGGAGAATTCGAATCCCTTCTTTATCAGTTCCCGGAGCCACGAGCTATTCGCCGTCTCAAGGGACTTCACTACGACGTGATGGTTCCACCGGCGGGCGCTGACTTGGGTGACCCTGTGAATGCCAGGAAATTCCTCCCTGTGATCCAAAGTGACATTGAGATAGAGCGTTCCGTCGCCGGTTTTCTCGTATGCCCACATCCAGAGGAATTTCCGATTGACCGAGTAGCTGAGCTGAGAACGAAGCTCTCTTTTGACGCTGCCCAGGCCCATCACGTACGCATCGATCGCCTGACAGTGCGCGTCGGTCTTAGGTTTTTGCGAGAACTCTCCGATCATCTTGTTGCTTGGCACAGCAACCTCCTCGAACACGCCCCCAATGCCGCCCGTGCGCAAGGTGGGACTCGAACCCACACGCCCTAGGGCACCAGAACCTAAATCTGGCGCGTCTGCCAATTCCGCCACTCGCGCGCTGCCACCACATTCTAACGGCTCGCGGCGCCGCCGGCCATCGCCGTCCTCGGCGCACGCCGCCCGGCACATCGCCAACGCCTTTTCCGACGGCGGCCCGACTCAGCGGCAAACACGTCGCAGACGCCCGCCGCTTCCGGCGCCGCGACGCGAGCCGCCCATCCGTTGCGCCGTCGCCAGTCATCCGTCGGAAAAGCGGCTAGTCGATCCCCAGTTCCTTGCGCAGGCGCGCCACATGCCCCTTGGCCTTGACGTTGCAATTGGCGAGGAGAATCTTGCCGTCCTTGCCCACGACGAACGTAGATCGGATGACCCCGCGCACGATCTTCCCGTAGTTCTTCTTCTCGCCGAAGGCGCCGTACGCCTCCATGACGTCGCGCTCGGGATCGCTGGCCAGCGGGAAGTTCAGGGCGTCGCGCCGGGCGAACTTCTCCAGGGAGCCCAGCGAATCCGGCGAAACTCCGATGACCGAGTATCCGGCGCCTTTCAGGGAGTTCAGGCTGTCGCGGAAGTCGCACGCCTCAGTTGTGCATCCGGGCGTCATCGCCTTGGGGTAGAAGTAGACGATCACGCCCTTCTCCGCCTTGCCCAGCGCCTCGGACAGCCGGATGTCGCCGTCGGTGCTCGGGAGGGTGAAATCGGGCGCAATGTCGCCGACGTCGAGTTTGACCATGCGACTATCTTGCCACTGCCGCCTCGTTTCGACCGTCCAAGCCCCGCCCCGTTCACCCGGCGAGAAAACCTCCGCTCAGGAAGCGGCGGCCAGAATCTCCCTGGCACACTAAACGCATGAGCGAAATCGATTCGGATGCCATCGGCCCCTGGTTGCCGCCCGAGGACCTGCGCTTCGTCCGCGAAAAGGTTCCCATGGTCTACGTCGACATCGTCCCGGTTCGCCTTGACGAGGCGGGCGCCCTGGAAGCGGTGGGAATGCTTTTGTGCGCCGACGACGAAGGAATCAACCGAGCTTTCCCGTCCGGGCGCATCCTGCTCTACGAGACGATCCGCGAGGCGCTCGCGCGGCACATCGACAAAGACCTCGGCCCCATGGCGCTCCCCCGAATCCCGGCGATGCTCACGCCTTTCACCGTCGGCGAATACTTCCCCATGGGAGAAGGCTGGCACGACCCGCGCCAGCACGCCGTCTCCCTCGCCTACATCGTCGCCATGCAGGGCGACTGCAACCCGGGCGACGATTCGCTCGAATTCTCGTGGTTCACGCCCGGGGAGGCCCGTACGCGCGAGCTCCAAGCCGAGCTCATTCCCGCGCACGCATCCCTGCTTCGCCGCGCCCTCGCCGTGCTCGGCTGCGACGCCTAAATCCTCGCGGCCAGCGCTCGAAACGCCTTTCCTCGGTGCGATATGGCATCCTTGCGCTCGGGCGTCAGCTCAGCGCTGGAAACCGAAAGGCCCTCGGGCCTGAATATCGGGTCGTATCCGAATCCGTTCTCGCCGCGCGGGGCGAAGAGGAGGCTTCCGCGCATGATTCCCTCCGCGACCTCCTCGCGCCCGTCGGGAGCGGCCATCGCCGCGGCGCACACAAAGGACGCCCCGCGATGCCTCTCCGGAACGTCGGCCATCTGCGCCAGCAAAAGCTCCAGATTTGCGGCGTCGTCGCCGTGCCTTCCGCACCACCGCGCGGAAAACACCCCCGGCGCCCCGCCCATGGCGTCCACGCAGACGCCCGAATCGTCGGCGAGGGCGAGCAAGCCGGTCTCCTCCGCCAGCTGCCTGGCCTTGATGAGGGCGTTGCCAGCGAAAGTCACCTCGTCCTCCACCGGCTCGGGGACGTCGAACGCCTCGGCGCCCACGATCTCCGCTCCGGGCAGGAGCGGCAGGAGAATCGCGCGCAGCTCCGCGACTTTGTGCGGATTGCGAGTGGCCAGCACAAGCTTCATCGATTCTCCCATCCGGCGACGATCCGAGGATCAATGGGGTTGTCGCCCGTCAGCGCCTCTTTCTGGACGGCGGCCAAATGAGCCGTCCCGATCGCGGCGAGGTCCAAAAGCTCCCCCAGCTCGCCCCTTGAGAAAGGCGCGTGTTCGGCGGTCCCCTGGATCTCGATGAACTGGCCGGCGCCTGTCGCGACCACGTTCATGTCGGTGTCGGCGCGTGAGTCCTCCTCGTAGGGCAGGTCGAGCACCGGGCGCCCGTCGACGACGCCGACCGACACTGCGCTCACCGTGTCGCTGAGGACCGGCCTGCGCGGTTTGACGATCCCTTTGCCCACAGCCCAGTCGACGGCGTCGGCCAACGCTGCAAAGGCGCCGGTGATCGACGCCGTGCGGGTGCCGCCGTCGGCTCGAAGGACGTCGCAATCGAGCTGGATAGTATTCTCGCCGAGGGCCCGCATGTCGACGCAGGCGCGCAGCGCGCGGCCGATCAGGCGCGAAATCTCATGTGTCCGGCCGCCGAGCCTTCCCTTCACGGACTCCCGGGGCGAGCGTTCGTCCGTGGCGCGGGGAAGCATCGAGTACTCGGCGGTCACCCATCCCAGGCCGGTGTCCTTGCGCCAGCGCGGAACGCCTTCCGTGAAGGAGGCGACGCACAGGACCATGGTTTTGCCGAAGGAGACGAGAACGCTGCCCTCGCCTGCGTCGAGCCAGCCTCGGGAGATGGACACGGGACGCATGTCGTCGACGGCTCGGCCGTCTGCTCGTTGACTCATGCGTGCGATCCTACCGCTTTCAGACGCGGTGCTCCTCGCCGGGAAGCACGGCCCGCACGGGGCCCTCGTAAACGCGCTCGGCGCTCCGCCGAACCGCCTCGGGGTCGGTCCACGGCTGCAGGTGCGTCAAAAGCAGCCTCGCCGCGCCCGCCCGCTGGGCGAGCTCCCCTGCGCGCGAGCCCGTCATGTGGACGCCGCGCACCGAGTCGCGCCCGTCTTCGAACGCGCACTCCGAGAGAAGGAGGTCGACGCCCCGAGCCATCTCCACCTCCGTGTCGCACAGGTCGGTGTCGCCGGTGTAGCCGAGGGTGGCATTGCCCGGGCCGAGGTCGCTCGGCCCGCTCACCCTCAGCCCCACGCAGGGCACCGTGTGATCGGCGGCGAAAGCCTCAAGCTTCATCGGGCCTATCTCGACGACGTCGCCCGGCCCGATCTGCTTGAACTCGAACTCGCCCTCGTAGGTCTCCTCGTCTGGGTCCCCGCCGAGCTGGCGGGTGCGGCGCTCCCCGTCGTCCGGGCTGTAGACGGGGATCCGCGCAAGCGGCCCGCCGGGAAACCAGCGCCGATACACCTGCATGCCGATGATGTCGGCGCAATGGTCGGTGTGCAGATGGCTGAGCACCATCGCGTCGAGGTCCGCCGGGTCAAGGTAGTTGAGAAGCTGGCCCATGGCTCCGGGGCCGAAGTCGAGGACGGCCGAGTATGTGCGCAGCCTGCCGTCCTCGTCCTCCCCGTCGGCTTGGAGGAGATAGGCCGACGCCGCAGAAAACCTGCCGGACATGGAGCCCGAGCAGCCGATGACGGTCAGTCTCATGCGCTCACCCCCGAGCGGATCTGGGAGATCGAACGCGCCGCGCCGACCTCCGGGCCGAGGAACCTTCCAGCGAGCTCGCCGAACCGGGCGGGGTCCCCCGTCGCATAGAAGCGGCGGTCGGGCTCGTTTCCGGGCGGGGCGAACAGGCTCTGAGAGGCGAGCTTGGCGTAGACGTCGCGGGCGGTCTCGTCCGCGGACGAAACGAGCGTGACGGACTCGCCCATCGTGTATCCGATGGCCCCCGCGAGCAGCGGATAATGCGTGCATCCGAGCACGAGGGTGTCCACCCCGGCGTCGCGCACGGGCGCGAGGTAGCGCTCGGCGACCGCCTCGACCTGCGGGCCCGCGGTGATCCCCGCCTCGACCAGCTCGACGAACTCGGGGCATGCCGCCGTCGTCAGCGTCAGGTGCGGGGCCGCCGCGAAGGCGTCCTCGTAGGCGCCCGACCCGATCGTCGCCGCCGTCCCGATGACGCCGATGCGCCGGTTACGCGTGGCTGACACCGCGCGCCTGACCGCGGGCTGGATGACTTCGACGACGGGAATCGAGCGTGCGGCCTGATAGCGCTCGCGCGCGTCGTGCAGCACTGCGGCCGACGCCGAGTTGCAGGCGATGACGAGCATCTTGACGCCGGAATCGACGAGGCTGTCCATGATGTCCAAGGCCAGCTCGCGCACGCGGGCGATCGGCTTCGGCCCGTACGGCGTGTGGGCGGTGTCGCCGATGTAGGTGATCGACTCCTCTGGAAATTGGTCGATGATCGCGCGCGCAACGGTGAGCCCGCCGACGCCGGAGTCGAAGATGCCTATGGGGCGAAAGTCCATGGACAAAACTTTATCGGTGAGGGGTCTTATTCCTCGCAGCCAGAAGCAGTGACTCTTGCCACCAGGTAACCATCGTGTAAAGCACGCGAAGCAATTCGTCGGGGGTCTGCACCTCGCGCTGGTTGCCCTTGCCGTTGGCCCCCGTGATGTCCTGAGCGGCCTCGTAAATCTCCTGGCCGTCCTCCTCGCCTTGGATGTCCAGGCGCGAGGCGAGCACCAGCCGGATCGAGTTGATCGCCGATATCCACCCGGGCATGTCCTCGTTGCCGACCCACACGTCGTCCGTGGCCCCGTTGACCGACCGCCACAGTATGAGCAGATGCTCGGCCTTGACGGCCGACAGGCTCGCGGAGGTCATCTCCCGCAAGGCCTCGGCCTGCCTCGGATCCTCGGACATGTCCGGCAGGAGCCGGAACATCGCGTCGTCGATGGGCTTGTGCGCGCCCGCCCGCCCGGCGCCGGGCCCGCCGCTCTCCCGCGAAGCCCGCTCGGCGACGCCGGAGAGCTCGGCCTCGTAGACCGCGAGCGGATCCTCTCCCCTCGCCTCCGAGCTCTCGCGTTCGGCCAGATCCGCCATCGAATGGCCGAGCATCTCGACGACGTCGCACGCCATCCGCGCAAGCAGACGCCGCTCGGTCTCCTGCGCCTTGGACAGGTAGCCGCCCCTCCAGGGCCTGAACGCCTCCATCGCCCTCACTCCGCCTCTTCGATCGTCGCCCACAGCCCGTAGGACTGCATGGCCTGGGCGTCGGCCTCCATCTGCTCGCGAGCCCCGCGCGAGACAACGGCCCGGCCCTCGTTGTGCACTTGGAGCATGAGCATGCGCGCCCGGTGCCTGCTCATGTGGAAATAGCTCTCGAAAACCCACTCGACGTACGTCATGAGATTGACCGGGTCATTGTGGACAACCGTCCTCCAGGTCCCGAACCTCGCGGGGACCTCCGCTGGCGCTGACGTCGAAGAGGGCGTCGACTGGCTGTTCACACAACTAGTCTACCCGTAACCATGCGGTTTTGAGACGTTTCGCCGCGGTTTTCTCCCGTGCCCCTTCAGCGGCTCGCAGCATGCGAAAACCCCGCCCCCGCGCGCATGCGTCCGCGCGGTCCGAGCGCGCCGCGAGCGAGCAGCCGGCCTCCCCGCCCCCGCGCGCATGCGTCCGCGCGACCGTTGCCCGCGCCGGCGCCGTCGATTTGCACCCGGCCGCCGCACCGCGGCTCGACCTCCGGCTCGACATGCTCCCTTACCCACGCCGAGTTCCTCCCCCGCACACGGCGGCTCGCGTGCCGTCTGAGGCAACCTCGCAGCAAGCCTCCGCTCGCCCAAAGCGGCGTCCGGCATTCAACTCGCGTACGATTGCCGCATGGCATTCTCCACGACGTCGCTCATGACCGACATGTACGAGCTGACGATGGTCGACGCGGCCATCGCCTCCGGCACCGCCGAAAGGAAGTGCGTCTTCGAGGCCTTCGGGCGCAGGCTTCCCGGCGAGAGGCGCTACGGCGTGGTCTGCGGCACCGGGCGCGTCCTCGAAGCGATCCGCGATTTCCGCTTCAATCCCGAAGAAATCGAGTATCTCGCATCTCGCGCGATCGTCTCCGATCGCACCGCCGAGTACCTCGCCGGCTACCGCTTCACGGGCGACGTATACGGGTACGCCGAGGGCGAATGCTATTTCCCGCATTCCCCCGTCCTCACGGTCACCGGTTCATTCGCCGAATGCGTCGTGCTGGAGACGGTCATCCTCTCGATCCTCAACCACGATTCGGCGGTGGCCACGGCCGCCTCGCGCATGACGGCCGCCGCCCACGGCCGGCCCTGCCTGGAATTCGGCGCGCGCCGCACGCACGAGACCGCGGCCGTCCACGCCGCACGCGCCGCCGTCATCGCGGGTTTCACGGCGACGTCGGACCTGGAAGGCGGGCGCACATATGACCTCGGCGTCGCCGGGACGTCCGCGCATTCCTTCACCCTCGTCCACGATTCGGAGAAGGAGGCGTTCGCCGCCCAGATCGCGACGATGGGCACGGGGACCACTTTGCTGGTGGACACCTACGACATCACCGAGGGCGTGAACAACGCCGTCGCCGCCGCACGCGAGGCCGGGGGCGAGCTGGGCGCGGTCCGGCTCGATTCGGGCGACCTCGTCGCCCAGGCGTTCACCGTGCGCAAGCAGCTTGACGACCTCGGCGCGACGTCGACGAAGATCACCGTCACGAGCGATCTCGACGAATACTCCATCGCCGCCCTCGGCGCCGCGCCGGTAGATTCTTACGGCGTCGGAACGAGGGTCGTGACCGGTTCGGGGCATCCGACGGCGGAGATGGTCTACAAGCTCGTCCAACGCGAGGGAGCCGACGGAAAAATGCACGAGGTGGCCAAAAGCTCGAAGAACAAGGCGAGCGTGGGAGGGCTCAAGGTCGCGGGCCGCGTCTGCGACCAGCGTGGCAGCGCCGCCCAGGAGCTCGTCGTCTCGGCCGGAAGCTGGCAGGAGGGCCTTGACTACCTCGAGCGGGCGGGCGCCCGCCCCCTTCAAGTCAAGCTCGTCGACGCCGGCGCGATCGACGAATCCCAGATCGGGAAGGCCGCCATCGCAGCGGCCGCCGCCCGCCACGAGGAATCCCGCGCCGAGCTGCCCTACGACGGCTGGCGCCTCTCCAGCGGCGAGCCCGCCGTCCCCACCAAAATGCTCGACATCTTCGAGGGCGACGACTGACACTTGCGGCTCATTGAATAAAGGCCGCGTTTCATGTAGCGTATAAGCACAAACACCGGCCCCTCTCACGTATCACAGGCTTCGGCCGCCGATGCGCGATGGGTCGGTTTTCTTAACTAGACATGTGGACGGACAATGAAGTACCAGAAACCGCATTTGACATATGAAGAGCAAATCGAGCTCCTTCGTGACCGAGGGCTGATCATCTCCAACCCCGCCCAGGCGATCAGACACCTCAAAAGGATTGGTTACTATCGCCTTTCAGGCTATCTTTACTCGCTGCGGCAGAAAAATCACCAAACAGCGCATCAGAAGAAACTCCCAAAGCGTCTCGATAATTTCATCGACGGAGCACAAATCGAAGACGGCGTCGCCCTTCACGATTTCGATCACAAACTTCGCCTTGCATTATTGGACGGTCTTCAGCAGATCGAAGTTGGCCTACGGGTGAAAATAGGACATACCCTCGGCAAGCGAGGAGCCCTTGCACATCTTGATCCCACTACCCTGGGCGCACGAGCATCCGAGTTTCGTCCACAAAAATCTTCAAAAGGCAAGAAGATGACGCACTACGAATTTTGGCGTAAAGTATATAATACTCACCAAAAAAATGCCCGAAAAGGAGGACAAGAGTTTGTTCTCCACTTCATAGACCACTATAATAAAGAAGTTCCAATTTGGGCCGCAGTCGAGTTCATGCCTTTCGGTTGCCTCGTCAGTCTTCTTGAGCTCCTTGAGCCAAAAGATCAGAACCGTATATCTCGCGACCTTGGCATAAAAGCTCAGGAGATTCTCCTTGGTTGGCTGCGCCCGCTCAATGTATTGAGAAATCACTGTGCACATTCCAACCGTGTGTGGAATCGGCCGATAGTCTTCCAGGCGGACAAACTCAATCCCTGCATGCTCTTATTTCCCGAACTTTTAGATCATCTGCAAGCTTCGCCTGAAGCCACCGTAGATCGCCGCCGAGTCTACTTCCATGCTGCGACGGCAGCGTATTTGCTACGTGCGATAGACCCTGACGCGAGTTGGGGTGATGAATTCGTTTCCGTCATGAAGGGGTTCCCAGAGCATGTGCGAAAGTTCAAACTTTCTCCCGAACGTTCTATGGGATTCACAGATGACTGGGACAAAGAGCAACTTTGGATGCCATAGCTCTTAGAGAGCAATCGCGGCGCTCTCCCAAGCCCGTTTTCGAGCCTCGCCAGTCCTAGCAATGCACCTGCTCGTAAACGCTCCCTTCGAGATCGTGCATCTGCTTCTCGACGCTGCCTGCCAGCGCGGCATCGTCGAGGCGAAGACCGAGCTCAACGTTCCGTTCCTCTGCGCTGTACGAAAAGTTCGCACTCCCTACCAGCAGGAAACGGTGGTCGATGCTGAGAAACTTGGTATGGCTTGTAACGGCGCGCTTTCCGTCTTCGGGGGCCCGCGTTCGCAAGACGACGGCGCCGCCCAGCTGCCGGGCGACCTCGCCGGTGTCCAGACCTCGGTCACGTCCCGATCGACTCTTTCCACGATTTCGGCCTCTTCCAACGTCCGCGTCAAAGGGCCCATCAGCAGCCTGGGCATCCAGGTACAGGCGCACGGCAACGCCCGGGTTCTCTCGCCTCAGACTCAATAATGCCGACCACAGCGCAGATGTGGGTTGGAGATTGAAAGTGGCGCAGACGACAGAGGAATTGGCTCCGCCGACCAATGCAAACACGTCTCCGGTGAGCGGCCCGCCGCCAACCGTCCCGGCAGGGGCCGTCCATACAGGGGTCACATCCCTCAGCTTCGAAGCAGCCCCGGCGACGGCGCTGAGCACCGCCACAGAGTGTTCCCTAACCTGCGGGCCAAGACCTCCGGCATTCATCAGCTCTCGCACTCGCCGTCGTCTGGGCGTAGGAACGACGACGAGAGCCTGGCTCAAAGTGGCCCCTGTTGCAAGACGAGCGGCCATTCCTCCGGCTTCACTCCCCGTGAGAAAGGCCCCCAGAGCACGGAGCGATTCGAGACTCTCAGCGGACACTTGTTTCACATTGCCCGGCGATCGTTGAAGAAGGCGAGATCGGACACGTCCCCGTCCGTCTTTCCGTCGTCGACTTTGAAGTCGGAGAGCGGCACAACAAAGCGGCGATCGAGAAAACGGTTGGCGCGTTCACAAGAGGTCTCCGAGACCATGGCGCAGCAGTGGCAGGCGGCGCCGTGGAGGAAGTCTTCGGGGTCCTGAGGGATGCGACGGGCGCATATAGGGTCTGAAGAGCAGCGGGTCATGGCGCACAGCGTGCGATCGATGATTTCGGCAAGACGGCTGGACTCCGACAGTGAAACTAACCCGCCCAGAGTCCCGTCTGAATCGGAAGCAGTTGTGGTCAGCAGCATTCCCGCAGCGGCCTTTCGCCGTTCGCTGGCGGGCCAGGCGTAGAGACGCTCGCTGATGGAGGCGGCTCCGTATCCCGAGGACATCGCCATCTGGCGAATGAGTCCATGCGCGAGTGTATGGACCAGCCAGTAGCGAGGCGGCGCGAGGCGATCGTCGGGATCCACCTGCTTAGCGGTTTCAGAGAATCGGCGCTCGAAATTGCGACGGTGGGCGCGACGATGAGCGGTCCACACGGGGCTGGCAAGCACCTTGGCTTCCCACCGGGCGACGGCGTCTTCGTCAAGCTGGATGAAGATCCCCTCGCCGTGGTCTTCTGTGGCCGGAACCCAGGCAGGTCGGCCGGAACGGACCAGGGACACGAGCCGGGCCTCCGAATCATCAACTCGATCGAAGTCATCAACGCGCGTAAAGCCCAGGACGGCATTGACTTTGCGCAGACGATCGACGGCGAGGACACGGCTCACATCTTCAGGAACGTCGCCGAGGCTGCGTGGGGAGACTACAAGCCCGCTGGCGGGGTCTTCATGGCGGTCCCCGGGAGGCTCTCGCAAAAGATAGTTCCATTCGGGAACGAGAAGGTCCACGGGGTCCCAGTTTTCGCGGGTTTTATGTTGGGCGTCCTCGTCGCCTTCGGGAAGGGCGAGAACCCTCAAAAGCTCGGCTAGCTCGTCGTCATCAAGGTCCTGCAGCTCGGAAGCTTCGCCACCGCCCCGCTTGAGGAGCAGACGAACGAAATTGAGATCGCTCTCCACCAATTCGCGGTCCTCTCCGAGAATGCGGCCCAGTGTTGCGATCCGATCGCGCTTGACTTCGGCGGGGTCGAAGCGGGGCATGTCGATGATTGACTGCGTGGCCGCGAACCAGAGATTCGAGGCGCCTACAAGCATGACGCGCGGCTCCGCCTTGCACCCATCCTTTTCGAAGATTCCCAGATGAGGGTGGCGGCCCCGGCAACGAGGGAGCCGCTTACGTCCTTCTTCTCCTTGGGCCTGCGCCATTCCCCTGCGCGCGCCGCAGGCACGGCAAGAGACGACGGCGGTGGCGCCCCCTTGGGATGTGTCGGTCATGGCCAGCTCTGGATGGGGAGCTCTGGGGCAGTGGGTTCCTTCATGGACCCACCAGTCGTAGGGAAACTCGTCAAGATGCCCGTTGGGGCAGACGATGAGGTAGCGGGCCGGAACACAGGGCAAGCGCCGTTTTCCTTTACGCCTGCTCGCATTCTTAGGCCTCCGGCGTCCATTCCCCCGAGAAGCTCGCCCGGGACAGTCGATGTGCTCGAAAATCGCCTGGTCGGGGCGGAAAGGGTGGGCATTGCTGTAACCGTTGACGAAGCGGCTCAGCGGTGCGAGGAGGTCGCAACCTGTGCAACGCAGCCACTGGGGGAAAACCCGTGCGGGCACACCTAGGTCGTCACCGTCACGGCGTATGCCGGGCCGCGGCGGCTGCCAGGGGAAACGCCGCAGCTCACCCACCTGGCGCCCGAGCATGATCTGTACGGCTTCCAAGAGCCTGGGAGCGTGAATAGTTGCCGGAGCGGCGTCGCGCCGTCGCCATATGCGCTCCCAATCGTCCAGTCCCGTAGGCATAATCGTGAAGTGAGGCAAGTCGATGACGGCGCCGGGACCGTAGGTGTACAGCAGCGTCGTCGGCCGGGCGGAACCGACCTTGGCGAAGTTCTTCTTGGCCTGGTCTTCTCGGAGGCGATCGGCGTCGCCAAAGGGGTCGACGCCTATGCCGTCGTCAGCCGCGTCCAAACGTTCCTGTCTGAGACTTGCGCCCCGAATGCCCTGGTCTTCGCTCACCGTTCCTCCTTGTCGGCGCCGCCGTCGCTGACGGCCTCACCGGAATCGCCGCCCGTTTCTTCGTCGCCTTTCGGTTCCTGCCGCTGCCAGGCCGGAGCGCCATCGAGCGCCGCATCGGCAAGGCGCTGGGGATCAGGAGAGACGAGGAGATTGATTTCGGGCTGTACTTCCCGCATGGATCCGGCGACGACAAACGGCGGTTCGTCTGGCTGCGGGCTGCGGTTGCTCGACGCCTCGGCCGAACGGAGCAGCGGGAAGTATCGGGAGTTGTCGGCGCCGCGCTCGTAAACGAGCTCACCACCTTTTTTCTCAACTTCCCTCCTGCGTTTCTTCCACTCCCCCAAGCGGCTGGAGAGACGATCGCGTGAATATTTTGCCTCCTCCTCGCCGGCGGCCGCCCCAATACGGTCAGCAAGGCGCTTCACAAGCAAATCGAGGGCCTCCTCCTGCTCGGCGACGCACCCGGCGTTGTGCTCGGGGTTGAGCCCGTCGCGTTTGCCCGCCTGGGTGACCCGGGCGGTGGCAACGAGAGCGCCGTCGAGGCCGCGGTCGATCGACGTGACTGAAAAAGGAGTGACGGTCAGCGGTTCGACGCGCGCGTAGAAAGTCTCGTGAAAATGGCGGAACTGCTCGTAGTGCGCCAGGTCGCGGGGGCGGGCCCAATTGCCCAGGGTGATAACAAGCCCGGGTCGGTTTGGGTCCCTTCCCACGCGGGATGTGGCCTGGATGTATTCGGCGGTGTTTTTGGGCTGGCCGACGACGAGCATGAGGCCGAGCCGGGGGACGTCGACGCCGACTTGGAGCATGGAGGTCGCCAGGACGACGTCGTAGGGGTTCGCTGCACTATTGCGCCCCTCCGCCGGCTTCCCTGCGCGCCAGGCAGCCATCGCTGCCGCCTTCGCCGCCGTGGAGTCGATGTCGGGGTCGAAGGCGAGCGCCATGCGGTCCAAAGTGGCGGTGATGTCGGCGGAGGCGATGCGCGATGTGAGCTCGCCCAGGTGCAGGGCGCCGAAATCCGTGCCGAGACGGCGAGGCAAGCGCGAGCGCCCCGCCTTTGCCAGGCCGGTCTGAATGTCGTCCTGCATGTAACGGGCCATGCCGGCCAGTTCCCGGGTGGCGGAGAAGTAGCCGACGAGCGTCATGTAGGGATCGGCGGCGGCCCCGAGACGGTCAAAGAGGAGCTGGGCTCCGGCCATAAGGGTTTGGGTCGTCTGAATCTCAGCGGCAGTCAACCGCACTCCGGTGGTGGACAGACCCACGTATAGACGCCCCGGATGGGCTTTGTCGGCGGGAAACGTGCGGGAGAAGAATGTGTCCGACGCATCGAGCACCTGGGGAGGAAAGATCGTGACGTCACGGCCGTAGAGCGAGTGGACCTGGTCGGCGACATTGCGGACCGTGGCCGAGGATGCGACCAAAAGGGGACGAACGGGCCGGCCGTCGGGGGCAGTCCAGGCGCACATCGTTTCGACGGCGGTCTCAAACAAACCGACCGTCGTCCCCAACGCCCCGGTGATGAGGTGGAGCTCGTCCTGGATGATGAGGTCCGGTGGTCGCAGTCGCGTGGCTGGGCGCACTGTGGCATCCGGAAGCTTTCCCTTTGCCTTGTGGCGGCCGTCCTCGCCGAGCGTGCAACCGGCATAGTCGCTGCTGGAATCGTAGCCCGGGTAGGGGACGTAACCGTGGCGCTCGCAGCGGCGGGCGACGTGTCCGAAGAGCGTGGCGGCGTGTCCCTCCCTGGCGAGCCGGGCGAGCTTGTCCACGGTGGCGATGACGAAGGCCGGGGCGAGCCGGTAGATCTCCTCGTCGGTGGTCAGGACCGGTAGGCCGTCGGGCACATTGCCGTCGCCCTCGGAGAAGGGGCACTCGCCGAGCTTGTCGGAGCAGCGCAGGATGACGCGGTCAGCGATCCCGGCGGCTGGGCCGACGGTGACGTCGGCAGGGGTCAGGGGACGGCCGCACCAAGGGCAGTGCCCGAGCTGGAGGGCGGAGAAGCGGTGCCCTGCCCCGCTGCCTCGATTTCCTGCCCCGCCGCGCTCACGCAGGCGCTTAAGCTCGTCCTCAGCTTCGCTCACCCGCTTGGGAGACACGGCGGTGCCGACCCACAGGCCGATGCGGAAGGGTTCCTCGCCCCATGTTGCTGTATCTTCCCGTCGCACAAGTTCGGCGGCGCACACGAGGGTGGCGGCGCGCTGGAACTGCTGGGAGGTGAGCAGACGCAGGGTGTAGCGCATGAGGATAGTGACGCCGGCTCGGCCGTCGATGGCGCCGTCGGGCGTCTCGAGCAGGCCCTGCCGACGGCGGATGGCGAAAGCGTACGCGGCCAAGCCCAAATAAGCCTCGGTCTTGCCGCCGCCGGTGGGGAAGAACAAGAGCTGGGCGGAGGCCAGCTCGCCGGAGCGTCGCGGCAGCCCGGGGTCGGTGAGGGCCGGCAGCTGCATGAGGATGAACGCGAGCTGGAAGACGCGCCAGTGATGCGGGTGGGCGCCGGCCAGGACGCGAGCTTCGGCTTCCTTCTCGCTGATGTTAGGCTCGGCGGCTCGGACGGCAGTCACCTGGGATCGCACGCGCTGGTCGGCCATGACCCGGTTCATGAAGGCGAAGCAACGCCTGGCTTCTGGGTCGGCCAGAAGGTGGTTGAGGCCCTCTGCGAGCTGGTCACGAACCTGCCGCGCTTCGGTCAGCGCCTCGGCAGCCGTTTCCCGCAGGTGTTCGGGCAGAGTCGTAACGGACGTCTCCTGCTCCCCCAGCCAGGCCGTATAAGCGGACACGATCGGTTCCAGGCCGAGCCGAAGGGGATCGTCTGAGCCGTCCGGGCCGAAAGAGCCGTCGGCGGGGCCGGTCGCAGCCGCGGCCAAAGCCTGCATATTGAGTTCAGCGCCCGGCACGTCGGCCGCCTTGGTCTGAGGCGTCTCGACGGTAGGCATCCAAGTGGTGCGGACCTGAAAGGCGCGGCGGGGCTCGGGTTTGTCGGGGTCGGAATGCACCTTCCACTCGGCCGAGCAGGTGCGTCCGACGGCGAACTCAAGACGGTCGCGATATTGGAGCTCGAGGCGGGCCTCTTCCGAGCCGACATCCGGCTCGAAACCAGGAGGCGGAGGTATGAGAGCATCATGAACGGGAAGGAAAACGTCCCGGTTCTCAGAATCGACATGGATCTGGGTCTGGAACATCCACGCGTTTACGGGGATGCGGCGAGGCGTGACCTGATCGTTGCACAGGGCGAGCTCAACAAGATAGCGTCCTCCCGGTTCGCTGGCATCCCTGTATGAATCAACTCGAAGGGTCACAAAACCTTCGAGCGCGTAGTCCTGAGTGCGGCCGGGAGTGAACTCTGCCAACGGCAGAGAAACGGTGTGATAGTGCGGAGTTCGGCAGTAGCGAGTGGTGCGGGATTCCCGACCGTCGACAGCGTCATTGCGTCCGACAGGTTCGTAAGTGCCCCAGCTGACGTGGACGGCGATGGCGTCGAGGTCGGCAGGAACCTGGAAGCGCAGCCCCATGGAGGCCGGGATCATGAGGCCGCGGCGCACGGGTTCGTCATCGGTGTCCTCGCCGGGGTCCTCCTCGGCGGTGGCGTTGGTCGTCTCCTCCTCGACGCCGGTGACGGGGGCGCCGGTGGAGGCTGCGGCCTCGAGGTCGTCGGCGGCGCCGCTCAGGCGGGTGGGGGCGATGCGGCCCAGGAGGTAGCGATCATCGGGCGGGGTGGTGAGGACCTCGGTGTCTCCCTCGGCGGGGCCGATGAGCTCACGCTTCAGGACTTCGACGATTCCGGCTCGGGCGGAGGCCGAGCTGTGGCCGAGCTCCTCATCGAAGACATAGGCGGTGCCGTCATGCGCATGAGTCCCGGCCGATGAGCCGGTGGATGGCGTGCCCGCAGAGGGGGCGGTCTTAGATGTCAAGGGTCGCCTCCTGGGCCTGGGCGGAGCTGGCGGGCTTGCGGCCGCGCCGAGAGCGGGAACTGCCGGTGGACTGACCGGAGGCTGCCGCCGTAGCGGCCTCGGCGGCGGCGCGGCGGTGGTTCTCCTCCAGGAGCCGGTCGAGGATCTCGACGCGGGTGGCTGGGGGCAGGGTCCAGCGGGTCATCTTCCGGTAGGTGTGGAAGCCGTGGGTGAGGTCGAGGTCCTCCCAGCCGTAGGCGGCGGCGACGGCGGCATCGAGCTCCACGTGGATGGCCCGCATGCGGTCCACATCCGGGTCGGTGCCGGCCTCCAGGCCGGGGTCGTTGACGAGGTTGTAGAGCTTGGTCAGCCCGAGCTCGCGGCGCAGCATGATCTCCCGCCGCTCAGTGTCCAGCGTGCGGCCGATGATCTCCAGCTCCGGCGTGGGCTCAGGACGGGGAAAGGTCACATAGGCGTCTGATGGCGAATAATTCACTCGCGCCTCAAGAGTTGACGAATAAACAACCACCCAAAACCAGTGGAAATTGGATGACAGGACCGCCTGGTCGGCAAACCGATGCGTAGCGAACACAGCCAGCTTGTGACTGAACACCTGCCCCGTGGGTACGCGAACCGGCATCACTGTCTTACTGACAAGAGCAATGACAAGTACCTCATCGAGGTCCGCAATCGCTTTTCGCATCGCAGGTCGAGAGTTCCAGTACTTCC
>ERZ772967.303-NODE-303-length-41677-cov-39.290159_pt1 | contig 41677 bp, 39 predicted proteins | sample MGYA00511677_ERZ772967 | MGnify/ENA primary metagenome ERZ772967 (study PRJEB29015, sample SAMEA2737931) | human oral metagenome | biome: human oral; feature: human-associated habitat; material: dental | place: China | collected 2146 ...
CGGCGCGCTGGCCGGCGTCGAACTCGGGGTAGACCACGTGGTGGGCGCCGATGCGGCGCAGGATGCGTCCGTGCGCCCGGGAGATCGCCTTGGCCCAGATCTGGTGGGTCTCCAGGTCCACGAGATTTCCGGTGATGAGGACGCTCGCCTCCAGGGACGTCGCCACGCCCACGACCGCGGTGCCGAACTCGGTGGCGCCCAGCTGCTCGAGCGCCTCCATGTCGGTGGCATCGGCCTCGATCAGGGGGATGCGGCCGGTCCACTGGCGCACGATCGCCGGATTCGACTCCACGGCGAGGACCTCTCGGCCGAGCCGGTCCAGGGTGGCCGCTACGGCCGACCCGAAGCGTCCCAGTCCGATGACGAGGGTCGAGTCGGTGCGATCGACGGGGGCTGCCATGGGTTCTCCTGCGCGGGCGGTACGGCGGATGGCCGGGCGGAGGCCGCGGCCTGGTGCATCCACCGTAGTGCAGCGCGGACGCGGGGTGGGCTGGGCAATCGATTCGCGCGCCCCTGCCCCAGTGCTCCTTTGCCGAGATCGGTCGAAACCCGCATCGAGATCGGTCGTAATTCGGCTTGAGATCGGCGGATCGCCGACGAGGATGCGGTCGCGGGCAAAGTTGTCACGATCCGGGACAAACGAGATCTGACGCTCTCATGCGGCGTGAGAAAATCCCATGATTTCAACGGTCGGCTCGACATGGCGGGAGGTCTTCCGGCACGTTTGTCCCGGATTGTGACACTTGGTCGTCTGTTTCCGGGATGATGGCGGCCACTGGGCAGTCGCCTCAGCCGCGGCGACGTGCCTGCAGGGCGGCGCGCGCCCTTCTCAGGGCCGCCGGCGCTGTCAGCCCTGCCAGCAGCGCTCCGACGGCGATGAGGATGCAGGCCATGAAGAGGAATCCGCCGCTGTAGGCGCTGATCTGCGCGTGATCGGCCAGCTCGGCGGTGAATCTGGCGATGATCGATTGCCCGGCGGCGGAGTCCGGAGTCGCTTGCGCCTGGCTCAGTGCCTTCATGGCCTGCGCCTTGGTCTGCTCCGCATGCTCATCGACGTACATGTTCACGCGCCTGCTCGCGTAGGTCGCCAGGAGGGCGACGCCCAGCGAGGCGCCGATCTGCTGGGAGACCGTGAGCACCGCCGAGGCCAGGCCGACGTGAGATCCGGGGATGCCCCGGGTGCCGGAGTTGAATGCGACCGGCATGACGAGGCCGATTCCGACGCCGAGGATCAGGAGTCCGGGGACGACCGCTGCGGCATAGGCGGAGTCGACGTCGATTCGGGACAGGAAGGCGAAGGCCGCCGCCTCGATCCCGATGCCCAGGATCAGGACGCCGCGCGTGCCCAGACGCCGGAGGAGGAACTGCCCGGCCGTCGGAGCGGTTGCGACGAGTGCGCCGATCATGGGCAGGAAGGCGATTCCGGTCCGCAGGGGCGAGTAGCCGAAGTGATTCTGCAGGTAGTAGGTCAGGTAGAGCGCTCCGCCCATCTGAGCGGCCCCGACCGTGGCCGCTCCGACGTAGGAGGCGGCCCGTGCGGGCCGGGCCACGATCCACAGGGGCAGCGTGGGGGCGGAGGCGGTGCGCTCCCTGATGACGAACAGCAGCGCCAGCACGATCGCGGCGGCGAGCCAGCCGATGGTCGATGCCGATCCCCAGGAGGTCTGCTCGGCGCGGTCCAGGCCGAACACTGCGCTGAAGCAGGCTGCACAGCCCAGGAACAGGCCGGACAGGTCGGAGAATGCCGGTCCGTTGCGACGGGGGTTCGCGGTGGGCAGCCCGCGCAGGCCGACGAGGAAGCCGATCGTGGCGATCGGCACGTTGACGTAGAGGGACCAGCGCCAGTCGAGCCAGTCCGTGAGGGCCCCTCCGATCAGGAGTCCGGCCGCGGCTCCGACGCCGCCCGTCGCGCCGAAGAGCGCGAAGACTCGTCTGCGACGGGGTCCTTCGGGGAAGGCGGAGTTGAGCAGGGCGAGTGTGGTCGGGCCGAGGAGCGCTGCGAAGGCGCCCTGGGCGGCGCGGGCGGTCACCAGTACGGGGAAGGAGGCTGCCATGCCCGCGACGAGACTCGCGGTGGCGAAGCCGGTCTGTCCCAGCCAGTAGGCCCGACGGGTGCCGAGAACGGCCGTCAGGCGTCCGCCGAGCAGGACGAGTCCCCCATTGGCGAGGGTGTAGGCGGTGATGGCCCACGGGCGCTGGGACGGCGTCAGCCCCAGATCCTCCTGCATGCGGGGCAGGGCGATCGCGATGATCGTCATGTCGAGGACGATCATGAGCTGCGTGATCAGGGAGCCGGCGACGAGGAACCGCTCCCGGGAGGGCGGGGAGGGGGTGGCCTGCGATGCGGCTTGCGATACAGCCTGGGATGCGGTGGCGCCGGTCGCTGAGAGACGGGGCGCTGCTGCGGGTTCCGGGGTCGGCGTGGGGGACATGATCATCACCAAATCAAAACGATCGTTTTTATGTTCGAGTCGGACTCTATTCGGCGGCCCATCTCGATGCAACAACGATCGTTTCGTTTTGGTGGTGCTGTGTGCTATGCCATATTCGGACGGTCCCGTATCCTGCTGCCATGCCCCGCGTCACGCAGTCGCACCGAGATCGGCAGACCGCCCGAATCCTGGCGGCTGCACAACTCTGCTTCGCCCGACGGGGATTCGACGGCGCCTCGATGGACGAGATCATCGCCGAGGCCGGGATGTCGTCGAGCACGGTCTACCGGTACTTCCCGGAGGGCAAGCGCTCGCTCGTGCGCGCCGTCATCGGTCGAGTCATGGATCCGGTCGTGGACTGGATCGCGGGGCTGGCCGAGGTCGATGAGCTCCCGAGTTTCGAGGACGTCTTCGTGACGGCGGTCGAGCGCTCCTGGGTCTTCGGGCGCCCGTTCCTGGGTGAGGCCGATGCCTCGCCCGAGGCTGAGTCTTCTGAATCTTCTGAGTCGGCTGCCGCGACCGCGGCCCCCGACCAGATCGATCTGATGGTCGGCGTTTGGGCGGAGCTGGCGCGGCAGCCGGATCTGCGGGAGGTGTATGCGGACGGCTATATCCGCGTGCGCGGGGAGATCGCGCGCGTGGTCCGTCAATGGCAGGGAAGGGGGGTCATCGCGGGCGGGATCGATCCCGATGAGGCGGCCGCCGTCATCCATAACGCGGCCGTGGGGCTGATCATCCAGCGAACCGTCACCGGTGAGCTCGGCCGGGCCGACGCCGCGACGACTGCCCATGCGGTCACGCGGCTCCTGGGCCTCTGATGCGCGTCTGACGGGCGTCCGATCGCGGGTCCCGGACTCCGCCGGCTCGCCGACTCTCACTGCTCGGGCTTCTCGGGGCGCGATGGGCGCTGAAAATCCGAGTCCGACAGTCTGGCCATGATGAAGGCGTTGTCCATTTCGCGCTCGTCGCCCAGGCCGCGGTAGGCCAGGCCCACGATCTCCCAGTACTCCTTGAGGTTCTCGTCGCTGGCGTCGGAGAACTCGTAGAGCGCGCCGGCGAGCTCCGCGGCGTGCAGGCACTCCTCGTACTGATGGGCCAGCAGGTGCCTGGCCGCCGCGGAGACCAGCTCCTGGGCCGGACCGTAGGTGATCAGACTCAGGTGCGGGTCCGCCTGCTCGCTGCTGCGGCCCGCCATGGCGGCGGCTCTGGCGCGCATGGCCAGCCGCGCGCCGTCGTCGTACATGCCCTGCGTGATGGCGCGTATGGATAGGGAGCGCAACCGCGTGGCCTTCGGGTCGGAGGCCTCTTCCGGGGGGTCGTCGTACCGCATGGGCGCCTCGTCAACCGATGAGCGGGCGCTCGGCGGGCATGCGGATGACGCGACGGCGCTCGCGCATGGCCAGGGCGGTCGCCGCCGTCATGGTGCCCACGCGCCCCACGAACATGAGGACCACGATGACGTACTTGGCGCTGGTCGGCAGCAGGGGCGTGATTCCGGTGGACAGTCCCACGGTGGCGAAGGCGCTGACGACCTCGAACAGGATGCGGTCCAGCGTCAGGTTGGTCATCTCCAGCATGAGCAGCGTCGCGGTGCCGATGATGGAGGCCCCGATGAAGGCCACGGCCACGCTCAGGCGCACCGAGGACAGGGTGATGCGCCGCCCGAACGCCTCGATGTCGCGGTCGCCCCGCGCCTCCGCCAGAATCGCCAGGACCAGGATCGCGAAGGTCGTCACCTTGATGCCGCCGGCCGTGGAGGCTGAGCCGCCGCCGACGAACATGAGCGCGTCCTGAAGGAACCAGGTCGCCTCGCGCATGTGTTCGGGGGTGATCGTGGACACCCCCGAGGAGCGGGCGTTGACGCCGTTGATGAGCGCCGTCAGGAGCTTTCCCCCCGTCGGCAGGGCTCCGTAGGTGCGGGGGTTGGTCCACTCGAAGGCGGCGATGGCCAGGGCGGAGACGGCCGACAGGGCGGTGTAGGTGGCCAGGGTCAGCTTCGTGTGCAGGGTCCACTGGCGCGGGCGTCGCAGATGGCGCACGACGTCGAGGATTACGGGGAATCCGACGGCGCCCACGAAGGTGCCCACGGCGATCGGCACGCCCATCCACCAGTCCGTCGCGTAGGGCGCCAGTCCCTCGGGCAGGATGACGAAGCCGGCGTTGTTGAAGATCGACAGCGCCATGAAGAGCGCGTACCAGCAGGCGTGCCCCAGGTCGAGCCCCAGTGTGAGGAAGCGGGGCAGGAGGATGAGCGCCAGCAGGGTCTCGGCGCCGAGTGCGGTGTATATCACGGCCCGTAGTAGGGCGGCGACGTCGCCCAGGCGGGACTGGTTCTCGCTGGCCGCCATCATTCGCTGGGTCAGGCCCACATGGCGGGATACGGCGAAGGACAGCAGGGAGGCCAGCGTCATGATGCCCAGGCCGCCGACGGCCGCGCCCAGAATGATGACCGCCTGGCCGAAGGGCGACCAGTAGGTCGCGGTGTCGACTGTGGTCAGGCCGGTGACGCACACCGCCGAGGTCGCCGTGAACAGGGAGTCGATCATGCTGGCGTGCCGATTGTCGGCGGTCGCAATGGGCAGACTGAGCAGTGCCGTGACCACCGCGATGATGCCGGCGAAGACGACGACGGCCAGGCGGGCCGGGGTGAAGCGCGCGGCCCTCGCCAGGCGGCTGCGCAGGTTCCAGCGCTCCAGGAGCGCCAGAAGTCGTGGGGTCTCGGGGTTGCCGGCGGTCTGGGGCGCGGTGGAGGGCGAGGAGGAGGGCTCCGCAGGGGCGGTCGTGCTGGTCGCGGTGGTCGTTCTGGTTGAGGCGGTCGCAGTGGTCGAGGAGCGCCGTCGCCTCGCGAAGGTGGGGATCGGGGCGTGCCAGTGCCGGGGTCCGGAGGCACGCTTCCCCCGCTCTCCGCCAGGGGGCGGGGAGTCCGTGTGTCCGAGGGGGCGGTGCGAGGGGGGCACAGGGACATTCTTGCCCGGAGGGCCCGATGGCGGTAAACCGCGCGCCCTGCTGCCGTGATCAAAATGTGATCTGCGACGCGAGTGGCTCATGTGAGAGGAAATCACCTATGCGTCGCGAGAGGCTCAGGTTATATTGTCTGTGGGCCCGCTGTGGTGCGGACCCGCGCGGCGGTAGCAGCGCTGTCGCGTCACCGACATCCGACGACGGGAAACTCACAACCCATGGCACCGGGCATCCCTTCCTCCGGCGCTTCGAGCGCCCCCTCCTTCCTCACCGTGGCCGAGGTCGCCACCATGCTCCGCGTCTCCAAGATGACGGTCTATCGCATGGTTCACTCCGGCGACCTCCCGGCCATGCAGGTCGGCCGTTCCTTCCGCGTGCCCGAGCGCGCCGTCAAGCAGTATCTCTCTGCTGGGCTGGGTGACTGGGGCCACGAGCAGTCTGAGTCGACGGGCTCCTGATACCCGCTACACTCACGCAAGTCACCAGTGTGGCCGGAGTGTGGGCTGTCCGCGGGCAGCCCGCCGTTCGGCCACCGTACTCGCTCAACTCGCTCACCGCTCGCTCATGCTCTCCGGCCATCGGCCGGCGTCGGCGATAGATGCCGGAACATGAACGTGAACGTGCTCGAGCCTCCGGATGCACCACAACTGAGGAGTCCCTATGGGATCTGTCATCAAGAAGCGCCGCAAGCGCATGGCCAAGAAGAAGCACCGCAAGCTGCTCCGTAAGACCCGCCACCAGCGCCGTAACAAGAAATGACGATCGCACCGCTGTGATCGCAGGCCCCGCACCGCTTCGTGCGGGGCGTTCTTGTGAGTGAACGCCAGCCGGAGCCGTGCACGGCATCAGCCCGATGCCCGCCCGATCTCAGGAGCCATTCAGGAGTCAGTCATGAGTCAGCCCACCAGCGACACCCCCGGTCCCCTTGGCTCCGCCGAGCCCCTCTTCGAGGACGAGATGTGCGCCATGCCCCTGTCCGTCAACGCGGACTGCGCCGACTGGCCCGCGTCCGTTGAGGCGCTCGGCCGGGTGCCCGGCTCGCAGGCACAGGCGGAGGCGCCCTGTCTGGCCGAGCTGACGACTCTGCGCGTGGGCGGCCCGGTGGGCCGCTATGTCGAGGCCGCCGACGAGGCCGAGCTCATCGACGTCGTCAGGCAGGCCGATGCCGAAGGCGCGCCGCTGCTTGTGATCGGCGGCGGCTCCAACATCCTGGCCGCCGATCGCGGCTTCGACGGGGTCGTCGTGCGCGATGCGCGCGCCGACGTCGACCTGGTCTCCGATGACGCCTGCGGGGGCGCGGAGATCACCGCCACGGCGGGCACCACCTGGGATGACCTCGTGCGGCAGGCTGTTGCCTCCCACTGGGGCGGCTTCGCCGCGCTGTCGGGCATCCCCGGCACGGTCGGTGCCGCTCCCGTGCAGAACATCGGCGCCTACGGCACCGAGGTCGCCGAGCTCCTGGCCTCCGTGCGCGCCTGGGACCGCGCCGCGGGGAGAGCGGTTCACCTTCCGCTGTCGGAGCTGCGTCTGGCCTACCGCGACTCCGCTCTCAAGCGCTCCTTGACCGATCCGGATATCGGTGCAGGACGCACGTGGGGGCCGACGGGCCGCTGGGTCGTGCTCTCGGCGACCTTCCACGTGCGCCAGGCGTCCCTGTCCGCCCCCATCGCCTACAGTCAGCTGGCCGCGGCTCTCGACGTCGATATGGGCGCCCGCGTCGATGCCCGTGAGGTGCGCGAGGCTGTGCTGGCACTGCGCCGCTCCAAGGGCATGGTCCTGGATGCGGCGGACCACGACACCTGGTCCGCCGGCTCCTTCTTCACCAATCCGATCCTCACTCGGGCGCAGGCCGCGACTCTTCCCGAGGATGCGCCCCGCTTCCCTGTCACCGACCACACGCGGGTCGTCGCCGGCACCCGGGGCGCTCCCGTCGTCGATGGCCTCGTCAAGACCTCGGCCGCCTGGCTCATCGACCACGCCGGGTTCCCGAAGGGCTTCAGCGTCTCCGGGGGCTCCGGGCGGGCGAGCCTGTCCACCAAGCACGTGCTGGCCCTGACGAACCGGGGCGACGCCACCGCGGACGACGTCGCCGCCCTGCGCGATGCGATCGTCGCGGGGGTGCGGGAGCGCTACGGGGTCACCCTGGTGCCCGAGCCCGTCGCCGTGGGCTGGTGAGGTCAGGCATCCCGAGCCCGCCTCTTTCGTCGAGATCGGTCGTACTCCGGCTCGAGATCGGTCCAAGCGCGCGCCGGGCGGCCCGCCGAACCGATCTCGGTGCGGAAGCGGACCGATTTCGGTGCGGAACTGGACCGATCTCGGTGCGGAAGCGGACCGATCTCGGCGTGGGCGGGTGGCGCGCTAGTCTGGACCCGGACGTCGAGACCGGGGAAGAAGACTGCACATGCCGGATACGTCGAGTACGCCAGACACGTCGGGGCCGTCGGGTCCTCACGATGGGAGTCGTGAGGGCCCCACCGCGCGGGCGCTCGCGCGCATCGCCGGCATGACCGTGACTGCGACGAGCAGTGCAGGTCGGGCTGCAGGCGGGGCTGCAGACGGGCCGGACGGAGCCGGCCGGGCACCGGCGCTTGCGAAGCGCAATGCTCCCTGCCTCGAGCGCGCGGTACTGGCCCATCGGGGGCTGCCCTCGGCCGCCCCCGAGAACACGATGGCGGCCTTCTGCGCAGCCGCCGACGCGGGCGCCAGGTGGATCGAGACCGATATCGACCTGCTCGCCGATTCGACCCCGGTGATCATCCATGACACTGCTCTGGGACGGACCACCGACCGCAGCGGCAGCATCTACGGGCTGCGGGCCGCCGACCTCGAGAACATCGACGCCGGCGGCTGGTTCGGCCCCGGTTTCGCCGGCCAGCGCATTCCCACGCTGGACAGCTTCATCGACTTCATGAATGAGCGCGGCATCAACGCCAACATCGAGCTCAAGGCCAATGAGCAGGGGGCCGCCCGCAGTATCGAGCTGGTCGATGCGCTCGCCGCGGCGCTGGAGCGGCTCGACGCGTGCAGGCAGGTCCTCGTGTCCTCCTTCAGTCAGCCCCTGCTCATGGCCTTCCACCAGCGCCACCCCCAGTACGCCACCGCCGTCCTGTACAAGTCGGCGACCATCCGGCCCGACTGGCGCTCGGTGGCCGAGCTGTGCGGAGCCGTCGCCATCCACCCCGAGGACGCGGGGCTGACCGAGGCGATGGTGCACGCCGCCCGCGCGGCCGGCTACGGCGTCAACGTGTGGACGGTCAATCGGCCCGACCGCGCCAACCAATTATTCAACTGGGGCTGTACCGGGGTGTTCAGCGATGTCTATCCGCTTCTCGCCGCGGGCCCGGCGCGCTGAACACATCGCTCGGGACAGGGGAGTCCCGCCCGGGTCTTTCTCCACCTGGACCGCCCCACCGGAGGGCTGTGATGGTTGGCTGACGGGCTGTGACGGTCGGCTGACGAGAGCCCGTAATCTCGTACAACGACCGCGGTTGGCAATTCTCTGTGCTGTCGAGTAATGATGGCGCAGCGGCACGGCCCCGCGCGTTCTGTATTATCAGTATTATCCGGAACGCGTCTCTTTACTCCCACGATCGTTCCTATTTCATTCCTGCCATGTTCTGTTCGAACACCGGCCATGCCGTTATGTTCTCCATCTCATCAGCGCAATGACAATTGACAATCCCGACGTCGGATAACCGCTGTCGATCTCACTATTCTCGCTCAGGGCCCCGACTCTCCTTCCCCGTTACATCACCCGATCTCTCTTGAGGAGATATCCCGATGAGTCCGCGTTCAGGTTCAGCATCACTCCTCCCCGCCTTCATGCGCCGGGGCCGCATCCTGCCCTTCCTGATCATCTCCCTGTCCGGAGAGATCATCTATGGGAGTTTCGAGGCCTTCAAGGGATCACTTATGATTCCTCTGCAGGAGACCCTCGGAATTACTCAAACCCAGTTCGGCCTGCTCATGACCTACCTCGGCCTGGCCATGTTCATGTATGTGCCCGCGGGCTGGGTCAACAATCGCGTCCGAGTGCGCACAATCATCCTGTACGGCATGGGCTGGAGAATGATCACCGGCCTCATCCTGTTCGTGTTCATTCCGCCCTTCGTGATCATGAGCGCCATTGCGATCTCCTGGGCGGTCGTCGATGCCATCATATGGCCCGCCGTCGCCAACGGCGTGTGCGTTCTGGCGGCGGATCAGGACCGCAAGGGCAGGGGCCTGGCGATGGGGCTGCTGGAGGCGATCCGCCGTTTGACCGAGTTCGTCCTGAACGGAATCGTCATCCTGGTCCTCATCGTCCTGCCCGATTCGACGACCACCGTCATGCGCGGCTTCGCCATCGGCTACGCCCTGCTCTTGATGCCGATGATGCTCGCCGTGGCGCGCCGCGTCCCCGACACCAAGATCGCCACCGCGGAGAACGCCTCGCATTCGATGGCCGCTCTCAAGGGCCTGCTGCACGTGCTCGCCCTTCCCCGCATCTGGCTCGCCGGCATCGCCGCAATGGCCGTGTACTGGTGCGACGTCAACCTCATGTACATCTCCGCCCCGTACCTGGAGCAGGTCTTCGGGGCCTCTACCGCGGTGGCGGCGACCTTCGGCATCTTCAACGTGGGCGTGGTCGCCATGTTCGCCGGAATCATCTCGGGAGTCACGGCCGACTACGTCTTCAAATCATCTACCAGGATGATGATGGTCGCTCTGGGCATCGTCGCAGTGGCCTGCAACATCATCCTGGTACTGCCGGCCACGTCGGGCATGATCGGGCCCATCGTCTGCCTGCTCGTTCTGGTGGCTCTGGCCACCTTCCTCGGCAAGTCCGTGATTCTGGCGCCTATCGGCGAGCTGGAGCTGCCCGAGGAGATCGATGGATCCGCCATGGCGGTCGGCTCCCTTCTGGCCTACGCCTCCGTCCTGTGGGGCTACAACCTCAACGGTCGTATCCTTGACAGCTACGTCTCCGACCCGGCCACGGGATATCGGATCATCTTCATGATCACTGCGATCGCCGCGGGGCTCGGCTGCATCACCGCCGTGGTCCTGGACCGGGCCAACCGTCGCGCCGCTCGACTCGAGCGGGGCAGGGAGACGGTTGAGCCCTCCGGTAACCCTGATAACCCCGATGAGGCTGTGAGCGCGGCCGTAATCGAGGATGAGGCGCAGTCCGTGGTTGAGGCTGGGGAGGAGGCGGCGGAGCCTCAGTTCGCGGGCGAGGCCCCGGCTGAGCCGGCAGCCGAGGTAACGGAGGCTGCGGACGAGCCTCAGGATCCGGAGGAGACCGGCACCACCGTCTCCTGATCCGCTGGGCCGGCCAGCCAGGCGTCGATCTCCGCCAGCCATCGGCGCTTGGAGGTCGGCGAGGCCAGGCAGGCCCGGATCGAGCTGCGCGCCAGCTCGGCCAGGGCGGTGTCGCTCAGGCCGAGCCGGCGCGCGATCTCGTACTGGTCGGTCAGCCGCGACTGGAACAGGAGCGGATCGTCGGCACTGAGTGCGACCTGCGCCCCGTGCTCGAGCAGAGTCGCCAGCGGAACGTCCTCGGCGGTGCGGTAGACCCCCAGGCACACGTTCGAGGTGGGGCACACCTCCAGGCTGATGCCCGCGGCGACCACGGAGTCCAGCAGCGCCGGATCCTCGCTCGCGCGCACGCCGTGCCCCAGCCGCGTCGGCCCCAGGGCCGTCACCACGTCGCGCACGTGCTCGGGCCCCAGCAGCTCGCCGCCGTGCGGGAGCGAGGCGAGTCCCGCGCGGCGGGCGATCGCGAAGGCGGGCTCCCACGCGCTGGTCCGGCCGGCGCGCTCGTCGTTGCTCAGCCCGAAGCCGACGACCGTGCCCGGAGCGTCCCCCGCATACCTGGCTGCGAGCCGGGCGAGCGTGCGCGCGTCCAGGGGGTGGCGCATGCGGGAGGCCGCCACCACGACGGCGACCTCGATCCCCGACAGGATCGTCGCCTGGCTCGCCGCGTCGAGGACGATCTCCAGCGCCGGCGTGAGGCCTCCCACGAAGGGGGCGTAGGAGGTCGGATCCACCTGGATCTCCAGGCGCCGCGAGCCCTCTGCGGCGTCGTCGAGCGCGGCCTCCAGCACGATCCTGCGCATGGTCTCCTCAGTGGTGACCAGGTGGCGGGCGGTGTCGTAGGCCCGCTGGAAGCGGAACCAGCCGCGGTGGTCGGCCGGGACCCGGAGCGGGTCGCCGTCGATGAAGGACGACGGCAGGCGCGTGCGCGAGGCCTGGGCCAGGTCCACCAGCGTCTCCAAGCGCATCGCCCCCGTGAAGTGCAGATGCAGGTGCGCCTTGGGCAGGCGGGAGAGGTCGCGCATGAGACCGGATTGTGTCATGCGCCCGGTCGTGCTGGTCCTGGTCGCCGACGGCGCCGTCATGCGCCGGTGTCAGCCCTCAGCCGCAAAAGTCGTCGCGGATGTGGCGGATGACGCCTCGCGGTGAGGCACACTACTCCCATGAGCAGAACGCAGGTCGCACGTGAGCCCGAGGAGGTCGCCCTCCTGACCGGGCCGCGTGCCGCCTCCGTCCTGTCCGGAGCGCTGGCCCCGGTCGGCCAGCAGCTGTTGAGCTGGGAAGTGCACTCGGTCCACCATCGGCCGGGCGCCGGGGTCTCCGTCGGCTACACGGCCGTCGTGGTCACCCCGAACGGGTCTCATCGCACTGAGTATCTGTGTGCGACGACCGCGCGCCTGTCCAACCCCCAGGCGGCGGGCCTGACCCGGGTCTCGCCGCGCGGCGGGGAGGGGCCGGTCGTTCATGTCTGGCGGCATCCCGCTGATCCCGAGCTGCCGGCGTTGGCGATCGCCTGCACTCCGTCGCTGCTCTCCCGGCGTCTGGGCACGCCGATTAAAGCCACCATGGTGGCTTATCGGCCCACGCGGCGCGCGGTCGTGCGCGTGACCTACTCGGACTCGTCGACCGCTTACGCCAAGGTGCTGCGGCCCGGCCAGTCGTCCGCTTTCGCGGATCGGCATCGCATGCTGCGCGCGGCGGGCGTGCCCGCGCCCGATGTCCTGCGCGACGACCCGGACGGCCTCGTGCTGCTGTCGACCGGGCGCGGTGTGGCCCTGTCGGGCCTGCTCTCCCGCGGCATGGACGAGGGGCGCGCCGCCCGCGTCTTCACCTCCCTGACCACGCTTCTGGACGCGCTGCCCACCAGCGCCCTGCAGCTCACCCCTCACCCGGCCTGGTCCGAGCGGGCTCGCCACTACGCGCATGCGGCCTCGACGGTGCTTCCCGAGCATGCTCTGCGGGCGCGCGCCATCGCCGACGGCGTCGAGCAGCTCATGGCGGCCTCCGATCCCGGTCCGATCGTCCCGGTGCACGGCGACTTCTACGAGGCGAATGTCCTCATGGAAGGCGAGGGCGTGGCGAGCATGCTCGATGTGGATTCCCTGGGGCCCGGTCACCGTGTGGACGACCTCGCCTGTCTGCTCGGCCATGTCAGTGTTCTGGACCATCTGGCCCCGGCCTCCTACCCCCATCTGCGCCCGGTGCTGGAGGTGTGGACGCGCCTGGCCGAGCAGCAGGTCGATCCGGTCTCTCTGCGTGCCCGCTGCGCCGGCGTCGTCCTGTCTCTGGTCGCGGGTGCGCGCCGGGAGGACGGCGGTCCGTGGCGCCCCGACGCCGAGGGGCGGCTCGCGCGCGCCGAGACCTGGCTGGCCCAGGCCCGGGAGATTCAGGCCAGGCGGGGTGCGCACTGAGGCTGCGGCCGTACTGGAAACCTGGGAACACTAAGCAAGCGGCATGGGCGCCTGCGCCTGGAACTTCCCGCCGTCTGCCCCACAGGTTCCTCCCCTTCACACACAGCTTCCCCCGCAGCCCTCCGCCTCTGTCCGCATGGCGGATGTCACCTTCCCGTCATCTCGCGTGCGCATACGGTGCGGCGCACACCCGACCCGGGGACGGAAGGCGCGTCCAATGCTCGATCCCACTTTTGCCGCAGCCCATCCCATCGCAGGCTTTCCGGGCGCGGCGGGCTCCGCCGCACCCGCAGCGCCCGCCGGCGTCCTTAGCGTCATCAGTGATGGCCTTGAGGCCTTCGACGCCTTCCTGTGGGGGCCATGGCTCCTCATCCCTCTGCTCCTGGGCACCGGCGTGGTGCTGACGATCAGGCTGCGAGGGCTGCAGCTGCGCAAACTCGGCCCCGCGTTGCGCTTCGCCTTTCTGCAGCGCGACGGCGGCGGAGAAGACGCGAGCGCGGAGGGGGACATCTCCCACTACCAGGCTCTGACCACAGCGCTGGCGGCCACCGTGGGCGTGGGCAACATCGTGGGGGTCGCCACTGCGATTCACCTGGGCGGTCCGGGCGCCCTGTTCTGGATGTGGGTCACGGCCCTGTTCGGCATGGCCTCGAAATACGCCGAAGCCTTCCTCGCGGTGCGGTTCCGCACTATCGACGCCCGCGGGCGGCAGTCCGGCGGCCCTCAGTACTACCTCATGCGCGCCGTGCCCGGCGTCGCGGGGAAGGCGCTGTCGATCTTCTTCGCCTGCGCCGCCATTCTGGCCTCCTTCGGCATCGGCTCGATGACGCAGTCCAATGCGGTGGCGGCTCAGCTGCACAACTCCTTCGGCTGGGACGGCGCCGTCGTCGGCATCGCCCTGGCGATCGCCGTGGGCGCCGTCCTCCTGGGCGGGATCGAGGCGATCGGCACGGTGACCAGCGCCTTCGTGCCGATGATGATCGTCTTCTACGTCGGCGGCTGCTTCTACATCCTGGCCGCCAACGCCTCCGGGATCCCCGCGGCGCTCGGCCTGGTGCTCGGCGGCGCCTTCACCGGGCACGGTGCGCTCGGCGGTTTCGCCGGATCGACGTTCCTCATGGCCGTGCAGTTCGGGGCGGCGCGCGGCATCTTCTCCAACGAGTCCGGAATGGGGTCGGCCGCCATCGCGGCCGCTGCGGCCAGGACCAACCACCCCACCCGTCAAGGGCTGGTCTCCATGACTCAGACCTTCATCGACACGATCGTGGTCGTGACCTGTACGGGGCTGGTGATCCTGACGACCGGGACCTGGACGGGCTCGGACCCGGCCACCATGACCGGAGACGCCTTCACCCATGGTCTGCCGGGAGAGTGGGGCCACTACATCGTGTCGGTCTCGATCGTCTTCCTGGCGGCGTCGACGATCCTGGGCTGGGCCTACTACGGCGACCGTTGCGCGGAGCGGCTGGTGGGCGTGCACGGCGTACTGCCCTTCCGGCTCATCTTCACCTGCGTCGTCTTCCTGGGCGCGGTCACCGAGCTGAAGGACGTGTGGACCTTCGCCGACATCGCCAACGGCCTCATGGCCATTCCGAACCTCATCGGCCTGCTGGTCCTGTCCGGCCTGATCGCCCGGGAGACCGCCTCCTACCTGGAGCAGGATCCGCACCTGCGCCGCCGCGGCGACGACTTCGACTCGCTGCCGCAGACGGCGGCCGACGATTGTGCGAACTGAGCCTTGCGATGCCGGCGGGGCCGGAGCCCATTCGCCGGGCTCCGGCCCCGCCGGCTGCTGACAGCTGCTGACGACTGCTCTGCGCCTCAGTCCACCTCGGCCAGGAGCTTCTGGATGCGGCCGACGCCCTCGACCAGGTCGTCGTCGCCCAGCGCGTAGGACAGGCGCAGGAAGCCGGAGGGCCCGAAGGCCTCGCCGGGCACGACGGCGACCTCGGCGTGCTCCAGGATGAGCCCGGCCAGGGTGGCCGAGGAGTCGATGGCGGTCCCGCGCAGGCTGCGGCCGAGCAGCGCCTCCATGCTGGGGTAGGCGTAGAAGGCGCCGCGCGGCACGGGCACGGTCAGCCCCTCGATGGTGGAGAGCATCTCCACTATGGTCCGGCGGCGGCGGTCGAAGGCGCTGCGCATCTCCTCCACGGCGGTCAGATCGCCGCTGACGGCCGCCAGTGCCGCCCGCTGGGAGACGTTGGCGACGTTGGAGGTCAGGTGGGACTGGAAGTTGGTGGCCGCCTTGATGACGTCGGAGGGGCCGATCATCCAGCCCACGCGCCAGCCGGTCATGGCGTAGGTCTTGGCCACGCCGTTGAGCACGACGGTCTGGTCCGCCAGCTCGGGGACCAGGGCGACGATGTGGGCGCTCTCGGCGCCGTCGTAGAGCAGGTGCTCGTAGATCTCATCGGTGATGACCCAGATGCCGTGCTCCAGCGCCCACTCGCCCAGGGCCCTCAGCTCCTCGGGGGTGTAGACCGAGCCGGTCGGGTTCGACGGCGAGCACAGGAGCAGGGCCTTGCTGCGCGGCGTGCGGGCCGCCTCCAGCTGGTCCACCGTGACCTTGTAGTCCTGGTCGGCGCTAGCGAAGACCTCCACCGTGGTGCCCCCGGCCAGGGCGATGGCCTCGGGGTAGGTGGTCCAGTAGGGGGCGGGCAGCAGGACCTCGTCGCCGGGGTCCACGAGCGCGGCGAAGGCCTGGAAGACGGCCTGCTTGCCGCCATTGGTCACCAGGATGTCGTCGGGTGAGACCTCGTAGCCGGAGTCGCGCAGCGTCTTGGCGGCGATGGCCTCGCGCAGCGCCGGCAGGCCCTTGGCGGGGGAGTACTTGTGACTGGCCGGGTCCTTCGCGGCGGCGACGGCGGCCTCGACGATGTAGTCGGGCGTGGGGAAGTCGGGCTCCCCGGCTCCGAAGCCGATGACGGGGCGGCCGGCGGCCTTGAGGGCCTTGGCCTTGGCATCCACGGCCAGGGTGGCGGAGGGGGCGATGGCGGACAGGCGGGCGGAGACGCGGCTCCTGGGGGCCGTGCGTTCGGTGCGTTCGGTGCTCACGGGCTCATGGTCCCACGCATGGGTGTCATGCGCCCGTCACACGGGGCGCACGGGGCCGCTGGGAGCGCCGGGATCGTGAGGCGCGAGCGGGTATGAGTGCGGTGATGAGCGCGGTGAGGAGTGCGTGAGCATGCCGATCTGCCGGCGATGGGCCGACTCGCGTGGCGCAGTCCACGTCCCGGCGCTTCGCCATCCGGGCGAACCTGTGACAAGATGGGGCACCGCTGAAGGGCAGTGGCGCAATTGGTAGCGCACCGGTCTCCAAAACCGGCGGTTGTGGGTTCGAGTCCCGCCTGCCCTGCTGAGAACGGCGGATCTGTCGGGGATACCGTCGGTTCCGTCCTCTCGCCCATCAGGGGCATGATCGAACCGTCGAACCCGAGGAACCTCAGAGCATGAGTGAGAGCGCGAGCGTCGCCAGGCGCAAGCAGAGCACCAGGCGCGGCCCCCTGGGGGGCATTGTCCTGTTCTTCCGCCAGGTGATCGACGAGCTGCGCAAGGTCGTCTGGCCCACGAGCAATGAGCTGTGGACCTACTTCCTCGTCGTCGTGGTGTTCATCGCGGCGATCATGGCCTTCACCGGGGTGCTCGACTTCGCCTTCGATCGGCTCGTGATGTGGGCCTTCTCCCGCCCCGGGGGAGGCGTGCAGCCGACTCTGACTCCGACTCCTTGACAATCCCTGATAATCCTGACAATTCCCCGACCCTTGAACCCCTGAGCCCCTGAGACTCCTCCGAGACTCACTGAAGCCGGGCGTCGCCCTCAGTCGCATCCGCCCGAGGAAAGCAGGTACATCGTGTCCGAGCCGTCCGAGCAGATCCTTCCCGAGGAGCTTGCTCCTGTCGTCGACGAGGTCGACGAGGAGGCCGTCCAGCTGGATGAGGCGCAGCCCGACTCCCTGGACTCTCAGGCCGAGGAGGCCGTCGCCGAGGAGGTCGAAGAGGCTGAGCCGGCTGAGTCCGCCGAAGAGGCTGAGCCGGCGCCCGCCGCGCCCGAGCCCGAGGTCGATCCCGTCGAGGAGTTCCGCAAGCAGATGTCCTCGCTGCCCGGCGAGTGGTACGTCCTGCACACCTACTCTGGCTATGAGCGCCGTGTGGCCGCCGATATCGCCGCCCGCGCCGAGAACTTCGAGATCGAGGACTATGTGTTCGACGCCGTCGTCCCCATGGAGACGGTCATCGAGATCAAGAACGCCGGCAAGAAGAAGGAAGTCTCCCGGGTGCGCATCCCCGGCTACGTGTTCGTGCGCATGGACCTGGACGACCCGGAGACCTCGGACAAGGTGTGGCGCACCATCAAGGACACCCCGGCCGTGACCGGCTTCGTCGGCGACCGCTACAACCCGGTGCCGCTGACCTTCGAGGAGGCCGTCTCCCAGCTCGGCCCCACGCCCGAGGAGATCGCCGCCAAGCAGACCGCCGCCAAGGCCGCTCCCCAGGAGGGCGCGAGCGCCAAGGCGTCCTCGGACGGTCCGGTCTACGAGGTCGCTTTCGAGGCGGGCGAGTCCGTCATCGTCACCGATGGCCCCTTCGAATCCCTCCCGGCCACCATTGCCGAGATCCATCCCGAGACCCAGAAGCTCCAGGTGCTCATCTCGCTGTTCGGCCGCGACACTCCGGCCGAGCTGTCCTTCTCCCAGGTCGCCAAGATCTGAGGCGGTAGGGGGCGTCGGCTCCGGCCCCGAGGGCTCCCGAGGACTCCTGAGCACTGTTGTGCACCGCGACGCCCGTCGTCGGCCAGTGGGACCGACGACGGGCGTCGCGTTTCACACGAGTCGCCGCTGTGATTCCGTGCACCGAACGCTCCGCGGACTCCGGTCGGGGATAAGATGAGCGTTCGTGTGTGCGTATGCCTTATGGTCGCGCAATATGCAGGTTGTGCAGGCGCATGCGCACGCACTCCGCTGCACGGCAGGCGTGCAGCTCTCCGGACAAGAAAGAGATCCATCCACATGGCTCCCAAGAAGAAGGTCTCTGGGCTCATCAAGCTCCAGATCCAGGCCGGCCAGGCCAACCCCGCCCCGCCGATCGGCCCCGCGCTCGGTCAGCACGGCGTTAACATCATGGAGTTCTGCAAGGCCTACAACGCCGCGACCGAGTCCCAGCGCGGCAACGTCATCCCGGTGGAGATCACGGTCTACGAGGACCGCTCCTTCACCTTCGTGACCAAGACGCCGCCGGCCGCCGAGCTCATCAAGAAGGCCGCGGGCGTGCCCAAGGGCTCCCCGAGCCCCCACGCCGACAAGGTCGGCTCGCTCACCGCCGCCCAGGTGCGCGAGATCGCCGAGTCCAAGATGGCCGACCTCAACGCCAACGACGTCGAGGCCGCCTCCAAGATCATCGCCGGCACCGCCCGTTCCATGGGCATCACCGTTGAGGCCTGAGCCGCGACTGACATCGCACCCCCGATCGAACCCCCCCCGTGGAAGGGCCGGCGCGGCCCGTTCACCACGACTGCTAAGGAGAAGCAGATGACCAAGCGCAGCAAGGCCTATCGAGCCGCCGCTGAGAAGATTCAGTCCGGAGTCCTCTACACCCCGGCCGAGGCCGTCGCACTCGCCAAGGCCACGTCCGTCACGAAGTTCGACTCCACCGTGGATGTCGTCCTCCGTCTTGGCGTGGACCCCCGCAAGGCCGACCAGATGGTGCGCGGTACCGTGTCCCTGCCGCACGGTACCGGCAAGACCGCACGCGTCGTCGTCTTCGCCCAGGGAGAGCGCGCCGAGCAGGCCCTCGCCGCGGGCGCCGACGAGGTCGGCAGCGATGATCTCATCGCGAAGGTCGCAGGCGGTTACACCGACTTCGACGCCGCCGTCGCCACCCCGGACCTCATGGGCAAGGTCGGCCGTCTCGGCCGCGTGCTCGGTCCCCGTGGCCTCATGCCCAACCCCAAGACCGGCACCGTGACGATGGACGTGGCCAAGGCCGTCACCGACATCAAGGGCGGTCGTATTGAGTTCCGCGTCGACCGCGCCGCGAACCTCAACTTCATCATCGGCAAGGTCTCCTTCACCGAGGAGCAGCTGGCCGACAACTTCCAGGCCGTCCTGGACGAGGTCGTGCGCCTGAAGCCGTCGACCTCCAAGGGCCGCTACATCCTCAAGGCCACCATGGCCACCACCATGGGCCCCGGTATTCCGGTGGACGTCGCCAAGGCCTGAGCCTCGCGACGCCGCCGCATCCGCCGGGGCCGGAGCAGGACGGCCCGCCGCGGCCCGGGCGCGCCGCCCGCACCACGGCCCGCGCCGGGTCCGCGTGCGGATCCTCGGCATCCACGCGCTGGCCTCCACGCGCCCCGCGCAGTGGGCGCGTGGAGGTCGGCGACCCTGTAGGTTAGGTTGCGTCTCCTGTCAGCCCGACCGAGTGGAATCCGCATGACTGCTCCCACCCCGACCACCGCAGGAGGGCCCCGTCGTCTTGGCAGCGCCTATGTTCTGACCTCTCTCATCGGTGCCGGCGCCCAGGGCGAGGTCTGGCTCGGACGGCGCGTCGACGGCTCCGCGGCCGACCTCGCGGTGAAGCTCCTGCGCGCCGACCTCCTCCAGGATCCCGGCGTCATCGAGCGCTTCGTGCGCGAGCGGGCCACTCTCATGCGGGTGCGCTCCCCCTACGTGGTCGGCATTCAGGACATGGTGGTGGAGGGCGATACCGCCGCCATCGTCATGGACTACGTCGGCGGTGGGGACCTGCGTCGGCTCCTGGAGTCCCGGGGGACCCTGCGGCCCGAGGAGGTCGCCAGGATCGGGGCGCTCCTGGCCGAGGGGTTGGCCGTGGTGCACGGCGCGGGAATCGTGCACCGCGATGTCAAGCCGGCCAACGTCCTCATCGACGTCGTCGACGGCAGCGGCCTCAACGGTGCCACCAGCGTTGGTGGCGCCCCGACACGGGCGCTCGACCCGCAGGCCGCCGCGTGGATCCCTCGCCTGGCCGACTTCGGCGTTGCGCGCATCTGCAGCACGGTCGCCTCGTCCAGGGCCACCGGCGCCATCGGCACGCCGCTGTACATGGCGCCCGAGATTCTCGACGTCCATGCTCCGACTCCGGCGGCCGACGTCTACTCCCTGGGCGTCGTCCTGTACGAGGCGGCGTGCGGCGCGCCGCCCTTCGTCGGCGTGCCCTCCCAGGTCCTGGGGCAGCACGCTCGGCGCGCACCGGGAAGGCCGCAGGGCATACCGGACGCCCTGTGGGGGACGATCGACGGGATGCTCGCCAAGCAGCCGGCGGCACGGCCCGGCGCGCCCGAGGCCGCCCGGGCTCTGGCCGCTCTCGCCCCCCGCCTGGCGGGACTGCCCGCGGCGCCGCGTGTTCAGGAGCCGCCGCCCTCGACTCCCTCGGCGATGCCGTACGTGTGGAACGAGGAGCCGACCGCGTCCGAGCAGGACGGGAGTCCCGCGGCCGAGACGCCTACGACGGTCGCCGATCAGTACGCGCCCACCCTGCTCGCCCCCTCGTCGCCGACCGGGGCGACGGCCCCTCCAACAGCCGTCGCCTCCCCGGCCCCGTCGACGGCCCCGGACGCCTCCCCGCCCGACGCGGCCACCGCCGTCGCCGCGTCGCCGCGCCGCCGTCGCCGCCCGCTCATCGTGGCGGGCATCGCCACCGTCATCGTGATCGCCCTCGTCCTCGCCGCCGGCGGCCTGTTCCTGTGGCAGCGCCACCGCCGCCAGGCCGCCCTGGCCGGCACCATCGCCTCGCTGCCGGCCAAGGCCAAGGTGGTCGAGCTGCGCCGTATCGGGAATGTCTACGACTACCTTCCCTCGCCCGGTGGGGGCGCCCTGGCGGTCGAGTCCTCCGGGGACTGGTCGCTGTACGACCTCGACTCGACGGATCAGGCGCCGGTGTGGACGGGGAGCTGCGACAAGCCCCGCTTCTGGAACGACACGACGCTGCTGTGCAGGGACTCCGACGCGGCGACGCTGGTCTCTCTCGACGGGAGCACGACCACTGACGTGCCCGGTCCGGTCGACCACCGCCTCGTGGGCTCCGACGGTGAGCGCGCCATCCTCATCGACGGCGAGTCCCAAGGGTCCCTGGTGGCCCTCGACGAGAAGGGGAAGGAGTCCTGGCGCGCCGGGGGCCACTACTCCAAGGCGCGCGTGAGGAACGGATTCGTCATCGCCTACGACGGTCGTTCGAAGTCTCTCCAGGTGCTGTCCGCCGCTACCGGGAACGTTCTCTACTCCCAGCCCGCCGATACCGACCCCGACTTCACGGGCAGTCGCTCCGGGGCCAGGGACCCCGGCCCCGCCGACAAGGCCTTCGAAGTCGGTGGCATCAATATCGGCGCCGGCACCAGGGCCTTCGTCGTGCGGGGAGCCTCCGCCGCCACCGTCTACGACTCGGAGGGGAACCGGATCACCGACATCTCCAGCGCCGCCTCGGGGAACCCGGCCTGGGCGATGTCGGCGAGCCGTGACGCCAAGGACTTCGCCGCCGACCTGTCCAAGGTCGAGGGCGCTTCCAACACGGTCGCCGTGGTCGGCACGGATGCGTCGGTGCCCGTCGCGGTGGACACCGACGCCTGCGAGGCCACGCGTTCCGACAAGGACGGGGTCTCCTTCGTCCCTCCCGCGCCCACCGATGGGGAGGCCTGCGTGATCACGCCCAAGGGCCTCATCGGAGGGGACTCCGCGGTCCTGTTCGACATGGGGCAGCCCACGAGCCGTTCCAAGGCCACCGGCGCGAACGTGGTCGCCTACGACGTTACGACGGGTGAGCAGCTGTGGCAGACTGCCGGCACTCTGGTCAAGGCGCTGCCTCCGTCCGGAAACGCCCCGGGAGAGGCGTCGGGTCAACCGCGCGTGCTCGTGCGTCAGGGGGGAAGCGGTAGCAACGGCGAGTTGGTCATCAGCGCCGTCGTGGCCGATTGAGCCCGGTGGGGCGTCACCGGGGCGGCTTCGGGTGAGCACTGCCCATGGTCGTCGTGCGCGCGGCGCGGTACGGTCATGCAACAGCATGCACAGGACGTGCAATGTGCAGAGGTTGTCAGGGAACGTAAGGAAAGTGGCCAGGTGAGTACCTCGTCCTCGTATCATCTCACGACGCGATCCGGTCTTTCGCGCCGGGTCGTGCTCTCATTGCCGGCGCTGGTCGCGGCCGGCGGCCTCGTCGCCTGCGACAGGGGAGGGGCGGCCATCGACTCGTCGGCATCGCCGTCGGCCTCCTCCGCGTCCTCCTCCTCGCAGGCCGCGATCGACGCCGAGGTGGTCGCGACCGGTGAGTCGCTCACCGTCGTCGTCGGGCCTCTCGTGCGGGTCTCGCACCGGGGAGCCGACCTGACGATACTTCCCCTCGACGTCACCCGCTCCGAGGACGGTGCCGCTCCGACGCTCGACGTCGCCGCCGTCGTGCTCGGCGGGACTGCCTCCGCCCTCGGCGCCTACAGACCCCTGCGTCTGATCGATCCCGAGGGCTCGCGCGTCTGGTCGACCACGATTGCGCAATCCACCTTCGACCCCGTCGGCCCCGGCGGGAGTCTGGCCCTCCACCCGACCTTCGGCCCGGTCGACGCCGACACGGTGACGGTCCTCCTGTCGCACGGAGGCTTCATCGAGGTCCCCGTCGTCGATGCCGACGACGCCCGAGCGCCCGAGCTGGACGTCGTCTCGGCCATCGCCGAGTCGAGTCCCCAGGACTCCCTGCGCGACCCGGTGACCGTCGAGCGCTACTCCGTCGCCCTGGACGGCTCCACCAGCGGACTGACCACGGGGGACGAGACCTCCGTCGACGTGGCCAGCGACGTCACCTTCGCCGTCGACTCGGCCGAGCTCACCGCGCAGGCGGACAACGCCCTGAAGGGGGTCGCCGAGACGATCGGCGGTTATGACGGCGGAGAGCTGACGATCACCGGGCACACCGACGACGTGGCGGACGACGCCCATAACCAGACGCTGTCCGAGCAGCGCGCGCGAGCCGTGGCCGACAGGCTCGGGCGGCTGACCGACCTGGGCGCCTGGACGCAGACCGTCACCGGCAAGGGCGAAAGCGAGCCCAAGGTCGCCAACGACACCGAGGAGGGGCGCCAGGCCAACCGGCGCGTCGAGGTGGTCATCGCCCCGACGCGGGGGACGGACGGCGCCCTGGTGCGCTCCCGGAGTGAGACCGCCATCCCGGACCCCACCGGGCCCACTGCGGCGGGCCCCGACGGCGTCACCGTTGCGGGTGGCTTCGGGCTGGGGAGCATCAGCGTCCGGCTCGCGCAGGTGCAGCGCCGCGGGAGCCTGCTGCTGGGCGTCCTCGAGGTCACCGGGGGCAAGGGCGGGTCGGTGTCCCCTCTGGGCACCGGGTGGCTCGCCGACCCGGGCAGCGTGCTCAACAACGTCCGCGGGGAGCTGGGCGGCGCCACGAGCCTGCTCGCCTCCGACGGGCTGACCCTGCTGTCGGGGGCGGATCGGATCTATCCCGTGGACTACCTCCTGCCGGGAGCGGCCGCGCACCGCGCGCTCACCGAGCTCGAGCTCGCCGAGATCCTGGGCGACGGTCAGACGAGCCGGGTGTGCGTGGCCTGGCCGGACGCCGGGGAGGACGCCGTCATGGTCGATCATCCCGCCGGCGGCGCCATGTCCTGCCCGTGGAGGCTGACCGACGTGCCCGTCGTCGAGGGGTGAGCCCGACTGGCGAGCCCGGCCGGCGAACCCGACTGGCGCCGTCTCGGGCGTCGGCGGCATCCGGCGGGCGGGTATCGCCGGCCCCTCGCGGTCGGGCGATCTCAATCCAGCGACCCGGGGTTTCGGAGTCATGTGGTGAGGGCGAGCGACTGCTCGATCGAGTCGCGCAGAGCGGTGTCCATGGCGCCGGTGCCCGAGTACTGCACAGCGGCGATGCGGGAGTCCTGACGCAGAACCCATATGCAGCCCTCGTCGGCGCCGTCGTCGCCGGCGCTGAAGTCGGTTCGCATGGCCTCGGCGAGCCCCGACAGCTGAAGGGGGACCTCCTGCTGCTTCGCGTAGTCGTCCAGCGCGCCGCCGGCCGAGTCGCTCTCGATCTGCGCCATCGCGTCCTCGACGGTGCTCTGCGGCATCTCGGGCGCGAGGAAGAGCCTCTGCACCAGGATCTGGTCCTCGACCAGCCCCCATGTTCCTGTCCATCGCTGCGAGCCCTCCAGGGCCCCTGTGTCGATCCAGGTCGCCGGCAGTGCGCAGCTCAGGCCGGAGAGCTCAACGTGCTGGTTGCCGTCGGCGTCGGCTGATGCTGTTGCGGAACCCGCCGCGGTCGCGGAAGCGGCTCCTGTGAGCTCGATCCACGTGCCGACGGTCGTGAACTGGTCGTCGGTCACGGAGTCCCCGAACAGGTCGACGAGGGCGACGAGGCCATGGGCGCTGACCGCCCAGGTGGCGCCACGGCCATCGACCGGCCACGTCGTCCGATAGTCCTGGCGGGCCAGCGTGGTGGTGCCGTCGGACCAGGCGGCTCGTTCCCCGACCAGCTGGTAGCCGCGGGTCACGGACCGCGCGGAGTCCGCCGCGGTGTCGAGCGCCGTGTAGACGTCGTCCTCGTCGGCCGAGCGAATGGTCATGAGGACGTTGGAGTCGTTGTCGGGATCGGTCCACCGAGTCGTCCACGCGCCCTCCTCGGGACTGGACCTCTCCCACTTCTTCGGTATCGCGACCAGGAGGTCGCCGTCGTCCTCCCGCCGCCAGTCCCCCGAAGGAGCGGCGGTCCCGTCCGATGAGCATGCCGTGGCGGCGGACCCCAGGACGATCGTCGTCAGCGCGATGAGGCTCGTGCGTCGTCTCATGGCATCAGCCCTCGTCCAGGGCCAGGGTGGCCTCGATGCTGTTGCGCAGGACGTCATCGGCGTAGGCGCCCAGGAGGGTGGCGACCCCGATGCCGGCGGGCGAGGCGATCATCCAGGTGCAGCCGGGGGAGTCGGCGTCCGGCCCCCAGTAGAAGGAGACCCGCTCGATGGCGGTGGTGCCATCCGCCTCCCAGGAGATGGTGTTGAGCCGGCTGTAGTTCTCGATCAGTCCGCTGTTCATCATCTCGACCGTCTGCCGGACCCCGTCAGCGGTCGTGACGTCGGTGGTGATACCCGTGACCAGCACGCGCTGAAGCGTGCCGTCGTCCTCGCCGTCGTCCTCGCCGTCGTTCTCGTCGCCCTCGTCATTGCCGAGGAGGTCGTACGCGGCCCTGTAGATGCCCCAGTCGTCATGGGGGACGGGGTCGTCGAAGGCCGTCGGGAGGCTGAAGGACTGCCCCTCGTAGGTCACGGTCTCCCAGTCGTCCTGCGCCTCGCTCGGGGGCGTCGTGGCGGGGTGGGGCTGGGGAACGTCATCGACCGTCGTCAGTCCGTCTCCCGGGGGAGGGGACGACGTCGCACCGCATGCCGCGAGAGCCGTCAGAGCGCCCCCTCCGAGTCCCATCATGAGGAGTCGTCGCCGTCCGGTGCCGATGCCGCGGCCGGCCGAGCGGCGCGGCGGGGACGCTCCGATGCTCTCCCTGATGCGATCCATGAGACTCTCCTTGCGTGGTGGTTGTGATGTCGGCTCGACCGCGCGCGGTCGCGGATCCCGCTACTCCGTGTCGTCCTCGTAGACCCGTTCGCCGTCCTGCCCGGGCCTGCCCAGGTGCTGGGAGCTGATCGTGTCCTGCGTGGAGGTGGTGGACTCCGTCTTGCACTTGAGGAGCCAGAGATCCCATCCTCCTTCCTTGGTGACCGTCTTGCCGTTCTGAACGACCCGGGTCGTTTGCGCCTGCCGGTAGAGCAGGTTGTTGAAGTCGTCGTCGGACGGGCGCGACGGCTTGAAGACCGACCGCGGGATCTTGAGCATTCCGTTGATGAAGGAGGAGGAGGAGACGTAGTGCTCCGCGATCGCACGGTCCTCCGGGCTCAGCTGGGACACGTCCAGCGTGGTCGTGACCGTCGTGGTCACCGATCCTCCCTCTCCTTTCTTCCTGTGCTCCTTATTCTTGGAGGCGGAGGCCTCTCCCTCCTGGACGCCGGTGAACGTCACGGTCTTGAGCTTGCCGTCCCCGTCGTAGGTCACCTCGTAGCTGCCGAAGGCGCTGTTATCGGTCCCGCCCTCGTTGCCGAAGATCTCGTCCCCGGCATGGATCGTGCTCTTGTAGGCGAACCTGTGCGACCTGCTGGTGCTGCCATCCGCGTTGGCCGTGGAGGTGTTGGTGTAACCGATCTCCCCGGATATGCTGATGTCGCTCTTGGCCATGGTGGTTGTATCGTCCTCCTCCTCTTCTTCCTCCTTCTCGTTCTTCTCGTCTCTCTTGTTCTTCTTGCCTTTCTTGTTCTTTTTCTCTTTCTTTTCCTTTTTCTTGCTCTTTTCGTTCTTGCTCTTGCTCTTATGCGTGTTCTCCTTCTTCTCCTTTACTTCGGCGCTGACGGTGGCGTCGCCTGACAATTTGACGGTCCAGGCCCTGGAGGTGGTGTCGGGAGTCTGCTTGATGGTCTTGTCGCCGCTTTTGAAACGGCCTATCCCCTGGTCGCGGAGTCGTTCCTTGGTCGCGGCCCGATTCTGCTTGTCGAATTCGGAGCACGAGATGTGGTGAGGGGTGTCGCATTTATAGGTCTGTGTTGTTGTGATGGTTCCGGATGCCTTCACCGAGCCTTCGAGGGAGATCTTGAAGGGGTCCCCATCGCCCTTCTTCTCGGTCTTGTCACCGCCTCCGGATTTTTCTCCACTTTTCTCCACGGCCTTCTCCTTCTTCTTCTTCTTCTTCGAATGGCCTGTGCCGAAGGAGTAGCCGACGGACCCTTCTATCGTCTTGCTGTACTGACGGCTGCCGGAGCCGTCGGCGTACGTCGTCCTCCTGACCGAGGAGCCATCGCTCACGTCGCCGGTCACCTTGATCAGCTTCACGCCCGCGGACGTCGACTTAGTGGTCTCCTGGACCTTCGAGGGAACCGCAGCGGGATTCGCGGCATAGGGATTGCTGCTCGAGGGGCACTCGTACGATCCCCCGGCGACGGAGCGGATCTGCTGAGCGATCTTGCAGACGATGGCCTGGCCGATTCCGTCCCCGGAGGCCACGGTGATTCCGCCGGCGACCACCAGGAGCAGAACGACGACGACCAGTCCGATCCCGGCGTGCTCGGTGAGCGTCTGCCCGTGCTCTTGCTGCAGCGATTTCCTGCGAGGGCTCATCGGATCTCCTTGCGCTTGCTGTCGGTGCTGTCGGCAGTGAATCGCGCCGGTGCGCGACGGCGAAGGGGCGGGCGCCCCGGAATGCGCCCTGCGGCACCGGCGCCCGGATCCGCAGGGGAGTCCGGTCAGGACCCGCTAATGGACATGGAGTCGAGCACGGCCTGCATGGCGTCGATGCTCCGCTGATTGCCCTTGGGCGAGCAGACGTAGACGCCGTAGGCGTAACCATCGGGGCCATCGGCCGTCTTCGCCTGGCAGGACAGGTCGATCGCGGGCGCCGTCTCGTCCCACGGGGGCGCGGTGCTCTGCTCCCAGGCGTAGGTGTACGCGTCGGGGGAGTTTTCGACGGTCGTCGGAGCGGGCGTGACGATGATGCCGTCCTCCGCGTAGGCCTCCTTGTCCAGGGAGGCGATGCTGGACGCCGTCCGGGAGCTCTCGGTGTAGTACTCGACGTCGATGACGGCGGGGGCGGACTCGTCCTGGACGTAGTAGTCGACGCGCGACTTGTCGTTCGAGCCCTTCGCGGGTTGGTCGTCGGAGACGAGGTCGGCGGGCATGGTCAGGGTGAGCCCGTGCGCGGGCGTGAGGGCGGAGGGCGTTCCGGCGGCCCGTGCGTCCGAGGGGGTGGCGCTCTCCGAGGAGGCGTCGTCGGCCCCGGGCCCGCCACTGCAGCCGGAGAGCAGGGCGAGCCCGACGACGACGGCGAGCAGCGGGCGTGAAGCGGCGGTGGGCACGATATCCCCCTGATGAGTATGACGATGATGATGAGGACAGTGGAGATGGTGGGATTCGACGGATGGAGCGGGTGAGGGATCCCCGGCCGGTGCGTGAGGGGTCAGGACACCAGCCTGGTGGTGACCCTCGCGTGTTCGCTCATGCCATCGGGCACCTTGAACGGGGCGGTGGTCGGGGAGGGCGAGGGGGTGGACTCGGGCGCGGGATCCTCATCGGGGCGCTTGGCGACGCACCGGCCGTCCATCGTGAATCCGATCTTGCCGCCCTTGAGGCAGACGCCGTTCCCGAGGACGATCTCCGCGGTCGATTCGGCGGTCATCCTCTCGTCGACGCCCTCGACGGCGGAGTTCGTCTCCACGGCGACGGTGATGGTTCTCCTGGTCGCATTGACGGAGTACGCGGTAACCGTGGCCCCGTTGCGCGAGGCGTACGTCTCCGCCGCTCTTCTCGCCTTCGGCCCCGCGTACGATCCCACGCTGTTCCCGACCCCGCCCCACAGGTCGTCCGCGTTGCCGGCGCCGACGGCGTCGTCGTACGCCGACTCGATCGAGTCGGCCCAGGCGCCGGCCGCGGCCAGCGCGGCGGAGTCCGCCGCATTGCTCGCGTCCCGCCGGTGAAGGGTGGCGTCGCCCAGGCTGAGCATGACGAGCAGCGCGACCATGGTGAGAAGTCCGGAGGCGATGCAGAGATAGGGGGAGATGCTGCCCCGCTCGTCCTCGCGGATCCGGTGGGAGTGCACGCCGTTCGCCAGCGCTGGATGGTGCTTCATCATAGGTCAGTCCTGCATGACGCGATAGGGGTATGTGCTGTAAATATGTGCCGTGAGAATATGCGGTGGGCATATTCGGAGGGGGTATGCGGAGGGCGTATGACGTGGAAGAGCGATGCGCGGCCAGGTGCATCCGTCCCCTCCAGATGCGCCTGGCCGCGCTGCCCGTGTCACTCTCTCGCGGGGGAGCTCACTCCCCGCCTGTCTTGATCGACCCGATGATCTGCGAGATCTTGCTCGTGATCGCTTGTCCGATGGACTTCTCCTGGCCACTCACGGCCGCGGCCGCGGCCGCGACGAGGGCGACGACGACCAGGCCGATGCCCGCGTACTCGACCATCGTCTGACCGCGCTCGCTGTCGCGCAGGTCGGTCCATGCCTGCTGAATGCGGACCTGAAGGCGGAGCAGGGAGTTGTTGTTCATCATGACCTCCGTGTAATGGGATGGAGCCGGTGGGCCGGCTGCGTCCTGCTGACGGAATGAAAAGTAGGCGGGCCCCCGCCCCGGGGCGCAGGGGCGGGCGCCTCGATCAGCGCCCTTGATTCCGCCCCAGCCAGGCGGAGACCGCCTCGGCACGGTTATGGACGTCGATCTTGGGATAGGCGGCATTGAGATAGTTCTTGACGGTCCGCTCGGACAGGTACAGCCGGGACGCGATCTCCGCATTCGACAGGCCCCCGGCCGCGAGGTCGAGGATCTCGGCCTCCCGCTCGGTCAGATGCTCGCGCAGGGGGTTGGGGCGGTCGGCGTCGGAGGGGTGGAGCACGACCTCGGCCGCCTCCCGGCCGAGGACGAGTCCGCCGTGCCGACAGGTCTCGATGGCACCGGCGACCTCGTTAACGCCCAGCTGGCCGTGCACCAGGTACCCCCGTGCGCCGGCGTCGATCGCTCGTCGGATCAGCGTTGGATCCTTCAACGACGTGAGCATGACGACGGACATGCGGTCGACGAGTTCGGGGAGGATGTCCAGGCCGCTGCGCCCCGGCATCGAGATGTCCAGCAGAACGATCTCCGGCGACTCGGAGGCGGCGGTCTCCAGGGCCGCGAAGGCGTCCTCGGCCTCGACCACCTCCGTCACCGAGTCCACCCGCGTGAGCACCGCCCGAAGACCCGCGCGCACGATGGCGTTGTCATCCACGATCATGATCTTCACGTTCGTGCCTCCCGGGTGGTCGTCAGCGATGTCAGTGGGACGAGCAGCCGTGTCCGTAGTCCGATGCCGGGCTCCGGGTGCGACTCGATGCTCAGCTCGGCGCCGAGGGCCTCGGCGCGCTCGCGCATCCCCGTGAGGCCGTAGTGCCCCTCGGGAAGGAGGGGCTCACCGCCGTCCGTGTCGAGTCCGACGCCGTCGTCGCTGATCTCCATGCGCAGCCGGTCCCCCTCCGTCCGGGCGGAGAAGCGCATCGTGGTGGCCCGGGCGTGCTTCTCGATATTGGTGAGCGCCTCTCCGAGCACGCGCTGGAGCTGCCACATCGCCTCCGGCGAGCACGGCAGGCGCGGTGCCGACTCGGAGTCGGCGCGGACCGCTGCAATGCCGGTTCGGGCGCTCCAGCGCGCGACCTCCTCGGCGAGGGCTCCCACGGCGTCGTTCTCGCCGCTGATCCGCAGGCCGTCCAGGACCAGGCGAGCCTCCCGGCTGGCCTCGTCCGCCGACTCGAAGAGGGTGCGACTGAGAACGGCGTCCTCATGATCCGTCGTGTGCAGCGAGTCGTCGAGGGTCTCGGCGAGCATTCTGATGCCGTGGATGCTCTTCGCCAGCGAGTCGTGGAGGTCCCGGGCGATCGTCAGGCGCTCGGTGAGAGCGCGCTCCTCGGCACGGGCGGCGGCGGCCTCGGCGGTGAGCCTGCCGACCTCCTGGAGCTGAACGAACAGACGATTGCCGAGGAGGACGCCCGCTGCGATGCCGAGGATCGAGATGATCGAGATCGCCGACGGGAGCGGCGCGTGGCTCGGCCTCATCATGATGAGAATGGTCAGGATGCCGGTCGTCCACACGGCGGCCCAGGTCGCGCTCGTGATGATGCCGATCAGCAGCGCGGAGGTCAGGATGTAGGCGATGGTCAGCGCGTATGCGCCGTTGAAGGCGTCGGACAGGGTGAAGACGAGCGCTCCGGTGACGATGAGGTCCGTGCAGGGGAAGAGCCGGCCCCAGCTGGCCACGGCCGGGGCTCGCCGTACGGTTCGCAGCAGTATCCAGCTCAGACTCATCGTCACGAAGAGGGAGACGATCGACGGGATCGAGGTGCCGTTCGTTATGAGAATCAGTTCGCAGGTGAGCAGGATGCCCAGCCTCACGTCGCAGATGAGTCCTACGGCACCGGACATGCTGCGGTCCCGTATCTCCTGCGCCAGGGGCAGCCGGACGATCGTTGTCTGAGACGTCATCGTCAACCACCGAAGATGCGGGCGAAGACGTCTCGATTGGCGTACAGCATGCCGCCCGTCATGAGGATGATCGTGCCCGGCAGCATGGTCATCGTGGCGACGAGCGAGACCTTCGGCGAGGCCTTGGCGGCATCACGGCGCACCTGCTCGGCGCGTTCGCGTCTGATCTCCTTGACGATCGCCTGCAGGGCGTCGCCGATCGGGGTCCCCAGTTCCTCGGACTGGAGGAGGGCCGTGACGAAGGTGTCGATGCTGTCCGAGCGGCTCCGCCTCCTGACCGCGGAGAAGGCGTCTCGCCGGGATACCCCCAGACGCATCTCGTGGAGAGCGGTGGTCATCTCCTCGGACACCGGTCCCTCGAAGCGCTCGCAGACGCGCTCCAGCGCGTTTCGAAACGGGAGTCCGGAACGGACGGCGACTGCGAGGATGTCGAGGAAGTCGGGCAGGTCCTGGTTGATCCTCCTCTGCCGGCCGCGAAGAGACTGGGCGAGCCACAGCTGCATCCATCCTGAGAAGATGATGGCGATCACGACTCCGAGGACCGGCTGATCCAGCAGGACGAAGACGAGCAGCAGGCCCGTGCTGAGCAGGACGAAACCCGCTTCGCGCTGAATGAACAGGTCGAGATGCAGGCCCTCCGGGTTGCCGGCGCTCCTGAGCCGCTGGTTGAGCGTGCTCAGGCGCACCGGCCCGTAGAGACGGCGAAGCACCTGCTGCCCCCGCAGCCCCAGGGCGTCGATGAACCTGACGAAGACGCCCTCGCGTCGGTGCGCGTCGGTCCCGACCGACTCATCCGTTCCGCCCGTCCCGCCGGTTTCGGTCGCGGGACCGGCCATGTGCCCCGTGCCGTCATCCCGGATCATTCGAATGCCGTTGGCGACCGCGAGCACGAAGCACGCGGCGAGGAGGCCCGCGCTGAGGGCGATCATGTCACACCTCCACCCGTGAGACGGTCTTGATGAGCAGGGCGCCGAGGCCGAAGAAGACGAGGGCGGCCAGCAGGACGAGTCGACCGATGAGGGAGGAGGCCATGTCGTCGAGGACGCCCGGTTTCATGAGATTGAGGAGTACGACGCACCCCACGCCCATGACGGGAACGATGTAGCCGCTGACCGCCGAGCCGAGAATCGCGGTGCGCACTTCGCGGTGCAGTTGCTTGCGGTCCTCGAGGGCGAAGGCGATCTCCTGCAGGGCGGCGACCAGGGTGCCGCCGGACCTGGACTGAATGATGATGGTGCGCACGAGGACGTCGAGCTCGCGCGAGGGCATCCGCTCCGAGAGGTCGGTCAGGGAGGCGTCCAGCGCCCATCCCAGTCCGAGCTGGGCGACCACTCGATTCAGCTCCGTCCTCGCGGGCTCCGGAACCTCCGCCGCCGCCATTCCGAGGGCCCGTTCCACGGACATTCCCGCCGAGGTGCCGTTGGACAGGAGCCGGGAGACATCCGGGAGCTGGGCGATGAAGTGCTCGGTGCGCCGGGCCGCGCGGCGCTGCATCCACCGGGAGAAGGCAAGCGGCACTGCGGCCGCCAGGACGCCGCCCGCGATTCGTCCGATGAACGGACGCGTTCCCAGGAACACGATGATGATGCCGGCTGCGAGGATCAGCTCGGTGCCCGCCGGATCCCAGTCGAGTCCGGCCCCGGTGAGCCGTTTGCGGAGCGCGCGGCCGAGGGGCGACCGCCGCAGCGGTGCCAGGAGGAGGCCCGTCGGCCTGGTTCGACGGGAGCTCTCCGCCGCCCCCAGGCTCTGCGCGACCCGAGCGGCGCGCTCAGCGCCGGTCCCCAATGACAGCACCGCGGCGGCGCCGGCGGCGATCGTCACCGCTGTGCTGAGGAGGATGACCCCGATGCCGTTCATGCTGCTGCTCCCGTCAGCTCCTCCGGGAGCGACTGGCCGTGCTGGAGTACTCGTCGTGCCATGGCTCCCGGGATCCCGCCGAACTCGAAGCTCCCCTCGCCGCGGCGAGTCGCACGGACGTAGTGCAGGATCGGGCACGTCGCATACGCCTCTCGACGCTGCGACGTGACCGCGTCGATGCCGCTGACCCGGCGCACCCCCGAGGAGTCCCTCTCCAGCTGGACGATGACGTCGATGGCGCCGTTGATCTGGTCGCGCACGGTCTCCACCGGGAGGGCGACGTCCGACATCGAGGCGAGTGTCTCCAGACGACTGAGCGCGTCCACCGGGGAGTTCGCGTGCACCGTGGTGAGCGAGCCCTCGTGCCCGGTGTTCATGGCCTGGAGCATGTCCAGGGTCTCACCTCCGCGAACCTCTCCGACGATGATCCGATCCGGACGCATGCGCAGGGAGTTGCGCACCAGGTCGCGTATGGCGATCTGACCGCGTCCCTCGATGTTGGCAGGGCGCGCCTCCAGACGCACCACGTGGGGCTGCTGCAGCGAGAGCTCGGCGGCGTCCTCGATGGTGATGATGCGCTCGTGCTCCGGGATCGTGCCGGAGAGGGCGTTGAGGAAGGTGGTCTTGCCGGAACCGGTTCCGCCCGAGATGAGAATGCTGAGCCTCGCCGCCACCAGGGCGCCGAGAAGATCCGCGGCCTGCTGAGGCAGGCTGCGGCGAGCCACGAGATCCGCGAGGTGGAAGGGCTGGGGGAAGCGGCGGATCGTGATCGTCGGCCCATCCAGGGCGAGTGGCGGGATGATGACGTTGACGCGTTCACCCCCGGGCAGGCGGGCGTCCACCATGGGGCTCGACTCATCCACACGGCGATTGACCGAGGAGACGACGCGGTCGATGAGCCGGTAGAGATCCGCCTCGGAGGCGAACCGGGTGGGGACCCGCTCGATCCTGCCGGCGCGCTCCACGAAGACGTCGTCCGCGCCATTGACCATGATCTCGGTGACACTGCGGTCCGCCACCAGAGGCTCGAGCACACCGAGGCCGACGGCGTCATCGACGACCCGTGTGACGAGCCACGTTCTTTCCCGGGGCGACATGACCGGCCCCTCCAGGGACAGGAGCCGGGAGAGCATTCGCTCCAGCCGCGCTCGCTGCTGGGGGAGATCGAGCCCGGTCACCTCCTCCAGGTCGACCTCCTCCAGCAGACGGGCCCGATACCGGGTGACGAGCTCCTCCCTGCTGCTCGCCACCGGATGCCCTCTTGCGGCGGGCGAGGCCGTGCGATCTCTCAGCGCCATGTCAGTCCTCCGGGAAGTAGGCCGTTCGCGTCACGGTGACGTGCCTGGTGGTGAAGGCCGGCAGGCCGATCGGAACCCGTGCCGTCACCCGCACGCAGTGCTCCGAACCGCAGCTGTCCGTGACCGACTCGAGCGCGACCCAGTCCGGCAGGGACCGCTCCACGGCGGCCGTGGCGGATCGCCCGAGCATGGCGGCGCGAGCGCCGTCGCGGGCGGCCGCGCTCGTGGAGGTCACGGTGGAGATGGCCAGGAAGCCTTGAAGGAGGAGAAGCAGGACGACGAGCAGGACCGGGATGAAGCCGGCGAGCTCGATGTCGAGGGCGCCGCGCTCGACGCGGCGCAGCCCGTGCAGCAGGCGTTGCGATGACGGGGCGGTCATGATCGCCCCTCCCGGACGATCCCGGCCTCGGCGGACGTGCGGAGCTCGACGACGGAGGGCACCGGCAGGGCGACGGTGACCGTGTCGTCGGGGTGCCGAGTGATGGTCATGCTCGAGTCGTACGCATCGGGAAGATGGTCGGCGACGTCCCGGCGGACCTCCTCGGCGCTCATGCCGATGCCGTAGTCGCGAGCCGCCTCCTCGGCGGCGTTGTTGGCGAGCATGGAGGAGATCCCGTAGCCGAGGAGCTGCACGCACAGAAGGAGCGCTGCTGTGGCGAGGGCGAAGACCACGGGGAACTCCACCGTGACCTGGCCCTCGTCGGAGCGCTCGCGCCAGTGCCTCCCCTTTCCTCCTCTGCGCCGTCGGGGCGACGACCGGGCCTCCTCCTCCGGCTCGGGCGAGGGCGACGTCGATGCGCCTGCCCGCTCGGCCAGGATCGTGCCCGTGATGGAGCGCACGGCCTTGGCCAGGGGCGGCACCTCCGTCGTGAGCAGCGCGTTCGAGTTGACCGTCATCTCCATTCGCGTCGTCAGGTCCGGGATGCTGACGATCAGCGGAACCGCCGCCATTTTCGCCGCCGTCCTGGGCTGAATCTCGCGCCGGCGGCCACTGCGATTGACGATGAGGCCCATGGAGCGCCCGTGGGCGATGCCGAGCCGGTGGAGCGCGTCCGTCAGCCGGCGCACGGAGCGCACGGCCGGGGTGTCGGGAGTCGCCACGATGAGGACCCGATCGGCCGAGTCGAGCGCCATCGCCAGGACGTCGTCCAGGCGCCCGCCGCAGTCGAGGACGACGTGGTCGAACTGATAGCGCAGCACGGAGATGACCTGGCGGGTGGCGGTCTCGGTCACCGCCTCGCCCATCTCTCCATGATCCGGTGCGGGCAGCAGGGCGATTCCGCCCGGCAGCGGGTACATGACCTCCGAGAGCTCCCGGGAGCTCGCCTCCGCGGCGATGTCCACCAGGTCCGCGATCGAGCGTCGCGCGGACAGACCCGTCATGGCGGCGAGATCTCCTCCGCGCACGTCGAGGTCCACCAGGCAGGTGCGGGTGCGCCGCGCCAGCTGGGCCGCGGTCATGAGCGCGACGGTGGAGGCGCCGACGCCGCCCTTGGCTCCGACGATGGCGGTGACGCTGCCGAGGCGGTGAGCGCCGGGATCGTCGTGGGAGCCCGCCTCGTTGCGGACCGCCTGCGACCAGGCCAGGACCGGTTGGAGACGACTGTTCAGCTCCTCCAGGGAGAGCGGTACGGCGAGCACGGTGCGCGCTCCCGCGTCCATGGCGGCGGTGAGAACCTCGACGCTCCGGCCGCGGGAGAGCAGGACGACCGGGGTGAGCGGATGGGAGCGGGAGATCTCCTGCGTGACGGCCAGAGCGGAGACGCCCCCGAGAGCCTCGTCCACGAGGACGCAGGACGCGCTGCCGGCGCGCAGGGACTCGCGCAGGCGGTCGGGGGAGTCCACGGCCACGACCTCGCCGAGGCCTTCCGCCTCCGCGATGGCGGCGGTGACCTGGATGCGGACCTGTTCGTCGTCGGTCAACACGTACTGTGTCATTGATTACCTCCGTTGGCGGTGGGGGTGCCCGCCGGCGCCGAGTACTCGGGATCGCCGACGGAGCCGTTGTCGCCGTCGCGGCGCAGAAGAAGGCGCACCTTCTTGGAGAAGCTCTCGGCGTAGGCGAGCTTGAGCGAGTCATCCGGGGTGAGGGCGAAGGTCACGGGCACGGCTTGCGCCTCGGTGAAGTCGCCGGAGGAGTTCTCGTCCTCCACCGTGGTGGCGACACCGACGTTGGTGATGAGCGCGTTCTGGATGATGACGTGAGCGGACTGCTGATCGGTTCCGGGGTCCTGCAGGGTGGAGACGACGTCGACGCGAGAGCCGGATGCGATCCTGCCGGCCACGCCGGTCTCGGCGTCGACCATGATCGTCACCTCGCGATAGCCCTCCGTCAGCTGGGGCGGATCCTGGAGCATGCTGGTCTGGAGGACGGCGCCCCGTCGGTAGGAGGCGGCGGCGACCTCGCCCTGGACATCGGACAGGTCGTGGACGGCGTCCTTCGGGGCCCAGCGCTCGGGCACCTGCACGGCGGTGACGTCGGCCGCGGTGATCTCCTGCAGCTCGGTCACATCCTTCGACAGCTCCAGCACGGTGGTCCTGGGGCCGACCTGCGAGGAGACGGACTGGACGTAGTTGAAGACGGCTCCGAAGGTGACGACGGCCCCGAGGACTGTGACGAGGATGAGCAGAACTCCTCGTCGTTGACGCGGATTCATCGGATCTCCTTCGCTGGACGGGGTCGAGGAGGGCGCTGCGGATGCGGTGTGGGAGCCGGTGCGGGCCCGGGAGGATCCGCATACGGCCATGTGCCGCACATGAGGCATCCCGCTGGAAGGGACATCCGGCCGCAGCGGGGGCAGCTCGTTCGGGCGACGCGGGCGAGCGCCTCGGTGACGAGCGGGGCGGGATCCGCGTCGAGCACCGTCATCTCCGCCCACGCCTTCGCTGGCCATCGCCGGGATGCCCGCTGAAGGCGTTCGCGGCGGAGTCCGAGCCGAGCGAGGTCCGCGGTGACCCGCCCCTTCTCGTCATCGGCCGCCCAGACGCCCATGCGCCCGGGCGCGGGGGCGACCCACGCGGGACCGCTGATCCTGGTGATGCGGTTCCGATTCAGATCCAGTTCGAAGCGGGCCCCGGGCAGCATGCTTCGCGCGTGCTGCCAGACGGACGGGGAGGGGATGGCGACCCTCCTGACCGATGTGAGCACGACACGGGTGCGCAGCACGGGGCGCAGCGCGTCGATGACGACCGGAGCCTGGCCGAGCGCTCGGGGACTGAGCGGGCGCAGGCAGTGGGCGAGCACCCTGAAGCGGGTCTCGGGCTCGTCCACTGGCAGTACACCCGGCGCGCCCCGGCTCAGAGCCGCGCGGATCAGCCGGGCAGCGCGCTCGTCGTCGCCGACGCGGCACAGCAGGAGGGCGGGAGCGGGGCCCAGGGCCTCGAGCGCGTCGATGGCCTGAAGCGCGTCCTGCTCGCCGGCCGTATCGGCCGGGGACTGGGAGCCGGTGAGCACAAGCATTCGGGAGGGACTTCCTGTGTCGTCAATTATCGAATCAACTGGGAATCGATTATCGAGGCGTGCGCCGTGTTGTCCTGGTGAACGGCTCCGCCTGTAATGAGTAAGGTAGGCCGGGCGCTTTTCTTGTGCCATGGGTACAGGTGCCCATGTATTCGACTGGCCTTATGCGACGTGGATCGATTCAATGCTTCGCCGATGCGACGATGATCTATTCGATGAGAATAGTATCCTCTCGCACTTTTCCGCATGCTGGTGCGAACGAGCGCACCGATCGGTGCAGCCGGTCCGCGGTGCGATGGCGGTGGTCCGAGACGGTCGGGAATCGGGTTCCCGGTGCGGGATTCGTCCAGTCGGCGATGATCCGGGAAATGAGGATGATCCGGATGGTCCAGGCGGTTCGGATCATCCGGACGAATATTATGCTGACGTTCTTCCTCGTCAGGCGGCGGCCAGGGGCCAGCTCATCAGGGCGCCCGCGATGAGGTGCGGACCGTAGGCCATGGGATCCTTCCGCCCGGCGCGACGAGTGATGAGAAGAAAAATGGCGGCGAGTCCGCCGAGGGCGACCCCGGCGCACAGACCGAGGGTGAGCGGTAGTACGCCGTACCAGCCCAGCCAGAGACCGATGACCGTGCAGAGCTTGACGTCCCCCAGCCCCAGGCCGGAGGGCGCCAGTGCGAGCAGCAGGCCGGTCGCTCCCGCCCCGAGCGCGCACAGCGCCGCCCGGAGCGCCGCGTGGGCGTTCCCGGGATGGGCGACGACGGCCACGACGCCGCAGGCCGACAGCCATGCCGCCGTCGCCCCCAGGAGGCGGTTGGGCAGGAGGTGGGCGACGGCGTCGACGCAGGCGGCGCTCGTCAGCAGGGCGTAGACGGGGACGGCGACGAGTGCCGCGCCCATGACGTCCGCCGTCATGCCCCACCACGCGCAGAATCCGCAGAGCGCGAGCGAGAGCAGGCTCTGCGGGACGATGGCCAGAAGGCCGGGGCGGGGCGGCGTCGAGTATTCGGAGCGCTCTCGGTCCTCGGGGCGGTCGATGCCGCTGCCCCTGTCGTCGTGCCCGAGGGGATCGCGAACGTAACGGCGCGTCCACGCCGATACCGGGCCGGCCACGAGCGCCACCGAGCACGCGGCCACGGTCGCCAGGACCCAAGGATGGAACACCGACATGGGGATGCCTCTCAGACGAGTCGGACGAGTTCGGGCGGTCGTATCCACGGCCCCACCGTCGGCGGGGCGGGCAGGGACGACAGCATGCTGCCCGTGCGGATGCCCAGGCGGGCGGCTCCGCCCCGCACCATCTCGACGACGGCGGCGGCACGCGGGTGCGGCAGTCCGATACGGCCGGGGCGCAGGGGCCTCACGCCCAGCACTCTGCCGGGACGGGTTACGTGGATGACGTCGATCGCGTACCGCATGCCCAGGCAGTGCACCCAGTTGCAGCGGGGGATCCACAGGGCGCCGTCGATGCCGTCGGTGCCGAGCAGTCCTTTGCTGCGCTGCCGGCGGGTGCGCGCGATCCACAGCGGCGTGCCGGTGTCCTCCCCGTCGATGGTGAGGCGGGGGAGCCCGCCTACCGGCGTCGTCGACCAGATCGGTGTCGTCGTCATGTTCGGAGGCTAGGGAGGGGGGATCGGGCCGGGGCAGGGGCGTTCGCCCCCATGTCATGGGGCGCCGGCCCGGTCTGGGCGAGGCGGGCGTGACCGAACGCACTGTCGTCGGAGCCTCTGAGCGCTTGCGCCTTCGTCCCCGGCAACCTGTAACCTATCGCTCGCCAAAGACCGCAGGTCCCCCACCCCGGTGGGGCCAAGTCCGACGCCGCGTGTTCGCCGCTGAGTCGTCACGGAATCGCAGAGTCGGAGCCCGCGCAGGTGAGAGACGAGTCCACTCCGAATGAGGAGCGCGAGCCCCGTGCCCACCGGCGCGGGGCTTTTCGATGAAGGGCGCCGGGCGCCTGCGGCAGACCACGGAAGGAGGGCCCATGGCACGGCCTGACAAGGAAGCGGCTGTTGCCGACCTGGCGGACAAGTTCCGCTCCTGCGGCGCTGTCCTGCTGACCGAGTACCGCGGGTTGAGCGTCGCCGATCTCAGGGCGTTGCGTCGCTCTCTCGCCGATAACGCCGAGTACGCCGTGGTGAAGAACACGCTGGCCGCGATCGCCGCCCGACGGGTCGGGCTCGAGGCGCTCGCGGGCGACTTCACGGGCCCCACGGCCCTGACCTTCGTCACCGGCGAGCCGGTCGAGGCCGCCAAGGCGCTGCGTGACTTCGCCAGGGAGAACAAGAACCTCGTCGTCAAGGGCGGCGTCATGGACGGCAACGTCATGGACGCCGCCGAGGTCGACAGACTTGCTTCGCTCGAGTCCCGCGAGGTGCTGCTCGCCAAGGCCGCGGGCGCCATGAAGGCGTCGCTGTCCAAGGCCGCGTACCTCTTCGCCGCGCCCGCCTCCAAGGCGGTCCGCACTGTCGACGCCCTGCGCGAGAAGCAGGAGACCGCGGCCTGAGGCCGCGCGCGTCAATCACCATCACACACACCCTGTGCTGACTGTGCTGACAAGAGCTGCCATGCGACAGTGCAGGACCCGTTTTGCAGGAAGGAACGCCCACCATGGCGAAGCTGACCACCGAAGAGCTCATTGAGCAGTTCAAGGACCTCACCCTTCTCGAGCTGTCCGAGTTCGTCAAGGCCTTCGAGGAGACCTTCGACGTCACCGCAGCCGCTCCGGCCGCCGCCGTCGTCGCCGCCGCTCCGGGCGCGGCCGGCGAGGCCGCCGCCGAGGAGGAGAAGGACGAGTTCGACGTCGTTCTCGAGGCCGCCGGCGACAAGAAGATTCAGGTCATCAAGGAGGTGCGCACCCTGACCTCCCTCGGTCTGAAGGAGGCCAAGGAGCTCGTCGACGGCGCCCCCAAGGCCGTCCTCGAGGGCGTCAACAAGGAGGCCGCTGAGAAGGCGAAGGCCCAGCTCGAGGGCGCGGGCGCCACCGTCACCCTCAAGTGACCCCTTCCCCTCGGCCACTCGGCTTCGGGGCGGGCCATCCGCCTCCGGCTCCTTCGAGGACCGACTGAGACCGAGGCTCTCGACACCGACCGGGCCCCGTTCGCATCACGTGAACGGGGCCCGGTTCGCGGTGCCGGAGCTGCGGGGAGCCGGACCGCGGGGCGCCGTGCTCGAGGGGGTGCTGGTGCCGTGAGGCTCCGGGGCGGGATCCGGGTGGGCGGGACGGGGCAGTATGCGTGACTGTGGTGCGAATCGCAAGACCCGATGCTCCTTCGGGCGTAGCCCGTGGTGTATCGGACGTGTACGCTAGCGCTTTGCGTCCATTGTGTGTACTGGCTTCGGTCGCACCGTCAGGGCTTCGGCGCCAATCGCTGGGGCCTCGCCGGGAAGACGGTATCGCACGTACTGCTGCGGACGCAGTGTGATCCCCGAGATGAGGGAAGGATCCCCTTTGGCTGCCTCGCGCACCTCTGCACCCACCGCCGCTGACATCGCCGCACGTACCGCGTCGCGTCGTATCAATTTTGCGAAGATCGCCGAGCCCATGCAGGCTCCCAACCTGCTCGCCCTCCAGACCGAGAGCTTCGACTGGCTCGTCGGCAACGAGAAGTGGCGCGCTCGCGTGGACGCCGCCAACGCCGAGCGTCCGGGATCTCTGCCCGAGACCTCCGGTCTGGAGGAGATCTTCGACGAGATCTCCCCGATCGAGGACTTCGGGGAGACCATGGCCCTGTCCTTCCACGACCATCGCTTCGAGGAGCCCAAGTACACCGCGGAGGAGTGCCAGGAGAAGGACCTCACCTACTCCGCCCCCCTGTACGTCGTCGCCGACTTCGAGAACTTCTCGACCGGTGAGATCAAGTCGCAGACGGTCTTCATGGGCGACTTCCCGCTCATGACGGACAAGGGCACCTTCATCG
>ERZ772967.304-NODE-304-length-41609-cov-4.550296_pt1 | contig 41609 bp, 41 predicted proteins | sample MGYA00511677_ERZ772967 | MGnify/ENA primary metagenome ERZ772967 (study PRJEB29015, sample SAMEA2737931) | human oral metagenome | biome: human oral; feature: human-associated habitat; material: dental | place: China | collected 2146 ...
GGAAGGGCTTTTAAAAGAGAAAGAGCGCAAAACGGGAACGGCAAAAGGATGAAATGAAACAGGGAAGAAAAGAGGCATTAAGCCTTCATAGATTTTATTAATCAATTAAATTTTAAAGAAAATGAAAGAAAAACGGAATGAATCCACTTACGCAGTGGAAGTGATGAGTGAGAGTGAAATGACGGAAGTCAATGGCGGATTATGGGGAGAAGTTGCAGCTTTTATAGTATCGGCAGTATTCCAATGGGGATTTGCAGCTGGACAGGAAGACAGAGCTAAAAATAAGTAAAATCAATTTCTATAAACAAGATGATATGGAAACGAAACTGTTAAACAATTCAAGAGAAGAGTTATTTACCGAATTAACTATGTCGGAAGCCATCGCTACGGAGGGTGGAAAAATGACAGATCATGCGGGGTATTGGATATCAAGCTTGTTTAATCTTGGTGGAGTATGGGTGGCTGGATACTTAATGGGTAAATATTTGTAACAAGATTATGAGACTCATAAAATTTTACAGGAAGCATACTATCCTTGTTTTAACTTGTCTCCTTGTAACCATGGCGGTACTTCAATGGGGGTACTATGCCGGTAAAGAAGACGCAAAAAAACGTTTGGAGCATAAAACAGAAAAATTTGAATGTTACTGCATGGATAAAGTAGAGATGGAAAAATAACGATGTTACTTATAGCTATTGCCTTATGCATTCTTGTATTGGCTATACGATGCAAGAATAAGAAGATAAAATATGCATTGTTGGCATGTTCGCTGGTCTTGTTGATTTTAAGCATGCTTATTTGACTCTGATTTTTATTTTGTGAAAGTGTTGCACTTATCCGCTGATTTCAGGGGTTATTCGGCAAGACAGGATATGATGTTTTTGACCGGAGAGGGACCGATTTACTTCTCCGGTCACTTGCCGCCTTTTCGGACAATCGAAACGCATTGCATTGTGCCAATACGGACGCGTTATGAAAGGGCATAACTGAATACGCTTTGATGATCTGTGCGAATTATTTTTTTCGAATCGGAATTGGATAATTGAAATCTTCTTTTTAATTTCGCATCAATGAATGTTTAACAATAAAAAATGAAACGTATGAAACGGTGTATTTTTAACAAAGAATCGAATGCGGATAAGGCATTGGTGATTTTATTCTGCTTGTCCATTATCATTTATGTGGCCGGTGAAATAGCATACCAATTCGGACAAGCTTTGGCTGCGGGGTAAGCGCATTGAATGCTATTCTTAAGAGTAATTGAATTCTTTGGCTTCATGTTCTTCAACCGAATTAATTATTAAAACAGAACAGTAATGGAAAGACAATTATTTAATCCCATTGTATTGTCGTTAATTATTGCAGCCGACTGTTTGGCAATTTATGACTTGCTGCGTTATGAAAAAAAGCGTAGTGTACTGTATAAGGTGGTTATGGTATGCCTTATTCTTCTTTTACCATTGTTAGGAGTATCGATATATTATGCAATAAAGAATCGTCACTTAAGACGAAGATGCTCCGTTTAGTTTCTTACAAGACATTGTTTTGAAAATTACTCTTTTACAAACCAAAGAAATAAAACACAAAATATCAATCCAGGACATGAAAAAAACAATTTGGAAAACAGCCTTGATCACCCTTGGGGTATGGGTGTTGTACGATATCATCCGGAACTTACCCGAGAGTGTCGCAGCTTTTAAAGCCGGCATGGATTTTTGCATGAATATGTTATAATCGGCTGGAGAATGAGGGTGGGGCGCGATGCGTTAATTTGTTCTTTAACGTTTACCCTTGCCCCATAATCTTATTTATTCTCATAGAACTTAAGAGGATATGCCAAAATGTAATGTTTTGACGCATCCTCTTTTGGTTGTCCGGTATCGGTTAGCCCCCTGCTTTGTTAACGTAAAAATAACATGATGATAACATAGCTTCAGTTGTTCGCCATATACTTTTGTCGTAAGAATTTAAAGACAGAAGCTATGTTGTTACCGAACGAGTTTATTGAGAATAGTATTGAGACGTATATCTATAAACATACAACAACGTCTCAAAAAATTTACTGGGTCGTATTGGCGGCTGTGACAGTGGCATTAGCTTCTCTGCCGTTTATTTATGTAGATATATCGGTACAGGGGTTGGGAATCATCCGGCCTGTTGCGGAAAAAACGGAGATCAAGTCGCCTGTAACAGAACTGGTCGATTCCGTCTACGTCCGTGAGGGCGAACAAGTGAAGAAAGGCGATATTTTGTTGCGATTCCGTACAAACAGTTCGGATTATAAGATAGCCTATCAATCGAACCGCCTGAGCGATTACGCCGAACAACTAAGCGATTTGACTTATTTGGCAAGAGGAGCGTGTCCTCCTTCTTTTCAATCGCCTGTACGCAGGCAGGAATATCATTATTATATCAAACGGAAGAATGAGTTAGAGACTTCGTTGGATCAGGCGGAAAAAGAATATCTCCGCAACAAATCCCTGTTTGAAAAGAAAGTCATTGCCGAAGAAGAATACGATAAGTATCTCTACCGCTACAAAAGTCAGCAGAACGAGTTGGCCTCGCTCATCGAAAATCAGATGAGTACATGGCAAGCAAATTTGAACGCACTCCGTAACTCACATAGCGAGATGCATACTTCCCTAAAGCAGGAAATAAAAGATAAGGAGATGTATTTCGTCAAGAGCCCGGTCAGCGGAACGTTAGATCAGTTCTCCGGGATATATCGCGGCAGCAGCATACGGGCCGGAGAATCCCTCGCCGTGATAAGTCCGGACTCTACGCTGTATTTCGAGGTGTATGTGACCCCAAGGAATATCGGTTATCTGAGTTTGGGCATGCCGGTGATTGTGCAAGTAGAATCGTTCAATTATAACGAATGGGGTACGGTCGGTGGTACGGTCAAAGATATATCGTCGGATTTTATGACGGATAAACAAGGTCATTCTTCTTATAAGGTGAAATGTGGGATGGACAGTGACTACCTGCAACTGAAGAACGGACGAACCGGTAAGTTAAAGAAAGGAATGACCGTCAGTGCTCATTTTATGATTACCCGTCGCTCCCTGTTCGACCTGCTTTACCAGAAGATGGATGATTGGGTAAATCCTGCCCGGTATAAACAAGTATCTAACGATTAAACATAAAAAAACAAATGAAAAGAGGAATTAAAGTTAAACAGCATGATATAACCGACTGTGGGGCGGCTTGTCTGGCATCCGTTTGTGCTTACCATGGATTACGTTTTCCCGTTTCACGTATCCGGCAGTATGCTTTCACAGACAAAAAAGGAACGAATGTGCTTGGGCTTACTCAAGCTGCGCATAAACTCGGCTTATCGGCCAAGGGGGTCCGTGCGCTTCCGGAGGCTTTGGATATCGTACCCAAACCGGCAATTGCCCATGTTATTGTCAAAGAACAATTACAACATTATGTCGTAGTCTATAAAGTAACGAAGACACACGTTACCTATATGGACCCCGGAGACGGGCGCATGCATCAAAAAACGCGTGAGGAGTTCAATAAAGAATGGACAAAGGTTATGGTTATTATGGAGCCTGAAGAGTCTTTCCGGCGTGGAAACGAGAAGAAGAGCATCATCTCTCAATTCATTGCTTTGCTTGCGCCACATAAAAGCGTCATGCTTCAAGCTCTTTTCGGCGCTCTTGTATATAGTATATTAGGACTTTCTACAGCGATCTACGTCGGTAAGATTACAGATTATGTCTTAGTAGATAAGAATTTGAACCTGTTGCATCTGATGGGAATAATCATGATTGCCGTCCTTTTATTGAGAACGTTTATCGGTGCGATGAAGAGTATTCTGGCCTTAAAGACCGGTCAACGTATCGATGCCGCATTGATTCTCGGATATTATAAACATCTGTTGACCCTCCCTCAGCAATTTTTCGATACGATGCGCGTAGGCGAAATCATATCGCGAGTGAATGATGCCGTAAAGATTCGTTCTTTTATCAACAATGTCTCACTCGATCTGGCTGTGAACGTGATGATCCTGTTCTTCACCTCCTGTCTGATGTTTGTGTATTCATGGAAGCTCGCCGTAGTTACCCTCTTGTCAGCCCCTCTGTTCCTGCTTGTGTTCTGGGGATTCAACCGACTGAACCGTAAATACCAGCGCCGCATTATGGAAAGCGCTGCCGATCTTGAATCACAGTTAGTCGAATCGATTAACTCCATTTCGACCATCAAACGGTTCGGGATAGAAGAGTATGCCAATCTGAAGACCGAGACGCGCTTTGTCCATCTGTTAAAGAACACGTTCCGCAGTATCTATGGCTCTATTATGGCACAGGGTGGCATTCAATTTATTTCTACGGGAGTGACGATTGCCGTGTTGTGGACAGGTAGCGTACTGGTGATCGATCAGGAACTGACGCCGGGTGCCCTGATGCTGTTCTATTCATTGGTGGGATATGTACTGTCTCCGATCTCTTCGCTGATCACGTCGAACCAAACCATACAGGATGCGTTGATTGCGGCAGATCGCTTGTTTCAGATTATGGATTTGGAGAGAGAAAGCGACAATAGTCAGAAAATCAAGCTGACACCGGAGATGATCGGCAATATTTCGTTCGAGAATGTAGCCTTTCGTTACGGTTCCCGAAAGAAGGTCTTCGAGTCGTTAAATTTAAAAATAGAAAAAGGAAAGACAACAGCCGTTATCGGTGAAAGCGGCTCCGGTAAAACAACGCTGATTTCACTGATGCAGCATATCTATCCGATACAAGACGGACAGATACGCATCGGAGAGTTCGATATTGCCCAAATTACGAACGAGAGTTTACGCAGGATCGTTGGTACTGTTCCTCAGCAAATCGAATTATTTGCCGGAAGTATTGCCGAAAATATCGCGCTCGGAGATTTGTATCCGGATATGGAACGAATCATCGACTTGGCGGAGCAACTAGGTTTAAAGGAGTTTATTGAAAAATTACCGCAGAATTATATGACGTATATCGGCGAGCATGGGGCATCGCTTTCCGGGGGAGAGCGGCAACGTCTGGCCATTGCACGTGCGTTATACAAAGAACCGGAAATCTTAATATTTGATGAAGCGACTTCTTCGCTCGATTCGGTTTCGGAGAAATTTGTAAAACAGACCTTGAAAAGTCTGGCGACACGAGGAAAGACGATTATTGTGATTGCTCATCGACTGAGCACCGTCAGAGATGCCGATGCGATCGTTGTGCTGGATGAGGGTCGAGTCGTTCAGCATGGTGTGCATGAGCAGTTGATACATGAGGACGGTATTTACCGAAAGTTGTGGAACGAGCAATACGGCATGGTATGAAAAGCATGGTTTTTCTTGTATTGTGCCTGTTGTCAGGAAATTTGCTGTATGGGCAAGCTTCGTACACATTAGGAGAATGCATACAACAAGCTCTGCATGCCAATGTGGATATCAAACGCCAACAGGTAAAGTTGGACAAGCAGGCCATTCGGGTCGAGACGGAAAAGTACAGCCGGTTGCCGGACCTGAATTTGAACGGAACACAGCAATTTGATTTCGGGCGTTCGCTGAACCGTGATAATACGTATACGGATGTCAACTCACAAACAAGTTCATTTTCTTTGACCACAGAAGTGGGGCTGTTCTCCGGATTTAAAACGATGCATTCGATCGCACGGCAAAAGTTAGAATTAAAAATAAATCGAGAATTATTAGAGAAAGTACGGAATGATATTACGTTGCAAGTTACCATCTGCTATTATCAGATTCTGCTCGATAAGGAGATTGCAGCGATAGCCGACGAACAGATCATATTGACGCGCGAACAGGAAGAAATGACACGGGTGCTGGCTACACATGGTAAAGTAGCGGAATCACAAGTGTTGACTGTCAAGGCACAGTTGGCAAATGACGAATTAGCATCGGTCAAAGCAGCGAATACACTTCGCCTCTCCATGATCAATTTGCTTCAGTTGCTTGAGCTGCGCGATACGGCCGGTTTCGACATCGTGCCTGTTGCGCTCGATACACTCATGCCTTTGGCCGTATCTCCGGATGAAATCTTTGCCGTATCGGAACAGATTATGCCCGAGATCAAAAGCGCCCGTACAGCTGTTGAGAGCAGCCGAAGCGCGATTCGCATAGCCAAAGCCGGTTATTATCCGTCCTTAGCATTGGCCGCAAAAATAAGCAGCGGATATTATCATAATAATGACAATAATCCGCCATTAGACATACAGTTTAAAAACAATATGCAGCAAACGGTATACCTCACGCTCCGTATTCCGCTATTTAACCGGATGACGACCAGGAATGCCTTACGCACAGCGCAAAAAGAGCAGGAAGATAGTCGTCTTGCCGCAGACAACGCGTTGAAAACACTGTATAAGGAAATACAAAAGACGTGGTACGATGCTCTCTCCGCACACGAGCGCTACGAGTCGACCCGCCACTCCGTCGCGGCCAACAGTGAGGCATTACGCTATGCAAAAGAAAAATATCAAGCGGGAAAGAGTACCGTATACGAATATAACGAAGCAAAAATGAAACTGGCGAATAGTCGCTCCGAACAGGCACAGGCCAGATATGAATTTGCCTTGCGGAAAAAGATATTGGATTTTTATGCCGACCAATCCATCAGGTAGAAACGATCAAAAAAGGATGATTATGCAATTATTTGAAACCATTGACAGAGCCAAACGCATGCACGGTCTGATACAGCACGAGGCAACGGGAGACCCACAGCAATTTGCCGAGCGCCTGCATCTTTGTCGCCGACAGTTTTTCAATGTGTTGGACGAACTGAGGGATTTAGGTGCAGAGATACGATATGACAGAGTACGGTGTATGTATTTTTACGCTAATGACTTCGATTTTCAGATCGTAATCAAATGCTGCTCCCTTGACGAAAAAGAGCAGAGGCGGATTTCCGGAGGATTTTTTATCAAAAAAATACCGAGTGCAATTTTATTGCACCGAAGCGATGTACTTTTGTGTTGTGATTAAACGAATGGTGCACAATTCGGGAGATTGCAGAAAGACTTTATTTTGTAAATTTAAAATTTTAAAACAATGAAAAATTCAGAATTGACTACTTATGGAGTAGCAGAGCTTAATGCTCAAGAGATGGAAGAAGTGAATGGGGGATTTTGGGGCGCTTTAGCGGCTGCTGTCGCGGCTTATTTAATCATTAGCTCAATAGAGTATCCTGAGGATTTCGTAGATGGTTTTTTAGGTAACAAATAAACTGAATGATCATGAAAGAACTAAGTTTAGAAGAATTGGTTGAGATAAATGGAGGTGAAACAGGTTCTCGGAACGGTGCTCGCATAGCAGGGCGACTTGTTGGGATAGCATTGATGGGACCCTTGGGCGGAATTTATTATTGCGGTAAAGATATGGGATGGTGGTAATAAACAAGACTTATCGTATGATTTTTAAATATTCGTCTCGAAAGAAGCAGATTGGTATATTGAGTATTTTGTTCTTGATGGTGGTTATATATGCCATATACAGGCATTATCTACGTCCTTATGCGATTCAATATTCAGACAGTCGATTCTTGAAAGATTTGCTTTATACATTTCCTAATTTCTGGGGCTCATTCATGCTTTATCTGATGTCTAAATACTTTCTGAACCATACTTTTTGGAAATCGATATGGTATGTGTTTGCATTGGCCGTTATATATGAATCGCTCCATATTGTGAATTTTGGGACAAGTTTCGATATTTATGACATCTTGGCTTCGGTGATTGCTCTTATATTCATTGTGATATATGAAAAAGTCATCAAACCAAATGTTTGTAGAAGAAAGGTACTTTTCTCTAAGCAATCTTGTGTAAATGATAATGCAGGAGACGACATATGGAAAGAGTAAGATAGCCTTATACCATACAAACCAAATCGAGTAGGAGGAAAACGTCTTCCTACTCGATTTATTATAAAACATATCAAACCAAATTGTTTGCTGTTTTGGAATGAAGAGACTTTCTCTATATTAACAAATCCAGTAATGAAACAACGCATTGATTTAAGATGATCTTTCTCAGCGGTATTCCATTATGAATCGCGTTTTATTCTACCATCCTTTCCAAACGATTACGGGCTGTTCTTTGGGCGCTTTTTCTCGTGCCGACGCTGCTGTGCGGTCAACCTCGTTCGGTCATTACGGGGAGCGTCGCAGATGAGCATAACCGGCCGCTTCCGAACGTGAGCCTTTTCTTCAAACAGGCGAAAAGAGGAACCGTTACGAATTCCGACGGGCAATTCCGGCTCCGGCTGCCAGAAACAGGCGATACGCTGACATATCGTGTACGAAACACAGGCCGCCATACCCATAGCACAAGACAGGCTTACTTTGTTCATCCGATTGGTTTCCGCCGATGTACCATTGAATGAAGAGATCGTTACGAATCTTTCGACTCGCGAGCTGTTACAAATTTATAGCTGTAATTTTTGGGTCTGTGTTGAATCGTGTGGGTAACCCATAGATCAGCATCGGGAAAAAAGTTGTATAATTGCATTCATGGATACGAACATGTTATTCTCTATTGGTTTGAATTTGTCTTTTCCCTGGAAAGTGGTTAAGAGTGAGTTTCGTTTGCTTGATGAGAGCAATATCCGCGAGCTTCATATTTGGATTGACTTTGAGTACGGCTCCCGGTTCATCTCTTCTAAGGGAACCTTACTTTCCCCTCACGACACGGTTGACAAGCAGTGGCGTCATCTGAATTTCTTTGAGCATCCATGCTATTTGCATGCTCGTGTTCCTCGATTGAAGACCGATGTTTCCTCAATAGAGATGGTACAGGTTCCCTGGGCACGGCATAACTCGGGCTTTACGATGCTTTTCGAGGCGTTTGCGATGGCTCTTATAGAAGAAGAGACTCCTGTCAACTCTGTTGCTAAGACAGTAAAGGAATATCCCAAGCGTATATGGACCATATTCCGTCATTGGATAAGCAAAGGCAAGCGTAATCTCAACTTGTGCGGAGTCAGACGTATAGGCGTGGATGAAACCTCTCGCAGGAAAGGACATTCATACATCACTCAGTTTGTTGACCTTGACACCAGAGAGACGATCTTCGTCTGTCCGGGCAAGGATTCAGATACGTTCAAGAGGTTTTCCGAATGGCTCATAGAGCATGATGGAGATCCTTCGCTTATAGAGGTGGTTGCTATGGACATGTCCAATGCTTTCACCTCCGGCTGCATGACGTATTTCCCTCAAGCACATATTGTATATGACAAGTTCCACATAGTACAGGACACCAACAAGAGACTTGATGAGGTGCGCAAGGCAGAAGTGGGTGAGAAGAAACTGCTGAAAGGGCATCGGTTTACACTGCTACATCTTCGGAAGAACCTGCCGGAAGGAAGGTTGCAAGAGCTTGATACGATATTGCTCACCTACCCATCTCTTGGAAAAGCCTATAGCCTCAAGGAAGGACTCGTTGATATACTTCATGCCGCCACTGCCAAATCTCAAGGAGCATGGGAAGACTTTCTCAAATGGATGGAGATGGCTGAGCAGTCTCTGCATTGGAACCGTTCAGAAAACTGGTGGCAACGTTCAAGGGGCATCTGTTCGGCATAAAGACATTCTTTGAGCAGGGAACTATCACAAATGGGGTATTGGAAAGCCTTAACTCTAAAGTCCAATTGGCCAAAAGAAGAGCTAGAGGATACGCAAATGTGAATAACTTTATGGATATGGTATACTACATAAACGGAGGAAGGAATTTCCATTACCCACTCAAATCAACATAGAGCCAAATTTGATCTAAACGGAACCGAAGGAACAATCGTTTTTACTGGCCAACCGAGTTTCAGAAAAGCAGCGGTAAAAAATGCTGATGGAACAATCAGGCAAAAAGCTTCCGGAAAATTCTATGAGTTTGTATTTCTTGAAGAATCCGGAAGAGAATTTACTTTAAATTGTGAGGAAGAAAATGGTGTTTACATGGATTTTTGCTTTGTATATAAAGATTCGGAAGAGTGGAAATTTTGGAAACGAAAATTAGAGAATGGTGAAAGAATTCCAGTTTTCTTTTCTTTGAAAGACAATACATTGGTGCATTTTGGCTTGTCTTATTTATACAAACTACCATATATAAAGCGGATTAAAGATTATCTGTCTGATGAGCATAAGAAAAACCAATTAGATTTATCCGACTGCATTTTTGGTACGGTAGACAAAAAATCGTCTTTGAAAGGTCGTGTGCAATTTTCCAATTCTTTCTGTGTGAAGGGAAAGCCTTGTTCAGAGATGATGAATCCGTATATGGGTAGCCCCCAACCAACTTATTACCCAATTTATCTGAAACAGAATGGAAGTGATGGTATTATGCAAAAAGACAATAAGGGAATCCTTTTTTCCACGATGTTAAAAGAAAATGCAGAGTTGAGAGGTTGGAAACGTTATCCTATTCAGGAGAATTGGCAAGAGTCGTTTAATATTCCGGAAAATCAAGATAACAATACTAATCCGTTTTATCCAATGGAAAAGGGAGCGGAATTTGCTTGTAAATTACGTTTCTTTAACCTTAAAGAGATTGAGTTGGGAGCTTTATTGAATTCTGTTTCATTAAATGAAGGATATTACCACTCAATTGGTTTTGCTAAACCGTTTGGATATGGAAAGATTTCTATATCCATAGAAAATATACATCCTTCACATAATATAGATATCCAGGAATATAAACAAATATTTGTTGCTTTTATGTCAGAAGAAGTTGATAATTACCAGCGGTCTGAACAATTAAAAGAATTGAAATGTATGATGCGTCCTCAAAATTTGACAGTTCCTTTGGAATATATGGAATTAGGAGAATTTGTAGAACACAAAAAACAACACTTCAAAGAAGGTCGGAATCAAACATTTGGTCAATATCAGCAGAATTATTCGGTTCTAATTAAGAAACAGGTTCAACAGCCTATAACCAAAGTTGCTATTTCTACAGCCAAAGTTTCTGTTTGGCAAGGTCAATTTAAACAGGCAAAATTGACAGAAGGAAAGGATTTAACCAATAAGACACTGATTGTCAATGACAAAAAAGCAAAATTAAAGATTGGTGATTTGATTGAAGTTAAGGTAGTTAAGAAGGGAGGGAATGTTGAAAAGTTAGAGTATATCAGAAAGAAATAATGAAAAATAGAGTTATATGAAGCGCGTTTTTTTTTAAATATTCCTGTGAAAAAACGTAGGATTTATCCGCATTTTTTTCAAGGAAAAAAGAGAAATAAAGAAATCACTCTTGGATTTCCTCATGCTATTGAGTTGGCTTTCAATTCCGGATGGTTTGAATACAAAGCGGCTAATATGCTGAACCATTGGAAACGCACAAAGAATATTTGCATGAATTGCCGTTTCCCTTTCAAAACCAATGTTGACAAGAATGAGGTAGATATCATTGTAAACGCTGGTAACAAACTGTTGTTTGTGGAATGTAAGACGCAAATCAATAAAACGACCGACATTGACAAGTTTAATTCCGTTGCGAAGGCGTACGGTGGAACGGCCAAGACTGACGCGACGCCGTCGACCGATGTCTTAAACAACTTTGATCTCGGCATCCATCGTACCATCTCGCCATATCCGCAAGAAACAAAGAGAAAGACACCGTTCGCCGGTTACGATCTCTGGTTCAACCGTTTCGTCAAAAATTCCTGCAAGATCAGCGCATGATTGCTAGTTGCGTTTTTCGAAGCATAAAGTAATGTGACCGTTTGTTGCCCACGAAGCCGATCGATAAACTCTTCGACTGCAGGATTTTCACTCAACTCCTGCCGATATTTCTGCACAAACTCCGCCCAATGTCCTGTTTCGTCCTGATGAAACCATTGTCGTAAGGGCGGGCTCGGTGTGATATCCTTCGCCCATGCGTCGTAAAGTAACTGCTCTTTTCTGATGCCTCGTGGCCATAATCGGTCTACCAAGACTCTAAACCCGTCCGACGCTTCTTCCGGATCAAAAACCCTTTTTATTCGAACCCGTATCATATCTTCATCCTATATGGTTATGACTTTATTTGATCGTTTTTGACACTAAGATACCATATCCCAAGTAGCAGAATCTTGAACACGAACCGTGCCGGATAGGACAAATGTTCCACGGCATGCTGCGTTTGGGTGTACTTGCAATTCAGGTTACGTGTTGATCGGCCGCCCCTCGATGAGCTTCTCGATTGGGAGGAGAAACTTGTTTCCGCTCTTGACGTAGCGGAGATCGGTCGTAAAGTCGCAGTAATTCGGTCTTTGTTCTATCTGTGCCATAATGGAATTTGTTTTACACCCCAAAGATAGCACATATTTCGTTGATATGCAATAAAAAAAATAATTTTCACTATGTAAAAAATTCACTGATGCGCATTTCAAAGATGATAATGACAGATAGCGGACAGGTTGGAGCAAATCCGCTCAAATACCGTTTCTGTTTATCGGTTCATCGAGTATAAGTCCTTTATATTTCGTTCTCTTTTTCCGAAAAACTCTTGAGCATTTTTCCGCGGAAAGCCCTCGTCCAACAGGGTGTCGTGCTGGGCGAGTGCGACGAGATAGGTCTGCGGAAAGATGTGCGCGTGGACATCAATGACGTTCTGTGACATGATGTTTTGAGCTGTAACGGTCATGAGTCAGGAAAGCCGACATAAATGACATCACAGTCCGCAATATTCACTAAAAGCTTTTTGATGGCCGGAGGTGATTTCTTGTCTTTCATCTCAACGCTTGAGCGTGATTGATGGTCAGTCCAGTCAAGGTCCGCAACAGTGTCCGGATATTCTTGATTTGATTTTTATCCGTTCGTGTATAAAAATCTCGGCTTTTTTATCTATGTTTGCAACTTGGTATCGTTTACGGAGTTCATGAACGGGATAGAAAATAAAATAAAATCGTTAAGGGAAGAGCTGGAGCAGCACAACTACAGGTATTACGTGCTTTCCATGCCGACGATTTCCGACAAGCAGTACGATGAAATGATGAAGGAGTTGCAGTTTCTCGAAGAGCAACATCCCGCGTTTTTCGATCCCCATTCGCCCACCCAACGTGTAGGAAGCGATTTATCGAAAGAATTTGAACAGGTGCCCCATCGCTATCCGATGCTCTCGTTGGGAAATACGTATTCGAGAGAAGAAGTTCGGGATTTTTATGAACGGACAGCCCGAACACTCAACGAACCTTTCGAGATCGTCGCCGAACTGAAATACGACGGTACTTCCATCTCACTGATTTACGAAGACGGCCGGTTGATGCAGGCCGTTACCCGTGGCGACGGAATACGTGGTGACGATGTGACGGCCAATGTGAGAACGATCCGATCGATCCCGCTGAAACTGCACGGAGAGGATTATCCCAAACGCTTCGAGATGCGCGGAGAAATCGTACTCCCGTGGACGGAATTCGAGCGACTGAACAAAGAACGCGAGGCGCAGGAAGAGCCGTTGTTTGCTAATCCGCGTAATGCAGCGTCTGGCACGTTGAAACAGCAAAACCCTCAGATCGTAGCAGCCCGACGGCTCGATGCGTATCTTTATTATATGCTCGGGGAGGAATTACCCGCCGACGAGCATTATGAAAATCTGCAAAAGGCGCGTACATGGGGCTTCAAAGTATCCGAAGCAATTCGTGTCTGCCGTAATCTGCAGGACATAAACGATTATATTGCCTATTGGGACGTGGAACGAAAAAACTTGCCGGTTGCGACAGACGGAATCGTGTTAAAAGTCAATTCGCTGAAACAACAGCGTTTCCTCGGGCATACGGCCAAGAGCCCTCGCTGGGCTATCTCGTATAAATTTCAGGCCGAGCGTGCCGAAACACGCCTAACGTCCGTTTCCTATCAGGTGGGACGGACAGGTGTCGTCACTCCGGTTGCCAACTTAGAGCCTGTTCAGTTAGCCGGAACGGTCGTCAAGCGAGCATCGCTGCATAACGCCGATATCATTGCCGGACTCGATTTGCATATCGGCGACCGCGTATATGTCGAGAAGGGCGGAGAAATTATTCCGAAAATCGTTGGGGTAAATACGGAAGCACGTCCGATGCTGATGGGCGATAAGGTCACCTTCATACACCATTGTCCGGAATGCAGGACGGCCTTGATACGCCCCGAAGGAGAGGCGGCGCATTATTGCCCGAACGAGCGAACGTGTCCGCCTCAGGTGAAAGGGAAGATCGAGCATTTCGTGACACGCAAAGCGATGAATATCAATATGGGGCCTGAGACGGTCGAAGATTTGTATCATGCCGGTTATGTGCGCAATGTGGCCGATCTGTACACCCTCCGCACCGTCGATCTGTTACGTCTCGAACGTTGGGCGGAGAAGAGCGCGCAAAACCTGATGGACAGCCTTGAAGCCTCGAAACAGGTACCTTTTGAGCGGGTGCTGTACGGCCTGGGGATTCGGTATGTGGGAGAAACCGTCGCCAAACGATTAGCGTATGCGTACGGCAGCATGGAACATCTGGAACAGGCTTCGCTCGAATCGCTCATACAGACGGACGAGATCGGCGAACGGATTGCACAAAGCGTGATCGATTTCTTCGCCGACGAACGCAATCGAAACATGATCGACCGACTGAAGGAATACGGTTTGCAGATGGCTTTGCAGGAAGATGCACCGGCTACACGCTCGGAGAAATTGAATGGACTGGCATTTGTCATCAGTGGTACGTTTACACGCCATTCGCGCGATGAATACAAAGCCATGATCGAGCAAAACGGTGGAAAAAATACGGGTTCTATTTCCGGGAAAACCGACTACCTCCTTGCCGGAGCCAACATGGGGCCGGCCAAATTGGCCAAAGCCGAAAAAATGGGAATTAAAATTATCAATGAAGAGGAATTCTTAAACATATTAGTGGAATGATTCTGACAAGACACTTTTTATACAAGAAAATCAAATCACTGGCGCAAAAAGCTCTGATACGGGCACATTGTTACCGTTCGCTCGACGATGTGCGGTATATCCTTTTAATGTGTGAAGCAAGAGACTGGAAAGCGGTAGAGCCTTGTGTCGAAACGCTCAAGGCCATGAAGAAAACCGTGCACGTCTGTGTTTATACGCGGAAAGACGAGGAGACGCCGATATGGGATTACGCTTACCTGCTCGTAGAAGAAGGGAAAGACATCAATATCTGGAGTTTCCCCGACAAGAATTTATGCAAACAGTTGAACGGTCTGTCGGTGGATATGTTGGTCGACCTGACGAGCCATGAGGCGCCGATCATGCGCTATCTGATGCTGCAACATCCCTCGTCTTTCAAAGTAGGAGCCAAGCGATCTTCCGAAGTCAATATGTACGATATGTCTATCGTCATGAAAGACGGCGTGTACGATATTCCTTTTCTGTTCGGGCAGATACTGATCTATCTACAATCCATTCGTTCGAGATAAACAGGAAGAACCGGATATTACTTATGGCTACAACCGACTTAAGCGGGATGGGCGTTGCCCTGATCACACCTTTCAGACAAGACGGAAGCATCGACTACGAGGCTTTGCTCAGATTAGTCGAGTTTCAGATACAGAACGGTACGGATTATTTGGTCGTGCTGGGAACGACGGCAGAGACTCCGACACTGACGGAAGAAGAAAAAGGGCTAATCGTACGGAAAGTCGTGACACAAGTGCGGCGTCGCATACCGATTGTGTTGGGTGTCGGCGGGAACTGCACGCAAGTGTTAGTCGACACGTTAAAGCACGGCGACTTTCAGGGTATCGACGCTATCTTGTCCGTAGTTCCCTACTACAATAAACCTTCGCAAGAAGGACTTTTTCGGCACTACGAGGCTGTGGCCGAAGCGACCCCGCTGCCGGTAGTGCTGTATAACGTACCCGGACGCACAGGAGCGAATATGACGGCGGAAACGACCCTCCGGCTCGCTTCTACTTTTAAGAATATCATAGCAATCAAGGAGGCTTCGGGAAACATCAAACAAATGGATGATATCATCAAGCATAAACCAGCTGATTTCCAAGTTATCTCAGGAGATGATGGTATCACATTTCCCCTCATCGCTTTAGGAGCAATTGGAGTTATTTCGGTAATCGGAAACGCTTTCCCCAAAGAATTCGGTCGTATGGTACGGCTTGCGCTCGAAGGCGACTATACGAATGCCCGTGTCATCCACTCGCGTTTTATGGAACTGTTCGAGCTGCTCTTCGTCGACGGCAATCCGGCCGGCGTAAAGAGCATGCTGAACATGATGGGCTTTATTGAGAACAAACTGCGTTTACCACTCGTGCCGACACGCATCACGACGTATGAGAAGATACGTGACGTGCTGCATCGGCTGCATATCCAATGCTGAAACGGCACGCCAGCTGCGGAATAATCACGAAAGTGTGTCAAAACGCAATAACACATCGCGCCGGATGATTCACACGGATCGTAGAAGAAACGCTCATTTGGGCAAATGAAACGCGCGTGTCATCTCAGCCATTTGCTCGTCACTCATTCCCTCCGGTTCATATCCCATACACTTGCTGTTGATGTAAATCTGTGCCGACTTGCTGAGCGTATCGACCATATCGAAGGCCTCCATAATGTCGGTACTTACCGACACGACACCGTGCTTTTCCCACATCACCACGTCATAGTCATCTAATTCTTTGAGTGTCGCCTCCGCCAAGTCGATAGACGACGGCATCTCGTAAGGGATGATGCCCAGTCCGCGCGGACAGAAAGCTTTTGTTTCCGGAATCATTGACCACAAAAGGCGACTGAGCACATCTTTCTGAAGGAACTTTTTGCTGTGCGACATCGCAATCAACTCAATCGGATGGGTGTGCAACACAGCCTTGTACCCATTTCCCGAAGCAATAAATTTATTGTGCATGGAGAGATGTGACGGCAACTCCGACGTCGGTCTCACCGGACGGTCGGCAATGATCACATACCCCGAACAATCGTCCGTAATCCGAATGACAGAACCGTTCTCCATCGGCCATCGTGCCAGATCACGCATGCGTTTGTTCGTCCCTTTGCAGTAGAAATAACTGCCTTTGAGGTGAGGCAAAGTCAGTCCGATAGGAATCGTCTCGCTCAAAGCCGGCAGTTGACGGATCTCGTCGTCCACCCATTCGGTGATGTTGAGGGTCATATTTCCTCCGTTCCGTTCGGCCCAGCCTTTTTGCCAAAGGTATCCGGCCACTTCGGCCACTTGGCTAACTTCCCGTGCCAGAACAGGCCGATTGTCTAGAATCGATTTCATCTTTATGATGTTTTAATTTGTTTTTATTTCAATAGTTCAGGCAAGAAAGAAGAGAAAACAAGCAGCAGCAGTCCGGCAATCAGCACGGCAATCGTTTGTTTCGAACAACCCTTCCATTCCTTCAGGAGGATGCCCCATACGTTCGAAAAGGTCACGTTGAGCGCCATCAGGATACACCATGAAAAGGTGAGTAATACCGGCGACGCAGACAAAAAGCCTTTGCCAAGACTCAGTCCGAAGAATTGGCTATACCACAGGACACCTGCCAAGGCACAAAAAAAGAGGTTGTTAACGTAAAGACCTGTTTGACCGTAATCGCTCCAGGTACGGTTCTTTGCATGCTGATAAAAGCAATAGGTCGCATTCGTCACGAAGCCGCCTAAGGTAACCATCAGGGTGGCCGGTAAGGTCTTGTAAATATCGGCGGTCTGCGTAAAGCACAACGATTCGCCAAAACCAAGGCCGATACTGAAACAGGCGCTCATAAAACCTGCCGACAACGCCACCATGATACCACGTGTGAAATGAAAATCCTTCACTGATTCCTTCTTCTCTTCTTCGCTGAGGGTCGCCGACTTGAGACTGCCGGCATAACCGATGACCGCTATGCCGGCCAGTGTCACAGCCACACCCGCGATGACCGGCATTGTCAAGTCCCCCGGTCGACCGGTGAAGAGAGGAGTAAGAATGGTACCGAGACCGGCACACGTACCTAAGGCGATCGACTGCCCGAGTGCTATGCCCAGATAACGCATCGACAAGCCGAACGTCAATCCTCCGATGCCCCAGAGTATCCCGAAGAAGATGGTCCACAGTGTGGCTCCCGGATTCGCTGCATAGACCTCAACGAGGCGATGTCCTTCGGGTACGGCCAACAAGGCACCAAGTAACGGAAAGATAAGCCAGGCAAAAAGTCCCTGTACGAGCCAGAACGACTCCCACGACCATGCTTTCACTTTCCTGATCGGGACGTACGAGCTCGATTGCCCGAAACTCCCTGCGGCGATAATCAGTAGTCCGGTAAGTATTTCCATCTTTTTGATTGCTGCCTCCGAAAATTATTTCCGTTTACTCGTTACTGTTTTCTCGTATTGCTCCACTTCGGTGATGTAATCTTCGCCTGCAGGCACTTCCTGTTGGAGGCAGAACATATCCCATACTGCGTTCCACGGCATGCTTTTCAGTTCTTCCTGCAAAGCCAGCCGTTGAAACAGCAGGTCTTTCTCTTCATACTGCCGGAGCTTTTTCTGCGGCTCGAGCAGAGCTAACAGGAACGCTTTCTGTGTGGCGCGCGTCCCGATAACATAAGCACCGATACGATTCATCGTAGCATCGAAATAGTCGAGACCGACATGTACCCGTTTTAAAGCGTCGCAACGGACAATCTCGCGGGCAAGGTCTTGCAGATCATCGTTAAGGATAACGACATGATCGCTGTCCCAACGTACCGGGCGACTGACATGCAACATAATTTCCGGCGTAAACAGCAGCATCGACGATATTTTGTCGGCAATGCTTTCGGTGAGATGAAAATGACCGGTGTCTAGCGTCACGATCTTTTTGTTTTTTACGCCGTAACCAAGGTAAAAATCATATGAACCTACCGTATAACTCTCTAACCCTATACCGAATAACTTTGCTTCGATACAGTCTTTCATGTGTTTATATTTCACCGCGAAAATCTCATCCAGCGACTGTTCGAGCAGTTTCCGGTATTTGAGCCGGTTAACGGGCACTTCCTTGCTACCGTCGTGTATCCAGAGGTTCATGATGCAGGGGTCGCCCTGATATTTTCCCATCGCTTCGCTGATCTGACGGCATCGTTTCGTATGTTCGATCCAGAAATTGCGAATGCCTTTGTCAGGGTTGGCGAGAGTCAGATTTCCGCTTTTGGGATGCGAAAATGACGTCGAGTTGAAATCGAGTTTCAGATGATTCTCCTGGGCCCATTCCATCCAGCTTTGGAAATGCCTCGGTTCTACCTGATCACGATCTGTAACCTCGCCGCCGAAGTCTCCGTAAATCTCGTGCAGGTTCAGCCGGTGTCTTCCGGGAATGAGCGACATCGCTTTGACCAGATCGGCACGCAGTTCGTCAATGTTGCGCGCCCGACCGGGATAATTACCCGTGACCTGAATTCCTCCCGTAAGGCTGCTTCCCAGATTCTCGAATCCATGCACATCGTCGGCTTGCCAGCAGTGCAACGAAATCGACAGTTGTCCTATTTGCGACAAGGCTTTATCCGTATCGACACCGATCGCCGCATAACGTTCTTTTGCGATCTCATACGATTTCTTGATTATCTTTTCTTCCATAATATTATGATATGTTTGTTCGTTGTACAATATAGCATTTTTTATCGTGTTGTTCCTTCGGGATGATACGTTTTTACGGCAAACGCTTGTGCGATGATCCGGCGCATCTCCCAGCGGTCGCTTACGAGTCCGGCCGCTTTGGCTTGCATCATGCAGTTACCGATGGCTGTCGCTTCGGACGGGCCGGCTACGACGGGGATGCCCAGCGTGCGAGCCGTCAACCGGTTCATCAGGTCGTTCTGCGATCCTCCCCCGATGATATGTAGTTTTTCGATCGGGAACGGAGCCATTTCCGAAAGTTTCTCCGTTACTTCGGCATAACGATGCGCGAGACTTTCGAAGATACAACGGATATATTCGGCATCGGTCGAAGGAGACGCCATCCCTTTTTCGCTGCAAAGAGCTGCGATGGCTTGAGGCATGCTCGACGGGTTGGCCAGACGCGGATCGTCGGGAGAAATGATGGCTTGCACCTCTCCGACACGTTCCGCCATATCCACCATTTGCGGATACGTGTAGGTACGCCCCTCCTTCTCCCATTCCTTGCGGCATTGTTCGAGCAGCCACATACCGGTGATGTTCTTCAGAAAACAAGTCGTTCCCTCGACGCCTCCCTCATTCGTGAAGTTCTGTTCGAACGATTCTTTCGTCACGATCGGCGCCAAAGTCTCGATGCCCATCAGGCTCCAGGTACCACTGCTCAGATACGCAAAATGCGGGTTCTCCGCCGGGACGGCAAGAATGGCCGATGCCGTATCATGTCCGGCAACCGTTACGACCGGCACTTTCCCGATCCCTGTCTCCTTAGCGAGTGCCTCGGTGAGCGTGCCGATCGTCGTACCGGGATCGACAAGCGGATGGAGCAACGAAGGCGAAAGGCCCATAGCTGTCAGCAGTGACGGTTCGAAACGCCGTGTCGCAGGATTCAGCAGTTGCGATGTCGATGCTTCGGTATATTCGCAGACTTGTTTTCCGGTCAGCATGTAGATCAACAGATCGGGAATAAACAGAATTTTATCGGCCTGCGCAAGAGGAGAGAATGCTTCGGCTTTGGCACGAAACAGTTGGAAGAGGCTGTTGAAATTCATCACCTGAATTCCTGTCATGCCATACACTTTATCGCGCGGAATACGTTGAAAAAACTCATCCGGCGCCCCGTTGGTATAAGGATCGCGATAGGCGCGCGGCAACCCGAGGATCGTACCGTCACGACCGACATAGCCGAAGTCCACGCCCCACGTATCGATACCGATCGACGTGAGCCGGATTCCCTGACGGGCGCACTCGCGCAGTCCGTCCTTCAACGACTCGTACAGGCTGAAAATATTCCAGTAATATCTGCCATGGAGCTCCATGATGGCGTTTGGGAAACGTGTCAGCTCCCGGACCTCAAACTTGTCGCCTTCCAATATGCCGAGCATTGATCGCCCGCTGGTAGCACCCAAATCAAATGCCAGAAAATAATGTTTATTCATGTTCATGATCTCCGAATTTTCCGGACAAAAATAGGTATATTTTTCCAATGATAAACAATTTCGTTCTTTGAGCAGGTATTTTATCTACGCTCTATGCGGCAATGGTCAAATACCGAGCAGCGCGAGCCAGGCGGGGAAATAATCTTTAAGAGCTTGGCGGAGGATCTTAAGAGTTTTCGTGATATGATACTCGATACTTTTGACGGAAAGTCCCAAGTCATCGGCAATTTCACGGTGACTCAGGCGCTCGTATTTGCTGCGGATAAAGATGTGGCGCGACTGTTCCGGAAGGGAGTCGAGTGTTCTTTGTATGATGGTTTGTATCTCCTCGGAGAAGAGCTGCTCCGGGTTACAGGCTTCGAGGGTAGAGATACGCACGTTCAACTCCCAGTCTTTATGCTCCGAGAGCATTCGCTTTACTTCTTGATGCTTTTGTTCTCGTCGCAAGTGATTGATACATCTGTTCTTTACGATGGTCAGCACATAAGCCGGAATATTCATTTGATGTGGCAGAGCGGAGCGGTTTTCCCAATAGTACATCAGACTGTCCATTACGATATCTTCCGCTGTGGCCGTGTCGCGCACATAGGTACGCGCAAAACGGATGTATCGTTGACGGTAGTCGTGATACAATCGGTCGAAGTCATTTATATCCGTTCTATTTTCCACAGTTCAGGTCAAAGATTCAAACATCCGTACGGGAGAAGAAAGAAGTTGTTTTTCACTTATTTCTCCCTTACGAATACCTGTTTGCCGATCTCATTGTACGAAAAGAAATGGGCGTATTACATCGGAGAGGAGCGCTTCCTGCCTCCTCTCTCTCGGCCGTTCAGAATGGCAGATCGTCTGCCGGATCGGAAGGGGGTATTTCCGGTGGCGGAAGCGGTTGATCGATCGGTTGCATTCCTCCCGATTCGTTGTCCGGCTCCACTCGCCATGCGCGTATATCGTTATACCATCGTCCGTTGTATTCACGACAGTCGATATCGAACGAAATTTTCAGATCCTGTCCTTCCTGAATGTTAAACTGGTCGATCCGGTCTCCCCACAGGTTGAACATCATTTTACGCGGATACTGGGCATTCCGGTCGTATTCGATCACATACTCCTGTTTTTTCCATGTTCCGTTCTTTCCTTCGCCCGTTTGAATCGGTTGAACGACGATTATTTTTCCTCTTACTTCCATATTTCTTTCACTTTATGATATTTTTGATACATTTATCGGCATGAGTTTTATCAATACGCTCGTGCGAAAAGAACGCGTTGAGCAGACGGTTTGCCGGTTACCATACATTGTCCGGGTGTTGCGTCGTCGAAAGGAATGCAGCGGATAGTCGCTTTCGTTTCGTTCTTGATGCGCTCTTCCGTTTCGGGTGTGCCGTCCCAGTGAGCCAGGATGAAGTTGCCTTCTTCGAGCTTTTCCTTAAACTCGTCGTACGTATCGACTTTGACCGTGTGCTTCTCACGATGCTCCAACGCTTTCCGGAAAATATTCCTCTGAATTTCTTCAAGCAGATTCTTTACGTATGCTTCGATTCCTTCGCAGGTAACCGTTTCTTTTTCGAGCGTATCGCGACGCATGACCTCGATTGTGTTGTTTTCGAGATCGCGTCCTCCCATGGCCAGGCGTACCGGTACTCCTTTCAGTTCGTATTCGGCGAATTTCCAGCCGGGTTTCTTCGTGTCACGATCGTCATATTTCACGCTGATGCCTGACGCTTTCAGACCGGCGATGATTTTATCGACCTTCTCACTGATTTGCGCCAGTTGCTCGGCAGAGCGGTAAATCGGTACGATCACGACCTGTATCGGCGCCAGATGCGGTGGCAGCACCAGCCCGTTGTTGTCGGAGTGCGACATGATCAGCGCCCCGATGAGCCGTGTGGAAACACCCCACGAAGTAGCCCACGCATAGTCGGTCTTTCCTTCTTTATCGATGAACGTCACATCGAAAGCCTTCCCGAAATTCTGTCCGAGGAAGTGCGACGTACCGGCTTGTAAAGCCTTCCCGTCTTGCATCATGGCCTCGATGGTGTACGTGTCGACGGCGCCGGCAAACCGTTCGCTTTCGGTCTTCACGCCTTTGATTACGGGCATAGCCATATAGTTTTCGGCAAAATCGGCATAGACATTCTGCATCTTCCGCGCTTCGATTTCGGCCTCTTCGCGTGTGGCATGTGCCGTATGACCTTCCTGCCAAAGGAACTCGGCCGTACGCAGAAACAGGCGCGTACGCATTTCCCAGCGCATTACGTTCGCCCACTGGTTGATGAGCAGCGGCAGATCGCGGTACGACTGAATCCAGTTTTTATACGTGTTCCAGATGATGGTTTCGGAAGTGGGGCGGATGATGAGTTCTTCCTCGAGGCGGGCAGCCGGATCGACGATCACGCCGCTACCTTCCGGATCGTTCTTCAGACGGTAGTGCGTCACAACGGCGCACTCTTTGGCAAACCCTTCGACGTGGTCGGCTTCGCGGCTCAGAAACGATTTCGGGATCAACAGAGGAAAATAAGCGTTGTGATGTCCCGTTTCCTTAAATTTATTGTCGAGAATACGCTGCATCTTTTCCCAGATTGCATATCCGTAGGGTTTGATGACCATACAGCCGCGCACAGCCGAATTTTCGGCCAGATCGGCTTTTACGACCAAGTCCTGATACCATTGCGAATAATTTTCGTCTTGTGAAGTGAGTTCCTTTAGTTCTTTTGCCATTGTCATTTATTTTCGTTTCTTTTTTTTCAATATTGTTCGTTTTCGTTCGGGAAATCGCCTGCTTTAACATCTTCGATGTAGGCGTGAAGCGCTTTCGTCATTTCTTCGTGAAGATTGGCGTAGCGCCGCAGGAAGCGAGGCGAAAAGTTTTGATTGATCCCGAGCATGTCGTGCATCACTAGTACCTGCCCGTCTACACCGCCACCGGCACCGATGCCAATCACGGGGATTTTCAGCTCGGAAGCTACCTGTGAAGCCAGTGCTGCCGGAATTTTTTCAAGTACCAGCGCGAAGCATCCCCATTCTTCGAGCAGATGGGCGTCTTCGAGCAGTTTGCGGGCTTCTTCTTCTTCACGGGCACGGACGGCATAGGTGCCGAATTTGTTGATCGACTGCGGAGTCAGTCCCAAATGTCCCATGATCGGGATGCCGGCGCACAAGATGCGCTGTATGGATTCTTTGATTTCCGATCCGCCTTCCATCTTGATGCAGTCGGCATGTGTCTCTTTCATTACGCGGATGGCTGAGGCGAGCGCCTCTTTCGAATTGCCCTGATACGTCCCGAAAGGCAGATCGACCACGACAAGCGCCCGTTTGACGGCTTTCATCACCGATTTGCCGTGATAAATCATCTGATCGAGGGTAATGGGAAGGGTCGTTACATTCCCTGCCATCACATTCGAGGCCGAATCGCCGACGAGGATCACATCCATGCCTGCCCGGTCGATGATTTGCGCCATCGAATAATCGTAGGCGGTAAGCATCGAAATCTTTTCGCCCCGCTGTTTCATTTCAAAAAGGCGGTGTGTCGTTACTTTACGGTTGTCTTCTGATACTGCTACTGACATCTCCTGAACTTAAAACGTGGCAAAGGTAGTTATTTTTTATTGTAGGAAAAAACGCGATGGACTCTGTTGTAACAAGGTTTTATCTGCGTCCGAAAATCTCCTGCAGTTTCTCTTCCAACCCACGTCCGTTGATATCGGCATACGCCACCCGCCCATCGGGATCGATCAGATAGACGGTCGGGATCCATGCTTTAAATACGTTTCATTGATTCTTTAAAATCTTTATGCCTTCCTTTTTAAGCTCTTCTTTATCCTTGGTTTTCTTCACTGTGTGATCGGGTTCAATTCCGTAACCGACAAACTCTTTGCCATTGGCTAAATAGTCTCTTTTCGAACATATCTGAAGCCAGCCCTTCCCGGGAAGTCCGAAGCCGATGGGATTACCTGTTGTTCCAGCTGTTGTTCTCCCGATTAAAACACCTCTTTTTGCATTCAGAAATAAAGATGCAAAGTCTTCTGCAGCAGAATACGTTTTTTCACTGATCAAAACAACGATTGGTTTTGTAAAACGCAGTGATTCACGTACCGGCTGAATCATACTTCCGCTATTGTCCTGCCATTGTGTATTCCATCCCCACGAGGCATAAGCAGGCATATACATCAGTGTTTTCCATCTCGACGACAAAACAGGTTTCTCAATCAGATGGCTGATAACATAATTGGAATATCCGCTGTTGCCCCCCTCGTTTTCCGATATGTCGATAATCAGTTTCGAGGTCTTTCTTATTTCATGATAAAGACTGTCGAATTCACTTTTGAAGCGATCACCCCAAAATCGGTTAATTTTCAGGTAACCCATATTATCATCCAATACCTTAAATTCAAATATTTGTACCGGTTTATCCAGTTTCTTCAATCTTCTGCTCACTGAAAATTCTTTGTTGTCTTTTGTGCGGATATTCAATGGTTTGTCGATATGTCCTTTCAGTAGGTTGTGTTCGTAAACCTGTACTTCCATATCCTGCTTTGTGGAATAAAACACGAATGGCTGAATGTACTTCATCGCATATTCATGCACCTCCGTCCCATCTATTGCTACAATTTCCATTCCAACCGAGAGGCCTTGCTGCTCAAGTGTATCGTTCAAGATGCGGCCAATAATCACTTTGCCATCGACCAGTTCCGTAAGAATGGGGGGAGCTACTTCGAAAACTTCTCTAAGTTCCCACGGGATAACGACCCGTGTATGTCCGTCGTTTAGCAATGAACAAAACTCCTGCAATATGCGATAGTATTCGTACGTCGTTTGGGTTTTCAAGACTTTCGGAATAAATGTTTGATATGTTTTGTTCCAATCCAGATCGGACACCTGATCGAAGAATACAAAATTTTTGTCGGCCTCTTTCCAGACTGTCGACAGACCGTATATCTTCTCTTCGTCCGATAAGCGATCGGTGTTTTCTTGAATTCCCGTTCCTGCAGATGTTAGCATTGTTCCTGCAATCATCAAGCTAAAAGATAAAATGATTTTTTTCATGATGTCAAGTTTATTTTCTATGATTAATACTGAAATTCAGATTTGAGTTTATCTTTTTTACTCTTACATACTGTCATTATTCCAGCCAACAAATATAGGGTAGAAATGCAAAACATCGAAATTTTACCTGATCGTTTTAAAGCCGCGTGGAAATTCAATCTTCATTCGTTATTCATCGGATATGGTTTGTTACGTAAGGTGAATGGAGGGGCGGAGATAACGAGGCTTTTTCTACCGGAAAAATACGTATCTTTGTCGCATGTTCAATTTTTTATTCAAATAGAGAAATGAGTACAGGATTAATTATTACGATTGTTATCGTCGTTGTTTTGTTGCTTTTTTTCATGTCGGTGTACAACCGGCTGGTACGTTTCCGCAACAATCGCGAGAATGCGTTTGCCGATATCGATGTGCAGTTGAAACAGCGACATGACCTGATACCGCAGCTGGTCGAAGCTGTTAAAGGTTATATGAAGCATGAAAGTGAAACGTTGACGAAGATCACGCAGGCCCGTACCGCTGCCATGTCGGCACAAAGCATTGATCAGAAGATTGCCGCTGAAAATCAGCTGTCTGCCGCGCTGCGGGGGCTGACTGTGTCGGTTGAAGCTTATCCCGACTTGAAAGCCAACGCCAACTTTATGCAGTTGCAGGAAGAGATGGCCGATATCGAAAACAAACTGGCGGCCGTGCGCCGTTACTTCAATTCTGCGACGAAGGAATACAACAATGCCGTCGAAACATTCCCCGCCAATCTTGTGGCCGGTATGTTCGGTTTCCGTCGCGAGACGATGTTCGATCTCGGCAATCAACAACGCGCGCAACTGGACGAGGCTCCGAAGATAAACTTCTGATCCGGTGAAGTATCTCGGTATACAGACGCAGCAACGGAGAAACAACATCCGCTCGATGATGATGTTATTGCTTTTCCCTTGCGTCATCCTTTTTTTGACGTGGGTTTTCTTCGTGATTATCCATGTTTTTTTCGTTTCGGATGATACGGCTGCCCTCTATTCATGGGAAGATTCCTGGCAAATCGCGAACGAATCGTTTCTTAATGCCGCACCGTGGGTGGTGGGAATTTGTTTAGTCTGGTTTCTGATCGCTTATTATTCGAATACATCGATCATCCATGCCGCGACCGGGTCGTATACGCTGGAACGACGGGATAATAAGCGCGTGTATAATTTAGTCGAGAATCTTTGTATGGCTAACGGACTGCCGATGCCGAAAATCAACGTGATCGAAGACTTGTCGATGAATGCCTTTGCCAGCGGATTGAATAAAAAGACGTATACCGTTTCACTTTCGCGCGGAATTATCAACCGCCTGAGCGATGCCGAGCTGGAAGCCGTTATCGCGCACGAGCTGACGCATATCCGTAATCGCGATGTACACGTACTGATCGTTTCCATTGTTTTCGTTGGCATTTTTTCGTTTCTCTCCCGGATGGCTTCGCGTCGCCTGCTGCACGGAAGCCTGCGGAACGGCAAAAACGGAGGAGGATTGGCTATCTTGTTAGTCGTTCTGGTACTGGCTGTCATCGGCTACCTTATTACGATGCTGATGCGTTTTGCCATCTCCCGCAACCGGGAATACATGGCCGACGCCGGAAGCGCCGAGATGACGAAGAATCCGCTGGCGCTGGCCTCGGCCTTACGTAAAATATCGACCGATCCGCAAATCGAAGCTGTCGAACAAAACGATGTGGCGCAACTTTTTATCGAGAACCCGATGAAGAAAGGCGCGTCGTTCGTCAACGAATTATTTGCGACCCATCCGCCCATCGAAAAAAGAATCCGGGTGCTCGAACAGTTCTGATCGTCCCCGAACAATGCACATCAATAGTAATAATATGGAAAAGGAAAGCCCGTTATTAAACGCGCACAATAAGACGGAATACCCTCCGATGCACACGGCCGAACATATCCTGAACCGAACCATGGTGAACCGGTTCGGGTGTCCGCGCTCCCGGAATACGCATATCGAACGTAAAAAATCGAAATGCGACTATCTGCTGTCCTCTGCCCCGACAGACGAACAGATCGCAGAGATCGAACGTTGCGTGAACGCTGTGATCGACCGGCATCTGCCTGTCACGAGTGAGTACATGTCGCACGAAGAAGCGGCGGCGCTTGTCGACCTGAGCAAGCTGCCCGAAGGCGTTTCCGAAACATTGCGCATTGTCCGCATCGGCGACTACGACGCCTGCGCCTGTATCGGACAACACGTATCGAACACCTCCGAAGTCGGCCATTTTAAAATCATTTCGCACGATTACGAAAACGGACGGCTTCGCATCCGGTTTAAATTGACATGACGCAGCTTGCAACAGCTGTCCGCCGCCCGTATCTCCTCCGTTCGCAGGCGTAAAAATATCGGCTGCCGGTTGTCGGTTGGTAATTATTTTATACCTTTGCACATCGCTTGGAAAAACAGGCGGATAAACATTCGCAACATTTAATATTCGATAAATTCAATCATTATGCAGACGATCGATTCCTTTAATTTTGCCGGAAAAAAGGCATTTGTACGGGTAGATTTCAATGTACCCTTAGACGAACAGTTCAACATTACGGACGATACGCGTATCCGTGCAGCGTTGCCTACCCTGAAGAAAATACTGAACGATGGCGGCAGCGTCATCATCGGATCACACTTGGGACGTCCCAAAGGCGTTACCGATAAATATTCGCTGAAACATATTCTGAAGCACGTATCCGACTTGCTCGGCGTTGATGTACAGTTTGCCAACGACTGCGTCGGTGAAGAAGCTAAAATCAAAGCTTCCGCCCTGCAACCGGGCGAAGCGCTGTTGCTTGAGAATCTGCGTTTCTATGCCGAAGAAGAAGGCAAGCCTCGCGGACTGGCCGATGATGCTTCCGAACAGGAGAAGGCGGCCGCCAAGAAGGCCGTGAAAGAAAGTCAGAAGAAATTTACCGAAACGCTGGCGTCTTATGCCGACGTATATGTGAACGACGCCTTCGGTACGGCCCATCGCGCGCATGCTTCAACGGCTTTGATGGCCGCTTATTTCGATGCCGATCATAAGTTGTTCGGCTATCTGATGGAAAAGGAAGTGGCTGCCGTAGAGAAAGTGCTTAACGACATCAACAGACCTTTTACCGCTATCATGGGAGGATCGAAAGTGTCGTCCAAGATCGAGGTGATCGAGAATTTGCTCAATAAAGTCGACAACCTGATTATCACCGGCGGAATGACCTATACGTTTATGAAAGCGCTGGGTGGGAAAATCGGAAAATCGATCTGCGAAGACGATAAGTTAGACCTCGCCCTCGAGCTGCTGGCCAAAGCCAAAGAGAAAGGCGTCAACCTCGTACTGGCCGAAGACTCGAAAATTGCCGACGATTTCAGCAACGACGCGAAAACAGCGTATGCCGCGAGCAATGAAATCCCCGACGGATGGGAAGGCATGGACATCGGGCCTGAGACGGAGAAGAGATATGCGGAGGTGATCCGCGCTTCTAAAACGATCCTTTGGAACGGTCCGACCGGGGTGTTCGAATTTGAAAACTTTACGCACGGATCGCGCTCGGTAGCCGAAGCGATTGTCGAAGCCACGAAAAACGGCGCTTACTCGCTTATCGGAGGAGGCGACTCGGTGGCATGTATCAATAAATTCGGATTGGCCGACGGAGTGTCATACGTATCGACCGGAGGCGGCGCGCTGCTCGAAGCCATCGAAGGAAAAACCCTTCCCGGAATCGAAGCGATCCGCGGGTATTGAATCCAGAAAAGTACTTACCTCATATCGTCATCTTGAAGTAATATTTGAAGGTGATATTTAAAAAAGAGGTTGTGTCAAATAATGATTTTTGACACAGCCTCTTAAGGTTTGAGGAGATGCGAAATCTACTTTTACGACATGAAACGGCAACACGATTTAACGCAGGGGACGGTCTGGAAAGTTATCTTGACGTTTGCTTTTCCTCTGCTTGTCGGCAATCTTATTCAGCAAGTTTATAACCTTACCGACAGTGTGATCGTCGGGCGGTTTTTGGGCAAGGAGGCGCTGGCAGCCGTTTCGGCTTCGTTTTTCATTTACTATTTCATTATCTCCTTCGTGATCGGTATAGGAAGCGGTATCACAGTCATCGTTTCGCAATATTTCGGGGCGCGTCAGTACGACAAGGTACAGCGTGCTTTTTCATCGTTTTGCGGCTTCACGCTGATTGCCGGTATTTTTCTGTCGGTGTCCGGCATCGTGTTTACCGAAGATTTTTTTCGGCTGACCCGCACGCCTGAAGAGGTCATTCCGCAGGCCGTCCGCTATTTCCGCATCTATGCGGGCGGGACGGTGCTGTTTATTACGTTTCATAGCATGTCGTCCGTTTTGCGGAGTATGGGCGACTCGGCGCGTCCGATGATCTTCGTCCTCATCACCGCTGTGCTGAACATTCTGTTCGATTTGCTTTTTATTATCGGGTTCGGGTGGGAGATTGAAGGAGCTGCTCTTGCGACCGTCGCGGCACAAGGGGTTGGAGTGTGTATTGTATTAGCATACATACACCGGCGTCATCCGTTGCTCTCAATTCGTCGGAAAGATTGGGTCTTCGACGGGAAACTCTTTATGCAGGGGTTGCGTATCGGCATCCCGACGAGCATACAGCAAGTCTCCATCGCCATCGGGTTAGTGGCGCTTCTGGGCATTGTCAACAGGTTCGGTACGGATACGTTGACGGCCTACGGTGCGGCCGGAAAAGTAGATTCGTTCATCACGCAGGCGCTCCTGACCGTTTCCAGCGCTCTGGCTGCGTTTTGCGGACAGAACATCGGTGCGCAGCGATGGGACCGTGTGCGATCAGGTGTGCGCTTTGCCTTAACATTTAATTTGCTGTTTTGCGGTACCGTATTCGTCGCCGTGTATTTCTTCGGAAAAGAGATGATGCGCGCTTTTACACACGATGCCGACGTGATCGCCATCGGTTACGAATATCTCCTGATTCTCGGGAGTTTTCTGGCTGTTCACGGCGCGTTGGGGATCTTCAACGGCGCGATGCGTGGAGCCGGTGATACGCTCTTTGCCATGATGACGGGTATTGTCACCTTCTGGCTGATCCGTATTCCGTTGGCTTACGGCTTGAGCCATGCGTGGGGACGTGTGGGAATCTGGTGGGCGATTGTATTGAGTATCTCACTCGGATTCGTCGCCACATATATATATTATCATACGGGGCGATGGAAAAAGAGGAGGGTCATTTCCTGACTCCCCCTCTCTCTTCTTATTGAAATGTCATCAGTTTGCTGAGATATTTCCCGATGATGTCGAACTCGAGGTTGACGACCGTTCCCTGCTCGATCTGCCCGAAGTTCGTATAATCGTGCGTATAGGGAATGATGGCTACCTCGAAACGGTTGGTCTGTGAGTTGCAGACGGTCAGACTGACGCCGTTCACGCAGACGGAGCCTTTCTCGACCGTCATGTATCCCTGTTTGGCCATGGCCGGATCAATTTCATATTCAAAGGCGTAGTACCAGCTTCCGTCGGCTTCCGTTACTTGTGTGCAGACTGCCGTCTGATCGACGTGCCCCTGCACGATGTGTCCGTCCAGCCGGCCGTTCATCAGCATGCTGCGCTCCAGATTCACCTTGTCGCCCACCTTGAGCAGCCCGAGGTTCGAACGTTCGAGCGTCTCTTTGATCGCCGTCACGGTGTAGCTTTCCGGCGTTTTCTTCACTACGGTCAGGCACACCCCGTTGTGCGAGATGCTCTGATCGATCTTCAACTCGTCGACAAACGAGCAATGCAGTGTCAGATGCAGGTTGCCCCTGTCCTGCTCCAGCGCAACAACGGTTGCGGCCTCTTCTACGATTCCTGAAAACATAAGGTATGGGATGATTATTTTTGTTGTTCCAACTGCAACGTTTTCGTCGGCTCATCGCATACGCTCGACGGACCGAAGTATTGTATCGGGCCCGGGTAGACATAGTCGGTGCTCAGAGCCCACTCTTCGCGACGTGCGGCATAGGCCTTGAACGGAGCGCCTTCGAGTTTGACGAGCGCTTTCTGGATCACCGGTTTCATTTCGCCGTGACGGCGTTCCATGTTCATCATCATCGTCACCGGAATACCGCCGGCAATCCATTTGTCGGCCGGTGCGGTCGTATTGCGTACCGACGACATATAGCCCGTTTTACCCGCATGAATCAGGCAGGCGGCCGCGTATCCGAGCGAGTAGCAATAGTCGGCGTCGTAGTTCGACGGGGCGGCGCAACGCCCTTCGTAACCGAAGAAGTGCATCTGGGTGGCGAACTTGCCGGTATATTTGCCTTCCGCTTTCCATTCGGCCAAACGGTTGCCTACCATCTCGGCCAGCAGCTTCTCCGTTTCGATGAGCGATACTTGTACGTTGCCGTGCGGGTCGCGTTCGAGGGTGAGCTGGCGGGCTACGCCTTCGGGCAGGCTGGCGTACAGTTCGGAGTTCTCTTTCGTCAGCTTCGCGATGATATAGCTGCGCTGCTCGCTCTTCTTGATCATCTTGAACTCCGTTTCATGCTTGGCAAGGAAGTCGTTCAGTTCGGCGATCAGCCGTTTCATGGCCGGGATAAATTCGACCAGTCCTTCGGGGATCAGCACCGTCCCGAAGTTGTTGCCGGCCTCCGAGCGTTTGAGCACAACGGTTGCGATCTGGTTCACGATATCGTCGAGCGTCTGGTTTTTGGCTTCCACTTCTTCCGAGATGATGCAAACGTTCGGGTGCGTTTGCAGGGCGCATTCCAAAGCGATATGCGAGGCCGAGCGTCCCATCAGTTTGATGAAGTGCCAGTATTTGCGCGCCGAGTTGCAGTCGCGCTGGATATTTCCGATTACCTCCGAATAGACCTTGCACGCCGTATCGAAGCCGAACGACGTTTCTACCTGCTCGTTTTTCAAGTCGCCGTCGATCGTTTTCGGGCAGCCGATCACCTGCACGCCGGCTCCGATCGATTTGTAATATTCCGCCAGTACGCAGGCATTCGTATTCGAGTCGTCGCCGCCGATAATCACGAGCGCCTTAATGTCGAGCTTTTTCAGAATCTCCAGCCCTTTGTCGAACTGTTCTTTCTGTTCCAGCTTTGTACGTCCCGAGCCGATCATGTCGAATCCTCCCGTATTACGGTATTCGTCGATGATACCGGCCGTCAGTTCCATATATTTATGCTCGATCAGACCGCCCGGCCCGAGGATGAATCCGTACAGGCGAGAATCTTTGTTTCCCGATTTCAGTCCGTCGAACAGTCCGGCAATCACGTTGTGGCCGCCCGGCGCCTGTCCTCCCGACAAAATCACGCCGACGTTGATCGGCGGCATCGTTTTCTTTTCGTTGCTTTTCTCAAAAGTCACAACCGGCATGCCGTACGTGTTCGGGAACAGTTTCTTGATCTCTTCCTGATTGGCTACCGATTCGGTGTACTCGCCGTCTACGGCCTTTACGGCTCCTCGCAGGGCGGTGGGCATCTTGGGAACATAGTGTGCCCGCTCAATTTGTAATGCGCTCTTTGTCATGATGTATTGTTTTTTTTATAAATATTTTTGTCTCTTGTTTTTGCGTCCGCAAAGATAATATTTTTCCGCGAACCTCATACCGCACCGCCCGGCCTTTTTCGCACCGTTTATCCGTGTATGTCCTCATTTTTAATGGTCAATGGTTAAAACGGCTTTCTTTAGTTATATTTAACTATAAAAATTAGTTTTGAAACTAAATTATCTCGTTATTTGTAGTCGTAATTTGAACAGGAGGATAAGCGTATGCAAAAGTTAACAGCAAAAGAAGAAGAATTGATACTCTTTTTTTGGGAAAGAGGAGCGTTGTTTGTCAGGGAGATACTCGATTTTTATCCGGATCCGAAGCCCCATTTCAATACCCTTTCGACCATTGTCCGGGGGTTGGAAGAAAAAGGGTTTCTGGCGCATAAGACGTTCGGGAATACCTATCAGTACTACGCCGTCATCAGTAAGGAGGAGCACCGGCGCGGTACGTTACGGAGTGTCATCCGTAAATATTTCGATAATTCGTATTTGCACGCCGTTTCGTCGCTTGTGCAGAGCGAAAATATCTCGGTCGAAGAATTGAAGGCTTTGATCCGCGAAGTGGAAAAAAACTCACCGCCCGCAGGCGATAAATCTTGATGTGTCATGGGAGCATTCTTTTCTTATTCGCTGCAATCGGCGTTATGTCTGGCGGTATTCTATTTGTTTTACACCGTGGTGCTAAGCCGTGAAACGTTTCATCGGCTCAATCGCTGCATGTTGCTTTTCATCATGGCGCTGTCGTGGATAATACCGTTATTCGCCGGAGCGTTGTCGTTCCGTACAGGTGTGAAAGTTGTCCCGGAAATGCTCGTTGAGCAGCCGCTCGCAACTCTTACCGCGGGAGGCGCCGCGGCGTCATTGGATCTGTCTGTCTGGCAGTCTGTCTTTGTGCCGGTCTTTACGTTATATCTCGTCGGCATCGCTTTTTGCGTACTTTATCAGACTTTGTCTTACTTACGGTTATGGCGGCTACTCTCTAAAGGGAAACACGCGGCGTTGGATGATGATATCCGGCTGATTCTGCATACCGACGCGAGCATGGCTCCGTTCAGTTGGATGAAGTATATTGTGCTTTCCGAAGATGATTATGCCGAAGACGGCGCCGCGATCATCGCGCACGAAACGGCGCATATCCGCCTCCACCACTCGTGGGATCTGATGGCTGCACATGTTTTCGTTATCCTGCAATGGTTCAACCCCTTCGCATGGCTGCTGTACCGCGACTTGCGGAATACGCACGAATATGAGGCCGACAAATCCGTCCTCGACGAAGGGTTCGAAGCGCAACATTATCAATTATTGCTTATAAAAAAAGCCGTCGGCACACGACTCTACTCCATGGCCAACGGCTATAATCACAGTAATAACCTCAAAAAACGTATCACTATGATGTTACAAAAAAAATCGAATGCATGGGCACGGTTGAAGTACGCGCTTGTACTCCCGTTGGCAGCTACGACGGTTGTTGCCTTCGCCCGCCCGGAAATCTCACGTCCGTTCGACGAGATTTCGAGTGTCAAAGTTAGCTATTTTGCTCCGACCGCCCAACCCGTCGAAGCAAAAAGTGTAGAAAAAGTCATTGCTCCGCCTCGACAGGAAGTGGCCACACCCGTTGAAACGGTAGCGGAAACGCCCATTCCTGCAGAGACGAAAACGCCTGCCGCTAAACCTAAGCCTGCGCCGACAACACCCGAAGATACCGTGGTGTTTATGGTAGTGGAACAAATGCCTGAATTTCAGGGCGGAATGAGTGAGATGATGAAATATATTGCTCAGAATATCAAGTATCCGGTCAAAGCCATTGAGAAAAAAATGGAAGGACGGGTTGTCGTCTCGTTTGTTGTAAGCTGCGATGGAAGCCTTCGGGATTTTCAGGTTGTAAGAAGTGTTGATCCGGATTTGGATGCGGAAGCGATCAGGGTGATCAAATCGATGCCGAATTGGAAACCCGGGAAGCAGAGAGGAAAAAATGTGTCAGTAAAATATACTCTTCCGATTAATTTCAGTCTTTCGGCGAAAAAAGACTCGCTTCAAACGAAATAAGGTTTCGTTTGTTTCAAGAAGTGATAGGAGCCGCCTCGCAACGTTGGGATTGCGGGGCAGCCTTTTCTTTGTGGATACTGCCAATATCATTCGTTTGGTTGATGATCACCTGGATCGGAGTGAACTACCTGCCTGCGGCGCAAGGAAGCATTCACGTGTATTAAATAAGATAGATTATTTTTTAATTTTCAAAAATAAGTAATAAATTTGGCCCCGGATAATAAATAAAATAAAACGAAAGAACGTGTGAGAGTTTCGATGAAATCAAGCATATCGGTCGTGCAATGCTACATGCTTGTACGCCGTTTCGGTGTGCGGATAGGTGAAAGTAATCTTACCGTAACGGAACTCAATTATAAAGATAATACGCGTACGGAAAAACAGCAAGCCGGATATTCCGTATATCTTGTGAATAATACTATTACCGATAGAAATGAACTATAAAATAAAGTCAAACAATTAAATTTTTAGCTTATGAAAAGAAAAGTAACAAGTAGTGTATCAAAACTTATGCTCGCAGCTTTTCTCCTTGCTGCAAGTAGCGGAGGGATAGCGTGGGGGCAGGCGTATATTAGTGGCCCTGCTGGAGTGCAAAATACTTTCGGAGCAGGCGAGAGTGCCAGGCTAAATAACGGTGCAGTCATTTTTCCCGGAGGAGGAACGTGGACTGGAAGCGAAATAGAGATCGCTACCGGTAGTGGTAATATTGTCATAAATTCATATAACGCAGGAGGACGTTATACGGATTATACGAATAAGTGGACTGGAAACTGGAGCGGTAGTGGAAATGGCCGATGTAATTCTCCTTGGCCTGATTGGACAGGAGGTGTTACCTGGAACGGGCCGACAGCTCAGACAACTCCTGATTATACGGACCCGTGTAATTCAAGTGATACACATTCTCATCCGAGTATTGGAACAAGCAATCCATATACTTCCAATCAGGAAGGAGCAACAGATGATGGCGTTGCTTTGGTACAGACAGACGGATCACAGATTATTGATGATGGTACATATAACTCAAGAGGAAATGCCAAAACGTCTGGAGGAGGGCTTACTGACTATCAGAGACCTACCACGATTGCCATTGAGGGAAATACGACGATCGATAAAATCACTATCGGAGACTTGAGGTGGTATTATAAGACGATCGAAGTAACAACGCAACAAGTAGAAGCACTTACCGGCTGTAGGCTTAGTCAAAATTGTAGTGATCAATGGCATTCTGGTCATCCTGGTCATTATACTTGGGATGCTTCTGCTACCTATCACAAGCATCAACATAAGTCACATTCCTGGGACAGGGTACAAACTCTACTAGGTAACACCTTCCTTGACGCCGGCGTGTTGATATTAAATGGTGCAGAGGTTTGTGTAAACCATAATATCAGCGACAACACAAACAATGGAACTGGTGCACAATCGAGTTTTGCAACGAGTAGTACAGAAGGAGTCTTAATCTGGCCCGAGTCCGGACGTTTTACTTTGCGGGTAGGAGAAAATTTTGGCAAAATATCATTGGCTCATAAAGATAACCCTGGAAACTCGGATCATGGAAACCCCTATTTTACACAGTCACAATTCAACAATTTACCGGTGCAGAACAAAACGAATGGAAATATGTATCTTGACAAAGGTTCCGGTACAGAATACTCTTTCTTAAATACAGCGAATTTACCATTGTCTTATTACACCAATATACATGCTTTGTATGATAAAACCCCTGTCAGCCTGTTAGGGATAAAAGGGAACTATGATGAAGATAATGCAATCATACATACATCCTCGACCGGAACTGATAATCACAAAGGGGTGATTGAAGTAGGTAGTAGAACTACCGGACAGCAGCGTTTCAAGGTTTATTCCGGCGGTGTTATCAAGAACTATTCCACAACGGCATGCAACGGTGAAGCGTGCGCAGGGGTCTTTTTCAAATCGGGCAATGTCCCCGAGTTTATAATCAAAGGGACGGAGCCTTTGTATATCCTGAACGACGGAAACTGTTGCGAGGCAGCTATTACTTTTTTTAATGGGGGAACTGCAGCTCTCGTTTCGGCTGTGCAGGGAGCAGACGCAACGGGAGACTTGTTGATCCGTGCACATGGAGAAGTAAGGATTCAAGATAATGCAGACTTCGATGCAACGGCCAAGAACAATAACGTTTCTATTCTCTCCGATCAATCACATATCTCGACAAAGGCTTTCGGCTACACAGCCGCAGGCGCAAGCGACTTAGGGCATCTTACATTGTGGGCAAAAGGAGATACATTTATCATCAACACACCGAATAATTGCGGAGGTTATGTGTCCATTGAAGGGAACTTAACTACAACCAGTACTTCCACTGGTAGCACATGGCAGACGCTTACAGATGCCGTACAACGAAACAGTGGAAAGCTTGCACGCCGGACAAACTGCAGTTCTTTCGGAGAAGAAATGGCAGCACGTGCACCAAGTGCCTTGGAGACCGGAGTGCAGACCCGTATCCAGTCTGACCGAGATTATGTAAAGGTTACTGGAGATTTCAAGCATATCGGTCAAAATGGCGGTTTGTTTGTTCAAGGTGCAGGAAAGGTAACTGTAAATGGAAAAACGGAAATTGATTTTAAAACAAAAGATGGAATTGGCGATGCCGTGATCCAGTCTAAGAATTCGTCGGTGTGGTTCAACAATGAATTTTCTTACACAGGCAATGTCACCACCGATCTTTTCATCGATGGCGAGAAGGGCGTAACCTTCAACAGCGCCAGCGGCCCTTCGACAATCGACTATACGCAAGGTACTGATCCATCAGCGCACATTGGTATCCAATCTAATGCTGGAACGATCGCGTTTAAAAACAAAGCGTTCACCTTTAAGAGCAAATCTACCGGAGAAACGCAGCTTTGGGCAGGTGCTAATATCACAAGCACGGACAATGCTCCGTTGCTGTTTGAGTATACGGTGAGAAATGATGGTCAAAACATCGACTGGTATGCCGGACGAGACATCGATTTGTCAGGCACACTCACCTTCAAGCATGATGACGCCAAGGATCACACCGGCTTTATCAAGCTGCGTGCCAATGCGAACGAAGCGGAGCTTTGGAATCACAATTCCACAGATCCTACCGGCCGGCCGGGAGCCGGTATCTGCCCGGAGATATGCGATCATAGTGATAATGGAATACATGGCAACATCTATCTCCGGAACGATGTGAAGGTTAATTATTGGGGTAAAGAAAACGTATGGATGGCCGCTAACCACGATATACATATTCAGCGGAATTACACCCACGTGGCCGGAGGAGCCGGACAGGATCCTCAGGGCTTTACGCGCTTCGTGGCCGGAAATGACATTGTAACGGGTAAAATCGGTGATCCGAACAGCACTTTCAGCTATTTACATGTGGGAGAAAAAGGCGAAAGAATCAGACACTTTGATATGAAGGCAGGTCATGATATTATCACGCATAACCATGTAAAGATCGGTTACAACGAAGCGACAGATGATGCGTTTAATACCACCTTGTTTGCCTGCAATGACATTGATATCCGCAACTCATTCTGGTATGCCGATAGCTCTACTACGAACAAGGGCAAATGGACACGCTTGTATGCGAATCGAGACATCCTGTCAAACCAAACCTGTTTGAACTATGGCGCTCCGATTAACTTCTACACGCCGGATAACACGAAGACCGAATGGAATGCCGGTCGGAACATTATTACCGGTGATACGGTGAACTTCCGTTATGGAAATACGCAGAAAAAAGTCAGCAACCTGTCACTTGTAGCACAAGGCGGTAATATCGAGATGAGGCGCTGGACAAATATCAATTACGATAGCGACAGCTTGATCTTAATTTCGGCCGAAAGGAATAAGGATTACAGTGTAGCTAAAGCAGCAGGTTTGACTGCCAACGGCCATAAGTCGAATGGCGGATCGCCTGATAATGCTCGCTTCATACACGACGGTCATATCTATTCCAACGATTCACTGAAGATCACGCGAACAAATGACGAAGATGGAAAGACAGGAATCTACGCCGATTACCATATCCGTACGGCGATGGTGAACATTCTGGATAGTTCGGCAATGAATAAGAACAATACGGCTATAGAATCTCACCTCGGCGATATCTGGTTGGGATACAGCGTGTCGCCTTATCCATGCCCTACGCCGGGACAAACAACGCTTGGATACGATATCAACCGGTTTATATATAAGAATTTAGGTAGTACCAATAATCAATCGTTATTAATCCGCGCCGGTTATCAGGATCAGAGCAATACCACTCGTTATGGCGGCGGTAATATCTACGTGGCACAAATGAAGAATGAACTGACGACGGGAGGTACCACAGATACGGAAATATCCATCCCGTTCTCGAACGAATACTTATGTGGTAGCACGTGGAGTCCCGACTTCCTGTATAACCGCAAGGATAGCTCGATGATGATGTATGAACACGCAGGTATTATCTTCGGATTGGGACGCTGCGGTGAAGACAAAAACATCGACAAGTATGCTCCGGCTCAGAATCTGGCTTCAGGAAATAAAGTAACGAAGACCAGCCTGATTTATCGTGGTAACAAGGGCAATCTGAAGGTCGATGCCGGTACGCGCGGGAATATTATCTTGAACAAAGGCGGCTTGATCAATTTCCAGGATCCGCAGAATACGGGTAACGTGACGTTCCGTACGCGCTTCGGCGATATTGATATGCGTGATCCGTTCAATGCGGACTCGATTGCGGGTAGCCTGCTGTTCCTGGCTCAAACCGAAAATCTCAGCGACCTCTCGAAAGTAGGTTACTGCGGATGCGAAGAAGAACGTAATAATGTATACCTGCAAGACTTCCAGTATAAAGCACACGGCGCCAGCGGTAGCATCTTTGTAGGCGCCGACAATAACATCAAGCTGAACTACGGTGGTTTGCAGAATAAAGGTACACGTTACGATCCGTTCCTGAGCACCGACTATCTGGCTTGTCCGGACAGCAGCGTGGCTAAAATCGGCTCCGGATATCAGAGAGGCGGCGGGTGCGGCCCCATGTATCACTGCGATATGCATGACTCGGTGAATCAGGCGCGCAACCTGATCCTGAACTTCTATCAAGACAGTACGAATACGGATATTACGAGCGGCGGTTTTGCAGCTGTGGCATCAGACTATATCGATGTATATAAGAGTTTGATTTACAAGGGTGGTAACGGATCAGGAATGAGTGCGGTGCCCGGTGCGGGTACACTGCATGGCGAAAGTGTGGCAGGCTACGGCCTCTATATGAAGACCCAGGCGAACAAAAACAACTGGAATACGAATATCTTCAAAAACTATCCGAAGTGCCCCATGGGGTGTTCCGGCTTTGAATGTAACGGCGGCTTCCTGCATATGATATCGCGCATGACATTCCATGCCGACGCACGTATCTATGCACATAACCAGAGAGTATATCTCGGTTCTCCGGTAATCGAATCTTTCGGCCCGATGGTGCTCAACACCGATTCGATGTCTGGCGGCCGTACGGAGATCGTTATCCAGACAGACAGCCTGATCCTGCACGACAGCTTGGTCGTGAAAGGAAAGAAATTAAGATACCGTTCGTGGAGCGGGCTGAAGAACGACCGCCCGATCATAAAATTCGGATATATGCGCCGTACACCTCCGTTCACGGAATATACGAAGAACGTTTGTGGGGCAGACCTTGACGTTTGCGAGCCGTGCCACGATTATATTCGCGGCAGCAAAGATCCGGTGCATATGCTTGATACCATTACGATCAAATTTGAAGAGGGTGCCTACCTGGAACGCCTCAATTCGGTAGTCTTCGATCATACCGTGCTGACCTTCCTTACCGACTCGTTCGATCATGTACAGGGTCCTCCGGTGGAACATGCGAGAATTTATGTCGATACGCTCAGAGTACGTAATCAGGTGGATTTGTATGCCGATGCAAAACACGAGCGCGACGCACACTTCGAGCTGATTTCGGAAGAGCAGATGTCGTCGAAGAAGTATGCCGGGG
>ERZ772967.306-NODE-306-length-41503-cov-26.543066_pt1 | contig 41503 bp, 36 predicted proteins | sample MGYA00511677_ERZ772967 | MGnify/ENA primary metagenome ERZ772967 (study PRJEB29015, sample SAMEA2737931) | human oral metagenome | biome: human oral; feature: human-associated habitat; material: dental | place: China | collected 2146 ...
CGCGCTTCCCTGACACGGAAGAGGTCACTGGTTCGATCCCAGTATCGCCCACCACGGCCCCGGAGAGATCCGGGGTTTTTGCGTTATTCGGCCGACGCCGAAATGCTAGGCCGCTCGAAATCGCCGACCTCTCTTCTTTCCCCGGTTTCCCCGGAGCCGAGCTCTCTCAGCCGCGCCTTTCAGGCGCTGTAAGCCTTGCCGGTGAGAGTCTCGACGGCAAGGCGGCCCAGGGCGTTGGCGGCCAGCGGGCTGTCCCCGGTGAGCAGGAGGCGGTCCCGGTGGGTCTGTCCGCTCACGCCTTCGTTGACGATCGTCAGCCCCTGCCGCTTGAGGCGCTCGCCCAGCCTCCATGTGAGCTTGCCCGGCAGATAGCCGCTCTCCACGAGGACGCCGACGTCGAATGAATCGGGGAAGGCGCACACGGAATAGCCGGCGAAGTAGGAGGCGCCGTCGTCGTCCACTGCGGCGCACAGCGCAGCAGGGCCATGGCACAGAGCGATGACCGGCCGTTCGTTCTCCAGCGCCCAGGCGAGCGCGTCTCTGACCGCTGGGCTGTCGGGAATTCCGCCGCCCATGGCGCCGTGCCCTCCCGGAACGAAGACGGCGGCGTAGTCTGAATCGGGGCCGAGCTCGGCGGCGACGTCCGCAAGGCGCCGGGGGTTGAGCAGCGCCGGGAGGAGCTCCTCATAGCCCGCCTTGACCGCTTCGTCTTCCGCCGGCATCGCCCACATCTCGAACTTCGCCATGTTCCCGGAGAGGGTCGCGACCTCGATTTCGTAGCCGGCGGCCCGCAAATGCATGAGCGGCACCAGCGTTTCGACGGGGTGGTTTCCGGTGGAGAAGAGCCCGCCGTCGGTGGGCAGATAACGCTCGTCGACGGCGATCGTGAGAATCTTGCGGGGGCCGGATACGACTTGCGGCGCTCCGGCCGCGCCGTCGAAATCGGTTTTCTTGGACACGTTTTGTTCGATCGAGTAGTCCGAGGGAAAGAACGCGTTGTGTTCGGCCCGATCGGGGACGGGAGCCTTTGAAACTGACATGTGTCGACCTTTCGTTGAGGCGGACTCGGACGCTTGACGGCGTCGGACGCATGGGTTAAATGGACGGCGGAGTCTAGCGACATGGACTCGCCCGAGCGGAGCCCGCAACGGGCTCGAAAGCCCGCAATGGACCCGCCCAGGCAAAACTACGTCATCGCCGTCGTCGTTTCGAGCAAATTGCCGCTCTGTTCTTTGACAGCGATAGAGCTTTTCAACCCATCGGTTTCGTGCAGGCGATTTTGGCGCCCGTCGCCCTCTTCACGCCGTCCGTCCGCTCTCGGCGGGTAGTATTGAGCCTGCGTGCCCGGTATGTGCGCTCAATTTTGACGTTTAAGGAGTCTACGTGCCCGTCAACCTGTCAATCGACGGAAATGCAACGGCCATCGAAGGGCCGCGTTCGGGGATTGAGTTCTTCGCCGACTGCAAGAACGTCGTCGCCCTGAGGGTCGACGGCGAACTCAAGGACCTGGCGACGGATCTCGCGTCCCTTCCCGAGGGCGCCGTCGTCGAAGGCGTCGACGTTTCAAGCGACGACGGCTTGAACATCCTCCGCCACTCCGCCGCTCACGTCCTCGCACAGGCGGTCCAGCAGATCTTCCCCGACGCCAACCTCGGAATCGGCCCGTTCATAGCGGACGGTTTCTATTACGATTTCGGGAACATCGACGCCGTGACCCCCGAGCTCCTGCGCGACCTGGAAAAGCGGATGAAGCGGATCGTCAAAGAGGGGCAGACTTTCCGCCGCCGCGAGATCGCGGACGCCGACGCGGCCGCCGAACTGGCCGGCCAGCCCTACAAACTCGAGCTTGTCGGCACGAAGGGCGCCGGAGCCGAGGGCGCCTCCGTCGAAGTCGGCGGCGCCGGCCTGACGATGTACGACAATTGCTCGCGCGACGGCGCCGTCGTGTGGACCGATCTGTGCCGCGGCCCGCACCTGCCTTCCACACGCTTCATCGGGAACGGCTTCGCGTTGACGAAAGCGTCCGCCGCGTACTGGAAGGGCGACCAGGCGGGCGACCGGCTCCAGCGGATCTACGGAACGGCGTGGCCCACGAAGGACGAGCTCGCAGCCTACCAAAAGCGCGTCGCCGAGGCAGAGCGCCGCGACCACCGCCGCCTGGGCGCCGAGCTCGACCTCTTCTCCTTCCCCGAGGAAATAGGGCCGGGCCTCGTCGTGTTCCACCCCAAAGGCGGCGTCTTGCGCCACGTCGTCGAATCGTATGTGACCCGGCGGCACCTCGAGGAAGGCTTTGACTTCGTCCACACGCCTGAGATCTCCAAGGGCGGGCTCTTCCACACGTCGGGCCATCTTCCGTACTACGCGGACACGATGTTCCCGCCCATGAAGGTCGACGAGGAGCGGGGCGCCGACGGCGAAGTGACGAGGGCGGGCCAAGATTACTACCTCAAGGCCATGAACTGCCCCATGCACAATCTCATCTTCCGCTCCCGCGGGCGTTCGTATCGGGAGCTGCCGCTGCGCTTTTTCGAGATGGGCCGCGACTACCGCTACGAGAAGTCGGGCGTGGTCCACGGGCTCACCCGCATGCGCGGTTTCACCCAGGACGATTCGCATACGTACTGCACCCCGGAACAGGCCAAGGGAGAAATAGAGATGCTTCTCAATTTCTTCTTGGACATTCTGCGCGATTTCGGGCTGACGGACTTCTACCTCGAGCTCTCCACCCGCGACGAGGGGAAGAAGAAGGGCAAATTCATCGGCTCGGACGAAGATTGGGCGGCTGCTACCCGCATCCTCGAGGAGGCGTGCGCGGCCACCGGGCTCGACCTCGTTCCCGACCCGGGCGGGGCCGCCTTCTACGGGCCAAAGGTCTCCGTGCAGGTCAAGGACGCCCTGGGCCGCACATGGCAGATGTCGACGGTGCAATACGACTTCAACCAGCCCGAGCGTTTCGATTTGGAATACACCGCCCCCGACGGTTCGAGGCAAAGGCCGGTTATGATCCACTCCGCCAAACTCGGGTCGGTCGAACGTTTCATCGGCGTCCTCACCGAGCACTACGCCGGGGCCTTCCCCGCCTGGCTCGCCCCGGTCCAGGCGCGGCTCGTTCCCGTCGCCGAAGCCTTCAACTCGTACTGCGAAGAAGTTGCGGCCAGGCTCCGAGCCGCGGGAATCAGGGTCGACGTCGATCTGTCCGACGACCGTTTCGGCAAGAAGATCCGCAACGCTGCAAAGGAGAAGATCCCCTTCACCCTCATTGCGGGCGGGGAGGACGTCGAGGCGGAGGCCGTTTCCTTCCGTTACCGCGACGGGCATCAGGAGAACGGCGTTCCCGTGGAGGATGCTGTGGCCCACATCGGCCGCGTCGTCGCCCACAGGGTCAACGATCCGGCTCGCGAGCGCCTGGTTGAGGCGTCCGGAGGAGGGGAAAAGTCGGGCGACGGCGCGAAGGGCAAGCCGGCCGAAGGCGGGGAGTCTGCCGAGGGCCCGGCTGGGGGAGGGCGCCGATGAGCGACAGCCTCGCCTCCTCGGAAAGCTCAGCCTCCTCGGAAAACCTCGGCTCTGCAGAAAGCCTCGGCGTTTCGAAGGGCCTCGTCGATGCGGCGGGCCTTTCGGGAGTCCCGGACGGTTTCGAGCGTCTGTGGACGCCGCATCGCGCGGCGTACGTCTCGGGCGCCGCCAAGCCCGAAAATACAGGGAAGTGCCCTTTTTGCGTCGCGCCGTCGCTGAGCGACGCGGAGGCCCTCATCGTCGCCAGGGGCCGCGCGTGCTTCGCGCTCCTCAACCTCTACCCCTACAATTCCGGCCACATTCTGGTGTGCACGTATCGCCACGTCTCGCTCTACACGGATCTGACGGACGAGGAGCGGATTGAGATGGGGAGGATGGCGGCACGGGCGATGGAGGCGTTGGGCGAGGCTCTCCGGCCGGCCGGCTTCAACCTGGGGATAAACCAGGGCGACGTCGCCGGCGCCGGCATTGCCGCGCACATCCATCAGCACATCGTCCCCAGGTGGCTCGGCGACGCCAATTTCCTGCCGATAGTCGCCCAGACGAAGGCGATTCCGGCAATTCTCGCCGACACGAGGGAGCTTGTTTCCGAGGCTTGGACGCGCATCGACCGCGGCTCTGCGGGCGAGGGCGCAATGCGCGGAGATCCGGCCCGCGAAGGCTCTGCGGGCAAAGAAGGGAGCGGGAATGCTCAGTAGGACGGGCCGCCCGTTCGTTCAGACGGTTTTCGGGCCCATCGCGAAGCTTTTCGTCAAGATGGGAGTGAGCGCGGACGCGGTGACCCTCACGGGCACGGTCCTCGGCGTGGCGCTGTCGCTCGCCCTGCTTCCGACGAATCGCCTCGTCGTCGGCTCGCTCAGCCTGGGAGGGCTGGCCCTCTTCGACAGCATCGACGGGCAAATCGCGCGTTTGACGAACACGTCGTCGAAATGGGGCGCCTTCTTGGACTCGACCCTCGACCGGATCACCGACGTCGCCATCTTCAGCGGCCTGCTCGCCTGGGCGTATCTGCACGGCGAGAGCGGCGCGATGCGAACCTTCCTCATGATCGGTCTGCTCGCGGCCATGGGGACGGGCTCCGTCGTGCCGTACGCCAGAGCGCGGGCCGAAGGCCTCGGAATGACCGCCTCGGTGGGGATCGCCGAAAGGGCGGACAGGCTGGTCATCATCCTCTTCAGCGCCCTCTTTGTGGGCCTCGGGCTGCCGCAGTGGATTCTTCTCGCTTCGGCCTGGTACCTGGCGGCCGCCGGCCTCGTCACGGTGGTTCAAAGGATGGCGGTCGTGTACCGACAGGCCCACGAGACGGCGGAGTGACATGGACGCCGTTCGCCTTTTCCGCTTCGCCGACGCCGCCGTGCGAGCCCTGCCGGAGGCCGTCGGCAGGGCCGTCTTCGACGCGGTGGGAACCGTCGCGGGGGCGTTCCCGAGCGCGGGGGTCCGCAGGCTCCGCGCGAACGAGGCGAGGATTCGCCCGGGAATGACGCCCCGGCAGAGCCGGGCATTGGCCAGGCGGGCCATGCGTTCGTACATGCGCTACTACTACGAGGCGCTGAGGCTGCCGCGTATGAGCAGGGAGCAGATACGCGCGAGAGTGCGAATCGACAACAGCGGATGGCTGCGCGAGAAATTCGCCGGGGGCAAGTCCGCCGCCGCGGCCCTCATGCACTCGGGAAACTGGGATCTCGCTGGGGCGTGGGCGGAGATCGACCTCGCCCACGTCCACACCCTGGCCGAAAAGCTCGAGCCGCAGGAACTCTACGATTTCTTCGTCGGATACCGCACCGCCGTCGGAATGTCGGTCTATCCCGCCGGCTCCGGAGCGATCCGCCGGATCGAAGAAGCCATGCGCGAGGGCGCCTGCCTGGCGCCGATACTGGCCGACCGCGACCTGACGGCCAGCGGCGTCGAGGTCGAGTTTTTCGGCTGCGCAATGCTGGTTGCGGCCGGGCCTGCGCTGCTCGCGCAAAGAGTCGGCGTCCCCGTCTATCCGGTTTTTTCCTTCTACGAGAAGCTTTCCGGGGAACGGCGCAGGCGCGCGGGCACGCGATGGGGAATGCGACTGCTCGTCGGCGAGCCGGTTCGCGCGCACACGGACGCCTCCTCTCCAAGCGACGAGCGCGCGGCCGACATCGCGCGAATGAGCCAGGAGTGGATTTCCCAATTCGAGCCCTGGGTGGGCGAGCACCTCGAGGACTGGCACATGCTCCAAAAGGTCTTCGTCGAGGACCTCGATCCCGAGCGGCTCGCCCGAACCCGGCGTCGGGCCGCCGAGGCCCTTAGAGCGGAGCCGAAAGGCGCGAAGGCGCCCGCGACAGGCCATGAGCCGTTTTCGGAGGCCGGGAATGCGCCGACGGCGGCGGGGGCGTTTGCGGAAGAGAGGAAGACTGCGGCGACGGGCGCAGGCGGCGCCGTCGCCGCATCGGAGGCCCGCCTGTGAGAAGTGTGGAGGATCGGCCGTGAGAATAGGAATCGCATGCCCTTACTCGTGGGACGTCCCCGGCGGGGTCGGCGTCCATATCCGGGATCTCGCCGAGGAGCTTCTGCGCCGCGGGCACGACGTCGGAGTGGTCGCCCCGTCCGAGGCGAAATCTCCGATTCCCGACTATCTCACTCCGACGGGGTCGGCCATCTCGATTCCGTACAACGGCTCGATCGCCAGGCTCGCCTTCGGCCCGCGCGTCAACCGAGAGGTGCGCGCCTGGCTGAGGGGCGGCGGCTTCGACGTCGTCCACGTCCACGAACCCTTCGTCCCCTCGGTGTCGATGCTCGCGCTCATGAGCGCCGAATGCCCGGTTGTCTCGACGTTTCACACGGCCATGGACCGTTCGAGGGCCTTTGAGGTCTTCACGCCCGTGCTGCGCCCGGTGCTCGAAAAAATTCAGGCGAGGATCGCTGTTTCCCAGGAGGCCCGGCGCACGGCCGTCCAATACCTGGGGGGCGACGCCTTCGTCATACCCAACGGCGTCTACACTCGCCAGTTCGTCGAAGCGGCTCGGGACGGGCGCTTCACGGGAACCCCTGAGCGCCCGACGCTGGGATTCCTCGGGAGGATAGACGAGCCTCGCAAGGGGCTCCCGGTGGTCGCCCGCGCCTTCCCGGCCATCCGCGAGGCGCTTCCGGGCGTTCGCCTTTTCGTCGCGGGGCGGGGAGACATCGACGAGGCCAGGCGGCTTTTCGGCGCGCACGCGGAGGCGGTGGAGTTCCTCGGAGGCGTCTCCGACGCGGACAAGGCGGCCCTCCTTTCCTCTGTGGACGTCTACCTCGCCCCGAACACCGGGGGAGAGTCCTTCGGAATCATCCTCGTTGAGGCGATGAGCGCCGGAAGCTTCGTCGTCGCCTCGGACATCCCCGCTTTCAGGGCCGTCTTGGGCAACGGAGCCTTCGGATCGCAATTCGCCAACGAGGACCCGGACGGCTTGGCCGGCGCGGTCGTCGAGGCCATAGCCGATCCGGCCAGGCGTGCCTCCGTCACAGCCTCCGCCCAGGAAGAAGCCGGAAGATACGACTGGCACACCGTTGCCTCACAGATCTACGCGGTATACGAAACCGCCGTTCGCACGGCCGGAATGGAGGTGGAGGATTGAATTACCCGTCGCTTCTCGCCGTCGCGTGCGTGCTGGCGGGCCTGCTCATTCTCTATCTCACGCTCGCGGCTCGCCGCCTCGACCGGCTCCATCAGACGGTCGTCAAATCTCGCAGGGCCCTTGAGCTCGCTCTCCACGCCAGGGCGGAATACGCCCGGGAATTCGCTGCCGAGGGCGGGTTGGACGTCGCCGCATCCATCCTCTTGACCGATGCGGCGGACGCCTGCCTGCGCGAGGGAATCAATCCGATCGTCGACGACGGCCTGGACGGACTGCCGTTCGACGTCGCCCGAGGCGCGGCCTCCGACCGGCGGACGATCGAATCCTCCATGTCGCGAACCCTCAGGCTCACTGTGGACGAGCTCGAAGAAGAAGACGTCTCGGCCGAGTCCAAACGGCTTCTCGACAAGCTGTCCCGAGCCCGCCTCGACGTGCGCCTTACCCGAACGTTCCACAATTCGCACGTCGATCAGATACGGCGTGTTCGCAGGTCTTTTTACGTTCGGCTTTTCTTCCTTGCGGGGCGTGCGCCCGCGCCCGCCACAGTGGACATCGACGACGAGTGAGGGGTTGCGTGACAGACCAGTTCATCCCACAGGATCCTCCGGCTTCCAGCTCGCCCGAACCTGAGACGGCTCCCGGACCCGAGGCGGCCCAGCCCTTTGAGGCGATCCCTGGCTCCGATCCGCCCGGACCCGAGGCGATTGGCGACGAGCTTCAGAAACTCGTCGAACCGGCCGGCGGGGCCGCAGTCGTCCTTGACGAAACCGGCGTCCCGAACGAAGCCGCTGTACCGGACGAAGCCGGCGCGCCGGATGAGACGGAGGGGCTCGTCCGGTATCCGCCGAGTCAGGCCGGCGTCGGCGCCCCGCCTTCGCAGCGGCCTCGCCCGGCGCCGCAGGAGCCGCCGGAGAGCCGGGCCGCGCCGGCCCCCAAGTGGCGGCTGTCCCCGAATTGGTCGTGGCAGACGCTTGCGGCATGCGTGATCTTGGTCGGGGTGACCGTCGTCGCCCTCACTCTCGCCTTCGGGCTGATCAAGGACCAGACGCAGGCGCTGTTCGACTACGCTTCGCGCAGCTCCGGCCACAAATACAAAGAGGACGTCCCCTACCCGCTCCTCATCTGCCTTGCGCTGGTCCCCGCCGTGGTGATCGGCGCGGCCGTGTGGTTCATCGACCGCTGGGAGCCAGAGCCCGTCGTCATGTACGTGATCGCCATAGGATGGGGCGCCGGGGTTTCCGTGCTGGTCTCATTCGACGGCAACGGGTGGTGGTCGCAGCGCGTCCTCGGCATGGCGGCGAACAGCGCCCAGTACGACGTCATGACGAAAGCCGTGGGCGCGGCGATCATCGAGGAGTCCGCCAAGGGCCTGGGCCTGCTCGTCATATTCTTCGCGCTCAACAAGTACGTCAACGGGCCGATGGACGGCCTCGTCTACGGCCTCCTCGTCGGAATGGGCTTCGCCTTCACCGAGAACATCCTCTATTTCGCCAGAGCCTCCGTGGCCGAGACCGTGGGCGGCTCCGTGGACCTCTCCGGCATGGAGACGTGGACGATAGGCTCCCTTTTCTTCGCCCGGGCGATTCTCACGCCGCTCGTCCATCCGCTTGCGACGGCCGTCACGGGTCTGTTCGTCGGCTTGGCCACGACGTCGCGAAAGCCCTACGTCGCGATCTTCCCCATGGCGATCGTCGGCTGCGCACTGGCCGCCTTGCTGCACGGCCTCCACAACTACTCGTCGATCAAGCGATTCGCCGACGAGCCGGCAACGCGCATGATGCTCCAGCTTCCCGTCTACATCGGCGCGGCCGTCCTCATTTACTTCGTCGCGGGGATGCAGCGGCGAGACGTCCACAGGGGCCTCGTCGAATACTCGCGGGCGGGGTGGCTCAGCGCCAACGAGGTGCGCATGGTCATGAGCCTCGTCAACCGCCGGAAGGCCCGCCTGTGGGCGGGAGCCTCCGCCGCCGAACTGGGCAGGACCGTCGAAGCGGGGAGCAAGGCCATGCGCTCCTTCCAAAACGAGCTCATTCACCTCGGGTATACGAGGAGCGTCAACGTTCAGCGGCGCACCGCGCACACGGAGCAGGTCCGGCGCAAGGAGGCCGAGCGCTTGGCGTACATCACCGAGTTGCGCAGAGTGTTCACGACGCCGGCGAAAGGCCAGGCCCAGTATGCCAGGGTCTGAGGCGATGGGCGGCGCGAGCATGTCACCTTCCGAGGGGGCGGGCGGCGGCGCGGACTTGCCGGGAACGGATCGGGCGGGCGGCAGCGCGAATTCGCAGGAATCTCGCGGGGTGGGCGTTGAAAAGGGCGCGGGCCGCGCAGGGGAGGCGTCGGGCACGGTGCGCGACAGCTGGCTCGACGAGTGGTCTCCGGACGCCGACGGCGTTCCCTATAGGCGGGCTGCGCGCGTCGTCGTCCTCGATCCCGAGGGGCGGGTTCTTCTCGTGCACGGCCACGACTTCGACGACGTCGACCATTCATGGTGGTTCACAGTGGGCGGCGGTTTGGGCGACGAAGAGCCCCGCGAGGGAGCCGTGCGCGAACTGCGCGAGGAGACCGGCGTGAGCGCCGACCCCTCGCGGCTCGTGGGGCCGGTGCTGCTGCGCAGCGACGAGTTTCAGTTTGCCGCGCGAACCGTGAGGCAAGACGAAGTGTTTTTCATCCTCGCGGTGAGCGGGGAAGAGGCGCGCTCAGCCAAGCCCGGATACGATTTGACGGCTGCGGAGCGGGAGACACTCGACGAGTTTCGGTGGTGGCGCCCGGCGGAGATCCGCGAGGCCGAAGCGGAGGGCGAGACCTTCTATCCCGCGGGTCTGGCTGGCTTGATCGAAACATGGTGGCCCGAATGGGACGGAATCGTCAGAAATGTCACGGACAGGGCGCTGGAGTAAGGGGCCGTCTCCCCAAGAGTCGCGTGGGCTTTCCTTCCCAGATTAGGATGCACGGTGGAACGAAAGGAATGGACGTGGCTCAACATCAGCAGTATGCGCCGGGCGGGCGGATTCCCGCCCAGCTGTATCCCCAGGGCTCCGGAGACATGCGCCCCCCGGCCTACCCGCAAGGGTACGGGCAGGTAAAGGCCCAGCCTCGGCGCCTTAGCCTTCCCGGGCGATGGACGCCGGGTTCGCTCATCTTCGCAATATGCATCATCGTGCTTGCCGTTGTGGCGATCATCGTCTCGTTCGAGCTCATCAACGAAATGATCGAAAAGCGGTACCGGTATTATGGCAGCAAGGCCTCGCGGGAGTTTGAGAACACCACGAGCATCCTCAAAATGACGATTGTCGCGCTCATCCCGCTTCTGGTCATCATCGCTCTGGTTCGATGGATCGACAGATGGGAGCCCGAGCCCATCCTCTTCTACGTCCTCTCTCTCGGCTGGGGCGCCGGCGTCTCCGTCTACCTCGCCTTCGAGGGCAACGAGTGGTGGGGCAATGAGATGAAGAAGTGGCTGATGGAGAACCGCCGGCTCAGCACTCAAGACGGCGGAATACTCTATATAAAAAGCGATGGCGGAATCGCCCTGCTGTTTGACATTCTGCGCACTGCGGTCGGAGCCGGCGTCGTCGAAGAGGGGGTCAAGGGCCTCGGGATCCTCCTCATGTTCATTTTCTTGAAGAAGTACATCAACGGGCCCATCGACGGAATGATTTACGGAACGCTCATCGGGGCCGGTTTCGCCTTCACCGAGAACATCCTCTATTTCGCCACAGCCGACGTCAAAAACACCGTCATAAAGCAAGCCGGGATTGACGCGTCTCAGGACGTTTTGGAGCAGACCATCGTCATACGCGCGGTGGCCTCGCCTTTCGTCCATCCCATATGCACGGCCATCACCGGATTGCTCATAGGGCTTGCCGCCACCCAGAGGCTTTCTTGGCTGTTCGTCCTTCCTCTTGGGCTTGCGGGATACGCCATGGCCGCCGGGCTGCACGCGAGCCACAACTTCTCTGGAATCATCCGAATCGCCGAGGACACCTGGACAAGAATCCTCATCCAGATCCCGGTCTACATCTCCGCGATTGCGATGATCATAGTGGTCAAAAATCTCCAACGAACCACCGTAAAACGCGGGATACGCCTGCTTGTCGCCGACGGTTTCATCGGCAAAGAAGACGAGACGATGTTGATGAAGTCCAGCCTGAGGTCCCGGGCCGTCGCCTGGGCAGGCGAGCGTCTCGCGGCGAGCGGGGGAGTGGCTCAAGACGGCCGCAAGGCTATGCGGCGGTACCAGAGCGAGCTGCTTCAGGCCGGCTTCTTCAGGGCTCTCCTGGCAGACAACGAAAAGTCCCCGGACCTCGCCGTCATCAAACGCGAACGCGAAAGAATGTCGTTCATTCTGAAACTGCGCAGCGTTTTCCTTTCTTCGACGACGTCGAAGCCCAACGCCAACCCGGCGTCGGCTCCCGCCCCGATTCAGGCCGCTGCCGCTCCGGCGCACGCCACTCCTGCTCACCCGCAAGCCGTTCCCGCGGCCCGTCCGGCGCCGACCGCTCCGGGCCGTCCGCAGGAATCGTCCCCTGGGCATCCGCAGCGCCGTCAGTCTGCGCCAGTCCCGCAAACTCCTCCGGGGCGAATGCAGCCTCCGCGTCATGCTCAGCCGCAGGCTCAGCCGGGAAGCCAGTTTCAGCCACGAGGCCAGTCTTCGCATCAAAGCCAGCCGCGGAACGGGCATAACGGACACAACGGCCAGCCGCGCTCCGACGGCCAGCCGCGCCCCCAGGCGCATCCCCAGCAGAACTCGCAGCCGACTGGCTCCGGCGGCTACCGTCCTCCGCAACAGTCCGACCCGGACTATCCGCCCGCCGCGCCTCCGCCGCAGGGGCGGCCGCGGTTCCGAACCGGCGGAGGCCGGACGCCTTAAGGCGGCCATGTGCAGCGAGCCGGCAGGCGACTGCTTTCCCGTTCAGAAGCGGCGGAGACTGGATGTCTCAGCGTCTCCCTCGCGGGCTGACGTGGCCTTTGCGGGCTAACGTCATTTTTGGTTCGTGTTGACTTCGCAACGTGACAGTGCCGCTTTGGTTCGCGTTGACTCCGCTGTTTTAACTCGCTCTTTCGATAGGCTGTCCTTCTCTTTATTGGGGCGGCTTGTGGGATCTGCGCGCTGTGAGGCGGCCGGCGCCCCGCAGCCGCAACTGACACCGCACGATATAGTGTGCGCCATCTCACATAATCTTGGTTGTGTGCGCGTTTTCCGCACAACGGCGCGGGTTTGGCCTGCCCGGCGAGCGTGTGCCGTGTATGCACGTTGACGCTGTCGGCTGCGCAGGGGTAAGGTTTGGAGATGTCGGCGTCGTCGGTTTGTATGCGTTCAACATTGTAGGTCGGTGCGCAACCGGTGTGTCGTGCATGTACTTGTGTATACAGGCCGGGGTTCGCGGACATGCGAGCACGTCGCGCGCAAATATGTCAATTAGTGTCGTTTTAAGTGTTTTAGGAGGTGACGTGTATGTCGATCTTTCGATTAGATCGGGATACATTCGATCGGCAACTCGCCGCAATGGAGGCAAACGGGCAGGCGTTCGAGCAGGCCCAGAGAGCATTCGCCGTGGCCGCCCACTCGGCTGCCGCGCAATTGACGAAGTCTCACTCGTCCGGGGCTTCGGGCACGCCGTCGTCCAGTCCGTCGGGGTCTGGGTCCGGTGCATCGGGGCCGGGCGGAGTGCAGTGGTCAGGCATCGGGGAGCTGGACCAGTTCGGCTCGCCTCTGCAGGCGGCTGCGGTCATGGTTGATGCGAGGATGGCCAGCGCCTCGCGCCTGGAAAAGAAGGGCGTGGCCGACATGCGCGCCTCTCTGGCTTCCTTCGCCGCGCTCAACGAATCCGAGAAACAGGCCTACCTGGCCCGCTTGACGGCCTTGGACGAGAGGTTCACCTACAAGAGGCCCGAGGAAATGGCCTCGATCGTCCAGGCCTACGACCAGGCCCGCGCTGTCTTCGACGCCTTCTCCAAGTGGGGAGGCAAGTAGCCATGGCCACGCCTCACGCCGATCGGCTGCACGGGATCGAGTCGTGGTCCACGTCCTCGATCGAGGATTCGTTCGGGCAATTCGAGACGGTCTCGTCGCTGCTGCGCACGATTGCCGACAACAACCGCAGAATCGTCGCCGATCTGGGAATGAAAGGCCAGACCGCCGACGCGGTGTGCGGGTACTTCGACCGAGTCGCCACCGACCTGTACGACCAAGCCGAAAAGATCGACCAAATGTCGCACGCCGTCAAAGACGTCATGGACGGCGGAATCGAAGCCAAAAACCACAGCGTCCAAATCCAAGCAGACCTCGCACAAGTCAACAAGAACTTTGCGAGTATAGAGACGGCTAGCCAATCCATGCCAATGGGCTCCGAGCTTGTCGCGCAGGCAAAGGCCAAACGTGACGCTCTGCATGCGGAGTTTGATCGGCGGGCGAAGGAGGTGTTGCATGCGTTGAATGCGCGGACGTTGAACGGGATCGCCTCGCTTCCCTACCAGGGCCACATCCGCCAGGAGATGAGGTCTTCCAACCCTGCCCTGATCAAGCGGCTCGAGCGGCACGAAGCCGCTCAAAGGCGCGGCCCCGACCTGGGAGACCGAGGTCCGGGACCTGGTTCGTCTCTGGCGTCTGTCCCTGTGCGGTCGGCGACGGATTGGCACACCCCCGGCCGGGAGGTCTCTCTGGGCAGCCCGGGCAGCCACACCGACCCCGCTCCCGGACACTCCGGCGGCGGCGGGGGTCCGGGCGGCTTGTCTTTGCAAGGCTCGCGTTACACACCTCCGGCTCAGTCCGGAACGATCCTTCCCGGCTCGAACGGGCTTGCGCAGGGCGGGAGGGTCTCGGCGGTCCACGACCACCTGGCCGCCGCGGCCGCGCTCGGGGGCGGGACCGCCGCCCTGGGGTATCGTGCTTATCAGGCGGCCCGCTCGGCCCTTGCGGCCAAAGCCGCTCCGGTTTCTTCTTCGCCTGCCCGGTCGGGGGCGGCCCTGCGCTCGGCCCCGCCAGAACGGGCGAGCGGGATTCTGCGCGGGGTCACCACCGCCGCCCGCACACCCACACCCGCCTCCTCGGCGGGGCGAAGCATTCGGGGCGGAGCCACCGGGATCGCCCGCCCCGCCTCAACCGCTCAGACGCGCTCCATCCTGCGCGGGGCCACCACAGCCCAACGCGCCGCCACCCCAAAACCGTCGCCGTCCCGCAGCTCGGGGATCCTCAAAGGAGCGACGACCGCGGTGCGCAAAACCACCGACTCGCCCGCCTCAGCCGGACGCCCAGGAAGCGCCGCCGGCAGCTCGCGGACAAGCACCGCAAGCGGCTCGCGTGCAGGGGCCGGGTCCCGCGCGGCCTCAACCGCCCGCAGAGCCGAGACTCGCTCCTCCTCGCGCGCCCTGTCCTCCCTGACCGGACGGACGACCCGGCGCACGGACGACAAACGCCGCGACGACCAACCGTCCGCCGAGCGCACACCGGCTGTTTCGCGCTACGAAGACGACAAGACCGTCACCTTCCTGCCAGCGGGCAAACGCGACGCCGCCGACGACTAACCAGACTCCGAGACTAAACCAGGGTCACACCGGGGCAACCAATCAGGGCGGGGCACAGAACCAAAGTTCTGTGCCCCGCCCGCACTGTTGATTTGCGAGCGTCGACAGGGGCGCTGTCCGCGCGTCAGCGCCTGACCGTCGTAAATCCAATCAAAAGACGAGCGCTGCCGTGACTCGAGGACAATACGGCTTCAAATCCCCTCTCGCCGCGCGCGTCCCTGTATCCGCCCCGCTGTGAAAGCGCCTACCCGCCCCGATAGGGATACGGCCCAACAACCTGCCCGCGGCTTCGCCGCCGCTTCGCGGCCGCGACGATCACTCCTACAACGACCACAAGAACACTCGCCCCTGCAAGGCCCCACCCCCACACAGGAAAACCGCCGTCGGCCTTCTTTGAGGCAGTCGCGCCAGGCTTTCCAGCCTCTGTAGTTCCCGAGGAGCTGCCCTGAGGCTCTTTCTGGGAGACAATGGTGAAACCGTCAACGATGTAATCCAAACCCTTGATGATCACCTTGTTTCCGTCAATCTTGCCGACTGTGGTGTGCACAACCTTTCCCGGCATGGTGACCGTCAGTGTGGAGTCGATTCGGTCATTGGGTGTTCGTTCTCGGTTTGAGCGAGGGTATGTGAAGGTGTATCGACCGTCCTCGGTGCTGAACTTCTCACTTTTTCCGATCGGGTCGTCGGACGTCGATCGGCATGTAAGGTGCCCGCCGGGCGGTGTGATGTCCTCCATTTTGGCGTTGACGGCAAAGTTGCCGGCGCTTCTCCAAGCTATTCGAAGGTCTTCGCATGTCTGATTCAGCTCGGCCATCGTGCCGCGGGTGTCTTCAAAAACGATCGACACTTTCGTCTTGCCGTCGGCTTTCACCTCCAGTTTGGCGTCAATGCGGCATCCGGCAAGCGTAAACAACGCGACAACCATGAAGACCATCGAAACGAATGAACGTCGCTTTGCGCTGCAAACAGCCATGTCGAGCCTCCTTGACTCCCGGCAAACGATTGGGCGTTCAAACCCCGTACACGAAACAGAATAGTAGGCGCGTCCGCCCGCCGCCGGGACTGCCACAATACGGGCTTCCCTTCTAACCGCATGAAGAATTGTTGAGGTCGACATCGCCGGCGCTTGTTTCGGCTCCGGGTCGAATGCTCTCTATCTGCCTTGGTGCGGATACGTCACCGCAACAGCCGTCCCACTTGCCCCGCGTCCCCGCCGCTTCGCGGCCGCGACGATCACTCCTACAACGACCACAAGAACACTCGCCCCTGCAAGGCCCCACCCCCACACAGGAAAACCGCCGTCGGCCTTCTTTGAGGCAGTCGCGCCAGGCTTTCCAGCCTCTGTAGTTCCCGAGGAGCTGCCCTGAGGCTCTTTCTGGGAGACAATGGTGAAACCGTCAACGATGTAATCCAAACCCTTGATGATCACCTTGTTTCCGTCAATCTTGCCGATAGTCGTTCTCACAACTTTCCCCGGCATAACAATCGTCAGTGTGGAGTCGATTCTGTCTGTAGGTTTCTTTTCGATATTTGAGCGGGGGAGTGTGAAGTGGTAAAGACCGTCCTCAGTTCTAAACTTTTCGCCTTTGCCGATCGGGTCGTCGGACGTCGACCTGCATGTAAGGTGCCCGCCGGGCGGTGTGATGTCCTCCATTTTGGCGTTGACGGCAAAGTTGCCGACGCTTCGCAACGCTATTCGAAGGTCTTCGCAGGTCTGCTTGGCGTTTCTCATCATGTCGTCGGTGTCCTCAAAAACGATCGACACTTTCGTCTTGCCGTCGGCTTTCACCTCTACGGTGGCGTCAATGCGGCATCCGGCAAGCGTAAACAACGCGACAACCATGAAGACCATCGAAACGAATGAACGTCGCTTTGCGCTGCAAACAGCCATGTCGAGCCTCCTTGACTCCCGGCAAACGATTGGGCGTTCAAACCCCGTACACGAAACAGAATAGTAGGCGCGTCCGCCCGCCGCCGGGACCGCCACAATACGGGCAACTACCTTCTGGGCGATCGGCGTGGTCGCCATGGGGAAGGCGCTTCCCTCACGAGCTAGAGCACCGTATTCTCGGGCGAAGACCACCGCCTGCTGCAGCCTGCGCCCAGCAGGCGGCAGCTCGTCGACGAGATTCGTGCGGCGATCGAAACCGGCGACTGTGTCGAGTTCAAAGAGGAGACACCTGGGCGGTTCTACGCGGGGAACTGGGTGAGAAAGGCCATGCGGCGGTATCAGAGCGAGTTGCTTCAGGCTGGTTTCTTCCGGGCCCTGCTGGCGGACAATGAAAAGTCTCCGGACCTCGCGGTCATCAGGCGCGAACGCGAAAGAATGTCGTTCATTTTGAAACTGCGCAGCGTTTTCCTTCCTTCGACGACGTCGAAGCCCAACGCGACCCCGGCGTCGGCTCCCGCTCCGGTTCAGGCCGCTCCCGCTCCGGTGCACGCCACTCCGGCTCACCCGCAAGCCGTTTCTGCGGCTCGGTCGCGGTTCCGACCCGGCGGAGGCCGGACGCCCTAATCTGATAAACGGAGTCGTACGGGCTAAATTGACCGAGGCCTCGGCAGGCTAGATGGAGTCTTTACCGGCCTAGAGCCGCCTCAGCCAGCTCGGTGGGCCCGAAGAACGCGCCGATTGATTTTCTCGTCGATCCCCCTGGCCGGGGCTGTCTTCGGCATCTGATTGTCGATCGCCCTCTTGCCTCCCGCCAGGTGTGTCGATGCATGCACAAGGCACGGAGTCATTCAATTCATGCCTGCCGTCTGATCCTCGGCCGAGACTGCACTGGCCTAGGATCCGACGGCACCCCGACACCTGAAACCCTGCGGTGAGGAAACCTTCTGGGACAGCTACCTCGAACGCCCGACGCAACCACGTTCCCCGCATCGACCGCTCCAACATCCGCAGAAGCCATTCTTTCCGCGGCTACCAGCCCTCAACAATCTACGAGTAAACAACCACTGCTAAACTCACGGCCTAATACCACCGTATCCACAAAACAGGGACAATTCTGTGGAGGTATATCCCTTGTTCATGGACTCAGACTGACCTTGCGTCGTTGCTGCCCTAGGGTCTGAAAAAACTTTTGCCGGAGTTCTGATCTTGGGATTCGGTAGCGTTGGCAGCATGGACGAGGGCTTCGGAGTGGCTGTCGAGGCGCTTGGAGAAAGTGGTGCGTGCTTTTACAAGCGCGTTGGCGGCGCGTTCTGCCGCGGCGCCCAGGTTTGTTCCCGCGAGTTGGTCGTTGGAGGCACGCACTTCGTCTTCGCTCGACGTGATACGGATGCGTGAGGCGATTTCGGTGACTTCCGTTCCTGCGTGCCTAACGGCGTTTGGGACCATGTACATATCGTTCATTTTTTTCTCCTTCAGATGATTAGTGAGATGGCAAAAGATGCATCAGGTTCGGTGATTGTCATTGTCGAGTTGTCCGAGCTATTGAAGACCGGGTTGCCTGAGTTACGGGATGTAGGGGAAGCGTGAGGAGGTCAGGTTGGCTTTCCCGGTTGAAAGGCCGGCTTGTCCGGGGGAAGCTGTTCTGAGCGATGGCGCAGGGGTGTTGCCGTTGGTTTGCGGCGCGGAAGGAGAACCTGGCGTCTGCGGCTGTCCGCTGTCCGAAGGCGGCGCGGCGGTCGGCCAGATTTCGTGGTCGAGGTCGATGGGGGCGCGGCCCGTGGTGCGCAGATGCTCGGGCAGGACCTCGGTGCCGTCGGGCCAGCCTTCCCATTCTCCGCCCTTGGCGCAACCGGTGTTGACGATAATTACCGTGGCCTTGTCATATCCGATCTTGACGTATCCGCCGGTGCCGGGGTGGGGGAAGACAGTGATGTGGTCGTTGCGGATTTGCCGCATAGCAGGTTTGTCGTATCCGAGGGGTTTGAGGATCGTGTAGACGCGTTCGACGGCATTCCTCCACTGGGAATCTTTGATTGGCCCGGCAGTGGCAAAGTCCCAGGACTCGGTGATGTACTCGTCGGGGCAGGTCACCGTCGATGACGCCGAGACTTGCGGAATGCCCTTTTTCTGGGGCGGGTTCCACTGCCCGACGCCGTATTCTTGGGTGAGGAGACTCTGGATTTTGAGTTCGAGTTGGATGGCGTTGCGCCTGGCCTCGACGAGGGGAACGACCCGGGTAGGTGAAAAGGTCTCTTCGCCCTGGCCGTGTCCGGGTTCGGGAGTGGCGCCGCAAGCGGCCATAACTGCTCCTAAAATTGTTATTATTGATACGATTCTTTTTCTTTTGCTTGTCAATGTCATTCCTTAGTATTTTAAGGGATCGGACAGAGCCGCGCCCTCGTCGGGAACCGCGACGCCGTTGCCGATGAGGATGCTTCCCTGGTTGTAGGTGGAGGTATACCCCTTGTTCATGTACTCGGAGTGGCCCTCGGACATCTTGTATTCCGTGCCGTCCGGGGCGGTCCACTTATAGCAGCTCCACTGGGTGAATTCTCTGCTTTGGGAGGGGATACCGCCAAATCTCCCCAGGCTAGCCACGGCGTCCCGCGCGGCGTCGCCGACATTCGTGTGGCCGGGAAGCATGTTGAGGTCCTTGTTGTTCATCGTTGTTGCTCCCGGGGAGCCGGAGACCGCGACGTCGTCTGCGACCGTCGAATGTTGGAGCGCCCAGCCGGTCGCCGACGAGCCGTAGGAATGGCCTGAGGCGACCAGGTGGGGATCCCCGGAATGGGTGGCCTGGACGGCGTAGAGCATGTCCGCCCCCGACCTGCCGCCCACCTCAACCTGGTGGTCCCCGGCCACCGAGTGATTCGGCGTTGCGATCTCGCCCCAGCGCGGAGCGTCGTAATTGAGGACGGTGATGCCGGCAACCTGCTCGTGACGCCCTTTTCGCTTTAGTTGGTCTTCCGCCTCCGCAAGGACGTTGTCGACGCCGGAGACGCCCGATCCCCACCCTTTGCCCTTGCCCATGAGGTGGGATTCGACGGTGGCCGTCATTCCCGGGGTATGAACCATGACGTGGTCGGCGTTGTCAATGTCGCCCGAACCGACCGCGGCCCACAGATGGTCCCCTTTTTCCGCGTCTAAGCTTACTAGAGAATGCGAATGACTCGACGATTCCCCAAACTTGCGTTTGACCGACAGTAGGTCGCGATACTTTTCTTGGAGGATCCTTAGCTCTTGTTTCTCCATGTACAACTTGATTCCGTCATGGAAACCGGTGCCGTGCTCCTCTAAGTAGGCTATGTTCCTCTGTGCCTGTGCGATCCGTTTGTTGATGTCGGAGAGCATGGGGTTGATGCGGCGGCGGTTGGCTCGGTCGCGCACGTCGAAAGGCACGCCCCCGAGGTTGCCGATCCAATCGGGATGCATGACCTCAATCTTCTGACGCTCCTCAACTGACAGCGAGGTCCACCAGTCATTGACCTCCTCAACATTCCACGACGGGTCCGGCTTGGCTGCGCCGTGGGAAAGAATCGCGGCGCTCGGTGCCTCTGCCCGCTCTTGAAGGTCCTCAAGGGTCTTGTACGCTAACTCCAGTGAGTTGACGATCGCGAGAAAATCACCCACGATAACTCTATGGCCTTCGGGTAGCTCCATTTGTGAATGTGATGGCGCGTCGTCGCTCATATATAGAATTTCGTTACCAAAATTACCAAATTCTCCATTGCGGATCCGGCGAACGAAATCGCCGGTTTTCTTCACCAACGCATCGACCGCTTCGGCGATTGCAAGGAACTGGTGTGCCGCGCGTTCGAGTTGTTTCTGCATGTCGCCGGCGTCGTCTACAAGCGCCCTGCGCGCCCGCGCCTCGGCTTGCGCATACAAACCTAGAAATTCCTCCGTAAACAGACGATTGAGCACATCGTGGGTAAGTTCGTATTCGCGACTGTCCCTGATTAGCGCGTCGTGAGTTCGCCTCAGTCCATCGCTTTTCCACGATAGAATGTCATCATAGAGCGACATTGATTCTCCCTTTCCGCTTCGATTCGAACTGCCACCATCTTATGCTACGTAAACGACTTGTTCTATGGGGAGAGTTTCCCATTGACATGAGTTTTGGGGAGCCTTGGTTCATGTCGCTGTCAGTAGTGAACTTGATTTCTCTTCCGCCTTGATAGCAAGGTGCCTTTCTCTTCCTGGGTGAATTGGACTGCCAGGCCGTCCGTCGGCCCTGTCTCAGACCGGCCCGGCCCCCGGCTGGCCCAGTTTCCGCCCGCCATGGGTTCCGTCCTCTTTTTCTATGCCGTGAATGCCATGTGAACGGCAATCCTGTCCAGCTCAGGCTCGGCCCTTCTTCTAGGCAAAGGGTCCTCGCTCCTAGGCAAAGGTGGGGAGGCTCCTTCACATGCTGCTGGGCTTGAAACCGGCACCGCTCGCCTCCTCTCCAGTTTGCCTCCGTCGCCAGGCCCCTCGGTGACGGAGCGCACCCGCGTCGAGGGCGAGGCCGCCGTTTCGCCCGCGCGGCATCTTGCTGAAGCCGGTAGAATGCCCCTTGGAAAACTACGAACCGAGGAGAACTCAGTGTCAGGACACTCGAAGTGGGCCACGACCAAGCACAAGAAGGCTGCCAACGACGCCAAGCGTGGCAAGCTCTTCGCCCGCTTGATCAAGAACATCGAAGTCGCCGCTCGCACGGGCGGGGGCGACCCCGCGGGCAACCCCACTCTCTTCGACGCCATACAGAAGGCCAAGCGCAATTCGGTTCCGGCGGACAACATTGATCGCGCGGTCAAACGAGGGTCGGGAGACGGCGCGGACTCGGTCAACTATGAGTCGATCACCTACGAGGGTTACGCCTCGGGCGGCGTCGCCGTTCTCATCGAATGCCTGACGGACAATCGCAACCGCGCCGCGTCCGAAGTGCGCGTCGCCCTGACCCGCAACGGCGGGCAGCTCGCCGACCCCGGCTCGGTGGCCTACATGTTCGCCCGCAAAGGAGTCGTCGAGGTTCCTTCTAAGGGCGTGAGCGAGGACGACGTCCTCGCGGCTGTGCTCGAGGCCGGCGTTGAGGAAGTCGAGGACGAAGGCGAGTCGTTCTCGGTCTACTGCGAGCCGGGCGACGTCGTCGCCGTGCGATCGGCCCTTCAAGAGGCCGGAATCGAATACAACTCCGCCGAGGTCCAGTTCGTCCCCTCGATGAAGGTGGAGGTCGACGCCGAAGGGGCCCGAAAGGCGCTCAAGGTCATCGACGCGCTCGAAGACTGCGACGACGTCCAAAACGTCTTCTCGAACCTCGACGTCCCCGAAGCGGTCATGGCCGAGCTGGAGGCCGAGGGCTGACGTGCGCGTGCTCGGCGTCGATCCGGGATTGACCCGGTGCGGGATGGGGACGGTCGATGCCGGGGGAGCCAGGCGAGTGAGCCTGGTCGACATGAGGGTTGTGCGCTCGCCCGCCGAACTTGCCCCGCACAAGCGCCTCCTCATCATCGCCGACGGGCTCCAGGAGGTCATCGACGCCTTCAAGCCCGACGTCGTCGCCGTCGAAAGGGTCTTCGCCCAGTCCAACGTCAGGTCCGTCACCGGCACCGCGCAGGTGGCGGGGATCGTCATGCTCGCGGCGGCGAGGGCGGGACTGCGCCTGGCGATGCACACGCCTTCGGAGGTCAAGGCCGCGGTGACCGGGAACGGGCGCGCGGACAAGCGCCAGGTGCAGGTCATGGTTCAGCGGATTCTCGGGCTTGCGAGCCTTCCGCGGCCGGCCGACGCGGCCGACGCCGTCGCCATCGCCATCGCCCATTCTTGGCGCGGCGGCGCGCTTTCCGACGAGGAGCCCGACCGGGCGCAGCACGGCGGCGCAGGGACGCTGCCGCGGGCGACCGGCGGCGACCTCACTCCCGCTCAGAGAATGTGGGCCGGCGCAGAGCGGATGTCGCGACGCCACGGCGCGGTTGCGCCCGCCGTCAAGAATGACGTGTAGTCTTAATCTGCAAACAAAAGTTCGAAAGGGTCGATGCGGAGGAGGGCCGATGATAGCGGCGCTGCGGGGGAACGTTCTCAGCATTGAGCCGACGGCGGCGGTGATCGAAGCCGGCGGCGTCGGATACGCCGTCCAGGCGACGCCCGCCACCTTGGCGGGATTGCGCGTGGGGCAGGAGGCGTTTGTCCACACCTCGCTCGTGGTGCGCGAAGATTCGATGACCCTTTTCGGTTTCGCCGACGCCGACGAGCGGGAGGTTTTTGACGTCCTTCAAACCGTCTCGGGGGTGGGGCCGAAGCTCGCGCTCACCATTCTCGCGACCTTGACCCCCGACCAGCTGCGTCAGGCCGTGGCCAACGCCGACATCGCGGCCCTCACGCGAGTCTCCGGCGTCGGAAAGAAAGGCGCCCAGCGTTTGGTCCTGGAAATCGGGGCGAAGCTTGGGCCCAGGCGGGGAGGCGACGACCTTGAAGCGCCTTCCTCGAATGCTCGGTCCGGCGACGTCGTCGCGGCGCTCGTCGGGCTCGGCTTCTCCGAGCGCGACGCCGAAAGCGCGTGCTCCCAGGCCGAAAAGGCGACGCCTGAGGCGGAGGTCCCCGAGCTCCTGCGCGCCAGCCTGAAGATCCTCGGGGCTGGGAGGTAGCAGATGGCAGACTCGAAAAGCTCGGACGCGAATTCGAAGGGCATCGTCTCGCCGGCGGCCTCCGAATCCGAACGCGCGGCCGAAGCGGCCCTGCGCCCGCGCCAGCTCAGCGAATTCGTCGGCCAGGAAACCGTGCGCTCCCAGCTCTCGCTCGTGCTCGAAGCGGCGGTGGCCCGGGGGAAGACCCCGGACCACGTCCTGCTTTCGGGCCCGCCGGGGCTGGGCAAGACGACGCTGTCGATGATCATCGCCGCGGAGGTCAACGGATCGCTGCGCCTGACCTCCGGCCCGGCGATTCAGAACCCCGGCGACCTCGCCGCCGTGCTTTCCTCCCTGCAGGAGAACGACGTCCTTTTCATCGACGAGATCCATCGCCTCGCCCGCACGGCCGAGGAGATGCTCTACCTGGCGATGGAGGATTTCAGGGTGGACGTCATGGTCGGCAAGGGGCCCGGCGCAACGTCGATCCCGCTTCCGCTGCCGCCCTTCACGGTGGTGGGGGCGACCACGCGCGCCGGCCTCCTCCCGGCCCCGTTGCGCGACCGCTTCGGCTTCACCGGCCACCTCGAGTACTACGAGGAGGAGGAGCTCGCCCTCATCGTCACCCGCAACGCCGTCAAGCTCCGGGCGAACCTCGAAGCCGACGCGGCGCACGAGATCGCCTCGCGCTCGCGCGGCACGCCGAGAATCGCCAACAGGCTGCTCAGGCGCGTGCAGGATTGGGCGCAGGTTCGCGGAAACGGCGTCCTCGATCTGGCCGCCGCGCGCGCCGCGCTCGACGTGTTCGAGGTCGACAGGCGCGGACTCGACAGGCTCGACCGCGCCGTTCTCGAAGCCGTCTGCGTGAGGTTCAGGGGAGGGCCTGTGGGGCTCACCACTCTCGCGGTGTCCGTGGGGGAGGAGCCCGAAACGGTCGAGACGGTCGCCGAACCCTACCTCGTCCGGGAGGGCTTCCTCGTGCGAACGCCGCGCGGCAGGGCCGCCACGCGCCTGGCCTTCGACCATCTCGGCCTGCCCGGCCCGGCGCCGGAGGAGACGCTTTTCGGTTGACGGGTGCGCGCCGGTTGAGAGCCGCGCATCCGCCTGAGGGCGCGTCGGTTGAAACGCTGAGGCGCGCGTCGGCCAGCCGCGTGCCTGCCTTACGGCCGCCGGCTGCGGGCGCTTGGAAATCGGCGTCGCCCGAAAGTGAATTTCGTCCGAGAGCCAGGTTGTGCTTCCCCCGGGAGAGCAAGCACGCGTACACTTGTGCGGGTACGTGTCTTTTTACAGCTAGGAGACTTCGGAATGGATCCGACAATGATCGCCCTCCTCGTCGGCATGGTGATTTTGTTCTTCTGGATGTCCTACTCCGGACGCAAGGCCCGCGAACGCCTCAACCAAGAGCGGGAAGAGATCATCGTGGTCGGCAAGGACATCATGACGACCGCCGGATTTTACGGAAAGATCGTCGACATCGACGGCGACGCCGTCACGCTCCTGAGCCCGGCCGGAGACGAGACCGTCTGGGACCGGCGCGCGATTTCGCGGGCGGCCGAGCTCCCGTTGGCCGAATCCGAGGACGTCGATTCTGAGGACGACGCCGAGGGCCAGGCCGAGGCCGACGTCGAAGCCGAAGCCGAGTCTGCCGACGCGCCGGACGAGGACCGTCCCAAGCCTTCCTCACCCTTCTCATCGGATCGATAGAAAAGCACACGTATGGCAAAGCGCACCGCAACGCGTTCCTCCGAGGTGCCTCGGAAACGCCTCGTCCTGTTGATGCTGATGATCGTCGCGCTCCTCGCGACGCTGACGATCGGAAGTTGGGGCAAATCGTCCAAGTGGGCGCCCGAGCTCGCCCTCGACCTTCAAGGCGGCACCCAGATCATCCTCACCCCCGAGACGACCGACAACTCGGAGATCACCCAGTCCGACGTCAATCAGGCGATCGAGGTCATCCGCCAGCGCGTCGACGCCTCCGGCGTGGCCGAGGCGGAGATCAGCTCCCAGGGCGGCAAGAACATCATCGTCGGCCTCCCGGGCAGGCCGTCGGAGCAGACTCTCAGGCTCGTCCGCACGTCCGCCGTCATGCGCATGCGCCCCGTGCTTGCGATCGCCCGCGACGCGGGCTCGCTCACTCCGGCGAAGGTCGCGAGCCTCGATAAGGCTCGGAAGAACGCGCAGAAGAGCGCGAGCCCCTCGGCGAGCGCGAGCCCTTCCGCCAGCCCCAGCCCTTCCGCGTCGGCGTCGCCGACCCCCGATCCCAAGGCAACATACAGCACCGAAGAGCTGAAGAAGGTGGCCAGGGAACGGGCGGACGAGAACCACGACGGCAAGATCTCCGACCAACCGAAGGCCAAGCCGGCCAACGCCTCGGACGCAAAGAACTGGATTACGGAGAAGGTCGCCTACGACGCAGCGATCCTGGATTGCACCAAGCCGTCGTCGAAATTGAACGTCGTCGACGACCCGAAGAAGCCGCTCGTGGCCTGCGACCGCTCACGGGGGCAGGCGACAAAGTACATCCTCGGTCCGGCCGAGATCGAGGGGACCCAGCTGACCAAGGCCTCCTCTGGATTCGACCAGAGAAGCAACCAGTGGATCGTTCAGATTCAATTCGACTCCAAGGGGACGAAAGCCTTCGCCGACGTGACCCGCCGTCTCGTCAAGCTTCGCCAGCCTCAAAATCAATTCGCGGTGGTCCTCGACGGGTCGGTCATCTCCTCCGCCTCCCCGAGCGAGGTCATTTCGGGCGGGCAGGCGCAGATTTCGGGCTCCTTCACCGACCAGACGGCCAAGACGCTCGCGAACCAGCTGAGTTTCGGCTCGCTTCCGCTGAAGTTCAACGTCCAGTCGGAGGAGCAGATATCCGCCACCCTGGGCTCGGAGTCTCTGCGAGGCGGCCTCATCGCCGGGGCGATCGGCGTCGCTTTGCTCGCCCTCTACCTGCTGTGGACGTATCACGGGCTGGGAATAGTCGCCATCGGCTCGATCGCGTTGGCAACCGGGCTTTCCTATCTCATTGTCGCCCTGATGTCGTGGACCATCGGGTATCGGCTCTCGATGGCGGGCGTCGTCGGCTTCATCATATCGATCGGCATCACCGCGGATTCCTTCATCGTCTTCTTCGAGCGAATACGCGACGAGATCCGAGAGGGCCGCTCGGTCAGAGCCGCGGTCACGCACGGATGGCACAGGGCCAAACGGACGATCTACGTCGCCGACGGCACGAATCTGCTGTGCTCTCTCGTTCTCTACTTCCTCGCCGTCGGCTCGGTTCGAGGTTTCGCATTCACTCTCGGATTGACGACGATTCTCGATCTCGTCGTGGTGGTCATGTTCACCTACCCGGTCATGGCGATCCTCGTGCGCGGCAGATTCTTCGGCGAGGGCCACCGGTGGTCTGGCATGAGCGCCATCGCCTTGGGCAACGCCCCCGCTTATAGCGGCCGAGGCTCCTTCCGCCGCCGCAGCGACCGCCACGTGGACGTCAAACTCGTTGTGGACGAAGAATCGTCGGGCTCAGCTGTGGACACGGCCGTCGTCGTCACCGAGTATTCGGAGGACGACGACGCGGACGCCCCCGGAAGCGGCTCGCCGGAGGACTCCTCCGAAGGCCCTGCGGCTTCCTCTCGCCGCTCCCGCAAGGACGTCGGTTCTTCTCTCAAAGGCTCGGACTCTTCCCGAAATGCCGCGGCGGAAGGGGACGACGCGGCCGGTGCCGAAGCGGGCTCTGTGAAAGACGAAGAGGCCTCCCGTCCGAAGCCTCGCGAAGAGCTGTCCGAAGAGGAAAAGGGCCTTTCCTTGGCGGAGAGAAAGGCGCTCCGACGCAGAAAAGCCCGCGAGGAGGCCCGGAAGAACGGCTTCGGCGGCCACGCCGCGCATGGGAAGGGGAACGGCGATGTCTAAGAGTTCCATCGGCAACGATCTGTACACGGGACGGCGTTCTTTTCCTTTCATCGCCAAAAGGAAGTACTGGTTCGCCATCTCGCTGGCCCTCATCGCGATCTCTGCGGCCACCCTCGCAGTCAAGGGCTTGAACCTGGGCATCGAGTTCACCGGCGGCTCCCAGTTCACGGTCTCGCAGACGAAGGTCACCGATCAGAAACCGGCGGCCGACATCATGAGAAGCTATGCCAAGGACGCCGCCGCCCGCGTTGTCCAGGTGGGCGATTCGACGCTGAGAATCCAGACGGCCGAGACGAAGCTGAGCGACGACAACGTCAGGACGGTGCGCTCGGAGCTGGCCAAGGCCTACAAGGTCGCCCCGTCGAAGGTCGCCTCGACCTTCATCGGGCCGACGTGGGGGCAGGACATCTCCTCGAAGGCGCTCCAGGGATTCATCACCTTCCTTGTGGCAGTGGCCTTGGGCCTGACCCTCTACTTCCGAAGCTGGCGCAACGCCGCCGGCGCGATTCTCGCGCTTTTCAACGACCTCGTCATCACCATAGGCGTCTACGCCCTCTTCGGATTCGAGGTCACCCCGTCCACGATCATCGGCCTGCTGACGATCCTCGGATATTCTCTTTACGACACCGTCGTCGTCTTCGACAAGGTGCGGGAAAACTCTGCGAAGCTCTTGTCGCAAAGCGACTACACCTTCGCAGAGTCCGTGAATCTCGCGGTCAACCAGACTCTCATTCGATCGCTCAACACCTCGGTCACGAGCCTTTTGCCCGTCATTTCGATCCTCTTCATCGGCACGTACTTCTTGGGCGCCGGCACGCTGCGAGACCTTGCCCTCGTCATGTTCGTCGGCATGATTCTCTCGACGCTCTCCTCGATGTTCATCGCTTCGCCCATCGCCGTGCAGCTGGCCCATCTCGATCCGAAGATCCGCCAACACACGGAGAAAGTTGAGAAGGCGCGCGGAGAGCTCAGGGAGCGAATCGCCGAGCGCAGGGCGGCAGGCGAGGAGATCTCGCGCGAGGAGGAAGAGGAGATGGTGGTGCACGCGGGGCACGTCATCCGCACGCCGGGGCGGCATTTGGGGACGGCGGCTCAGCCCCACCGCAAGAATAGGAAGAAGAAGTGAGCAGTCAACCCGTGTTCCCTTCGGACGCAGTGTCCCTCGTCGAATCCCATCTGCGAGAGGTCCCGGACTTTCCGGCGCCCGGCGTCCTTTTCCGCGACATCACACCGCTCATAGCCGATCCTCAAGCGTTCAAGGTTCTCGTCGAGACGATAGCCAATCGCTACAGGGGCCAAGTGGACGCCGTCGCCGGGCTCGAATCGAGAGGATTCATTTTAGGCGCGCCGCTCGCCATAGAGATGGGCGTGGGAATGCTGACCGTGCGAAAGGGCGGGCGGCTTCCGGGCCCCGTCGTCGGAGTGGACTACGATCTGGAATACGGTTCGGCCCGCATGGAGCTGCAACCGTTCACGGTGTCCGACGGGCAGAGGGTCCTTGTGATCGACGACGTCCTTGCGACGGGCGGAACCGCCAATGCCGCTTTCGAGCTCATAGAAAGGGCGGGCGGCGTTCCGACCGGGTTGTGCGTTCTCATTGAGCTTCGCGAGCTCGGAGGGCGCGAAAGGCTCGCGGGACGCGAAGTGGACGCGGTTCTCACCTATTGATCGACGATGGCGGCCTATGGCCGTCATCGTTTTATATCCGCTCTCCAGAGTGCTATAACCATATTGTTCTGGGAAAGGGGACGCCATGGGAGAATCGAGCCCGCGCCTTCGATCGCGTCTAAGCTGGCTGGCGGGCAGGTCGGGGCCGCAGATTCCGTCCACGCTCGAGCCGCTCATGCGCGCCCTCGGAACGAAAAGCGTCGACAAGTCCAGAATCCTCCACGCCTTCGAGGTGGCCGATCACTGCCACGAGGGCCAAAAGCGCAAATCGGGGGAGCCGTACATCACCCACCCCGTCGCCGTCGCGACGATCCTTGCGGAACTGGGAATGGACGAAGACACGATCATCGGCGCGCTCCTGCACGACACGGTCGAAGACACCGACTACCAGCTCTCCGACCTGCGCAGAGAATTCGGCTCCGCCGTCGAAGCGCTCGTTGACGGCGTCACGAAGCTCGACAAGGTCGAGTACGGCGAGGCGGCGCAGGCGGAGACCGTGCGAAAAATGGTCATCGCGATGTCGAAGGACATCCGCGTGCTGCTCATCAAACTCGCCGACCGCCTTCACAACGCGCGCACCTGGAAGTACGTCTCGCCCGAGGGCGCCAAGCGCAAGGCCCGCGAAACCCTTGAAATATACGCCCCGCTGGCCCACCGCCTGGGAATGAACTCGATCAAGTGGGAGCTTGAAGACCGATCCTTCAAAGTTCTCTACCCCACCGTCTACGGCGAGATCGAAAGGCTCGTCACGGACAGGACTCCCGAACGCGAGGCGTACATCCTCCAGGTGCGCGACATCCTTGAGGGAGAGCTGAAGAACGCCAAAATCAAGTGCACGATCACCGGACGGCCTAAACACTACTATTCGATCTATCAGAAGATGATCCTGCGCGGAAAGGACTTCGAGGACATCTACGACCTCGTGGGCGTGCGCGTGCTGGTGGAGACGATCGCCGACTGCTACGCGGCCCTCGGCGTCGCCAACACCGCGTTCACCCCGATCCAGGGCAGAATCAAGGATTACATCGCCACCCCGAAGTTCAACTTCTACCAGTCGATTCACACGACGGTCATCGGCCCGGGCGGGCGGACGATGGAGATCCAAATCCGCACCTACGACATGCACAAGCGGGCCGAGTACGGAGTCGCCGCCCATTGGCGGTACAAAGAGGAGACGGGGCAGTCCAAGGGCAGCGTCGGACCGACGTCGGAAGAGCAGACCCAGCTCAATTGGCTCCGCCAACTCGTCGATTGGCAGCGTGACACGGCCGATCCGACCGAATTCCTCGACTCGCTTCGATACGAGATCTCCGGAAGCCAGGTCTACGTTTTCACCCCCAAGGGGGAGGTTCTGGAGCTTCCCGCAGGGTCGACGCCGGTCGACTTCGCATACGCCGTCCACACGGAAGTGGGGCATCACACGGTCGGCGCGCGCGTCAACGACCGGCTCGTGACCCTCGACCACCGCCTCGAGTCCGGCGACAACGTTGAGATCATCACGGCGAAGAATCCCGACGCGGGGCCTTCCCGCGGATGGCTTGACTTCGTCGCCTCCCAGCGGGCGCGGGCGAAGATCAAGGCGTGGTTCAAGCATTCGCGCCGCGAGGAGTCCGTCGATTCGGGGAAAGACAAGCTCGCCAAAGCGATCCGCCGGAAGAATCAGCCGGTTCAGCGGCTGATGAGCCACGACACGCTTCGCGGCATCGCCCAAGACCTCAACAAGAACGACGTGACCGATCTGTACGCAGCGATCGGCGAAGGAGTGATCTCAGCCGAAACGGTGGTCAGACGCCTCATACAGACGCAGGGCGGCGAGCCCGGCGTCGAGGAGACGCTGTCCGAAGCGGTGACCCCCACGCGCATCGCCCACCGGTCCGGCGCCAGCGGCGACTCCGCCGTCATCGTCGAGTCCATGGACTCCGGCGACGTCCTCGTCAAACTGGCCAAGTGCTGCACGCCCGTCCCCCCCGATGCGATCGTCGGCTTTGTCACGCGGGGGAACGGTTTGTCGGTCCATCGAGTCGATTGTCCGAACGTGCTTCCCCTCAAACGGGAGCCGGAGCGTTTCATCGACGTCGCCTGGTCGGAAGGATCGGAGGCGACGTACCTCGTCCAGGTTCAGATCGAGGGGCTCGACCGGCAGGGCCTGCTCTCCGACCTTTCCCGCGTTCTTTCCGAGCACGGAATCAACGTCCTCCAGGGGACGATGACCACCACGAAGGAGAGGATGTCGAAGTTGAGCTTCACCTTCGAAATGGCCGAGCCTTCGCATCTGGAGCGCATTTTGCGGGAGTTTCGGAAGGTGGACGGAGTCTACGACGCCTATCGCGTGACCGGCTCGAAGAAGGGCAGCGAGAGGCGGGCCTAAGCTACCTCGTTTCCTCGATGTAGGTTTTCAGGGCCGCAGCCGCCTTTCGGGCGAAGGGCGCGCCCCGCCGCCGCCTTTCGCGCTTGCTGTGCAGCCGCAGATCTTCCGGGCTGAGGCCGCTTCGCAGAAGGCGTATGACGCATTCGACGGCGACGCCGGGGTCCTCGAGCGCGAGAAGGTCGAAGGCCGTTCGCGCCGCCGTCGGAACCGTGAAGCCGCCGAGCTCCCGGGAGTATTCCTCTTCGAGTCGCGCGCGGTAGACGACGCAGTGATGGCGGCTCGTCGGGTGGGCCGCGCACAGACGCTTGAGCCGGGAGGGCGGCCACCATCCCGTGTAAATCCACGCGGCGGTCAGCGTCGCGGGCGTCGAGCCGTCGGGCAGCAGGGGGCACACGAGCCGGGCGCGCATGGCCGGCGTCGCTGCGAGGTCCGCAGCTGCAATGCACCCCGGCGCATACTCCACCGCCAACCCGTCGCGCACGAGCGTCTGGCCCCCTCTGGCAAGCTGCGCGGGCCTCCACGTTTTCATGGCAACCGTTCTACATCAAAAGAAGCGATCGCCGCGCTGCCTGCCGTCAGCCTGTGCACAACGGCCTGTTCCGAAAGAGCGCTCAAGCCGCGAATGGCCCGGCCGCGTAAGAAGTCCGATCGCGTCGGGATCCGCGGCGGAGGGCTCAGAGGTCCGAGTTGACTTGGTCAAGCCAGGCTTGCCGGGCCTGCCTGGCCTCGTTGAGCTCCTTGACCTTGGCCTCGTCGCCGGCTTCTTTCGCTGCGGCTATTTCCCCGTCGAGTTCGGCGATGAGCGCCTCCAGCTGGGCCGCCATGCCCGTCGAACGCTGCTTTTTCTCGGGATCCGTCCGCCGCCACTGCTCATCCTCGGCACGGCGGATCTCGTCGGCGATCTGCTTCATTCGGCCCTCGACCCTCGGATAGTCGGAACGCGGCACCATGCCGATGGCCTCCCAGCGTTCGCCGATGTCGCGGTAGGCAGCCCGGGCGGCGTTGAGATCGTCGATCGGCAGAAGGGCCTCCGCCTCGGCCAGCAACTCGAGCTTGGCGGCGAGGTTGTTCGCGAACTCCTGGTCGACGGCGGCGTGGTGCGCCGAGCGCGCGGAGAAGAAAACCTCCCGTGCGGCCATGAAACGCTCCCACAGCATGTTGTCCTCGTGCTTGGACGCCCTACCCGCGGCCTTCCACTCGTCCATGAGGCGCCGCATTTCGTTGCTCGTCTCACGCCAGTCGGTTGAATGGGCGATGGCCTCGGCTTCGCTGATGAGCCGCTTTTTCGCGGCGACGACGTGCGCCCGCTCCTTCTCGAGTTTGACGAAGAACGCTCTGCGGGCGTCCTCGAACACCTTGCGCGCGTGCGAGAGGCGCTTCCACAATGCGTCGTTCGCGGCCTTGCTGATGCGAGGGCCGTTCTTTTGCGCGTCCTTCCAACGTTCGAAGAGCTCCATAAGCTCGGCCCGCGTGTCCCGCCAGTTGATCGGGGCCTTGACGGAGTCCGCAATGGCCTCGGCGCGTTCGACGAGCGCCTCGCGCTGCGCGAGCGCTTCGGCCTTCGCCTGCTCGCGCTTGGCTTTGTACTCGGCTCGAAGTTCCGAAATCCGGGTGGCGAGGGCGGCCGAGCGATTTCGCAGCCCCTCGATGTCGCCCACGGCCGAAGGCTTGACGATTTGCTTGTCGAAAGCCCGCAGCGCCGAGGCGGACTCTTCGGGGTTGACCGTTTCCACCCGCGCCTCGATGAGGGCGAGCTGAGCCTCCAAATCAAGGTAGCGGCGGACGTAGATGGCCAACGCGTCCTTCTTCGACCCTTCGGCGGCATATTGCCCGACGATGCGTTCGCCGTCGCTCGAACGCAGCCACACGTTCCCCTCGTCGTCCACCCGTCCCCACGCTGCGGCCTCCGCCGCGGCGGAGTCGCTTCGCGAAGGCGCCGGTTTGGCGGCCCCGGCCGGATGGGGCTTGGGAATCGGACGCGGCACTGGCTTAGGCGTCGGAGGCGTGGTCGACTCGGTCATAGAAGCTCCTCGGGAGACGGCGTGACTGTACGCCGCAATAAACAGCGTTGTAGGAGACATTGTAAAACCAAAATCGCGGCCTCCGCCCGGGCTGTCCACCCTGCGAACGCCGCCGCCCCGTCGACACGGAAGCCTTGAAAACGATAGCGTACAACCATGATCTTTCTCCGCTACAACCGGACTCTCATCGAAGCGAATTGCTATATCCTCGCCGATTCGCAGCAGCGGGTCGCCCTCGTCGTGGACCCCGGCGCGGGATCGGCCGAATGGATCGAGGAAACCCTGGCCTCTCGCCGACTGACCCTCGGCGGCGTGCTGTGCACCCACGGACACATCGACCACGTGTGGGATTCGGGGCTGATCGCCGGCGAAGCGCCGGTCTACGTCCCGGGCCCGGACCTGTACAGAATGGAGGACCCGGCGGCCATGGGCCCCGCGGCGGCGGGCGTCTTCCCCGAGGCCAGCGGGCATTCCTGGATCAAGCCGAAGGGAGCCGCGGCGCTCCCTCGAGAGTTCTTCGAGGGCGGGGGCGGGCAGATCGTGCCCGGCGTGGCGATGCGCGCGATCCCGGCTCCGGGGCACACGGAGGGTTCGAGCGTCTTCCTTTTGTCTGGCGCGATCGATCCGGATCGCGAATCCGTCGTCTTCCCCGAAGGCGTTTTCGGCGAGAAGCTCATGCTCAGCGGCGACGTGCTCTTCAGAGACGGCGTCGGGCGGACGGACCTTCCCGGGGGCGACCCCGTTGCGGCCGCGGAGTCGTTGCGGACGCTGGCGGGGGCAATCGATCCCGCAACCGTTTTCTTTCCCGGGCACGGCCCTTCTTCGACGATGGGGCGGGAAAAGGAGCGTTCGCACTATCTGAAGCTTGCAATTTCAGGCGAAATGGCCTGAAATTGCATCGAATGCGCGCCCTTTCTCTCCGGCGATTTGCCCGGATGCCGGGGATGGGCGCCAATCGTGGAACAATAGTCCCCATGAAGATTGCCCCTCTCTCCGGATTCCCCGAGTGGTTGCCGCAGGACAGGATCGTCGAAGACCGCATTCTCGACGCCCTGCGCCGCACCTTCGAGCTGCACGGTTTTTCGGGGATCGAGACCCGCGCGGTCGAGCCTCTCGACCAGCTGCTGCGCAAGGGCGAGACCTCCAAGGAGATCTACGTCCTGAGCCGCCTTCAGGGCGGGCCGTCCCAAGATTCGGAGATGGGCCTTCATTTCGACCTGACGGTTCCGCTTGCCCGGTACGTTTTGGAACACGCGGGAAAGCTCGACTTTCCGTTCAAGCGCTACCAGATGCAGAAGGTTTGGCGCGGGGAACGGCCGCAGGACGGGCGCTTTCGCGAGTTCGTGCAAGCCGACGTCGACGTCGTCTGCGAGCAGACGCTTCCCTTCCACAGCGAAGTCGAGCTTCCCCTCGTCATGGTCGACGCGCTGTCGGGTCTGCCGATCCCGCGGGTCGTCGTCCGGGCCTCCAACCGGAAAATAGCCCAGGGATTCTATGAGGCGGTCGGAATCGAGGACGTCGGCGAGACACTGCGGATCGTCGACAAACTCGACAAGATCGGCCCGGCCGCGGTCGCGGAGGCTCTCGTCGAGAAGGCGGGGGCGACGCCGCAGCAGGCCGATCTCGCCCTCAGGCTCGCCGACATTTCGGGAAGCGACGCATCGGTGGCTGACCGCGTCCGGGGCCTCGGGCAGCGTTCGGATCTGCTCGAGGAGGGCCTCGACGAGCTCGTGCGCCTCGTCGAAGGGGCCAACGCGCTCATTCCTGGCTCGGTCGTGGCCGACCTCAAGATTGCCAGGGGCTTGGATTACTACACCGGCTCGGTCTACGAGTCCGTCCTCGTCGGCCATGAGGATCTGGGGTCGATCTGTTCCGGCGGGCGGTACGATTCGCTCGTGAGCGACGGCAAACGCACGTATCCCGGCGTCGGGCTTTCCATCGGAGTTTCGAGGCTCGTCTCGCGCCTGATCGGCAGGGCGACGGTGAGCGCGACGAGGAAAGTCCCCACCTGCGTTCTCATCGCGGTCAACGACGAGGGCGCCAGGGCTGCGGCGATGGCTACAGCCATGAAGTTGAGACGTCGCGGGATTCCCACCGACGTCTCGCCAACCGCAGCCAAATTCGGCAAACAGATCAAGTTCGCCGACAGACGCGGCATTCCCTTCGTCTGGTTCTCGACCGACGAAGGGGAGCAGGTCAAAGACATCCGTACGGGCGAACAGGTCGAAGCCGACCCCGACGCCTGGGTGCCAGAATCATCGGATTACTTCCCGCAGTTGAAAGAGACTAAATGAGCATTCCCATAGCTTCTCAGGAGGAACTCGAGGAGGCGCTCGGCGCGCTGCGCGACATCCTCGAAGACGTCTCGTTCCCTCTCGAGACGCCCTTGGCTTCGGACGGCGCCAAAGCGACGTCCGATGTTCTCCGTCAGCTTGACGATTACATCCTTCCCAGGCTTTCGCGGATCGACGCGCCGCTGTTGGCCGTCGTGGGAGGTTCGACGGGCGCCGGCAAATCGACGCTCGTCAACTCGCTGCTCGGCGAGAACGTCGCCAAGGCCACCGCCATCAGGCCCACGACGAGGCGCCCGCTGCTCGTCCACCGCGAAGAGGACGGAGCCTGGTTCGCGGATCAGAGCATTCTGCCGAGCCTGGCGAGGGTGCAGAGCACAGACGTGGACGACGGCGCCCACTCCGAGCTCGCCCTGGCCGACAGCAAGGAGCTGCCCGAGGGAATCGCGCTCCTCGACTCTCCCGACATCGACTCGGTCGTCGAAGACAATCGGCGCCTCGCCGCCCAGCTGCTCGCCGCCGCCGACCTGTGGCTCTTCGTCACGAGCGCGGCCCGCTACGCCGACGCGATTCCCTGGTCGATGCTCAACGAAGCCGTTTCACGCGACATCGTCATTGCGGTGGTCCTCAACCGCGTCCCTTCGGGCGTCGGGGCGCAGGTGCGCTCCGACCTCTCGCACAGGCTCGCCGAGCGAGGTCTGGGCCACGCCCCGCTTTTCGCCATATCCGAAAGGATCGACGGCGACGGCCGGATCCCTTCGGAGGACGTCGCCCCGATCAAGACGTGGCTTGCGGGCCTCTCGCACGACGGCCCGGCTCGCGCCTCGGTGGCCAGGCAGACCCTGGCCGGAGCCGTGGATGCGCTCATTGAGCAATGCGATCCGATCGTCGAAGGGCTCAAAGAGCAGATCGACCTTCAGCGCGCCATGCGCGGCGACATCGCCAGGGCCGACGGCGTGGCCATCGGATCGATCATCGCCTCCGTCGAGGACGGGCGCCTCGTGCGCCGCGAGGCCCTAAGCCGGTGGAACGAGGCAGTCAGCGCGAATCGGACGATGCGTTCGATCGTCGGATCGGTCGGGGGAATCCGCGACCGGGTCGCCGGATGGCTCAAGGGGAAGCCGAAAGCCAGCGATCCGCTGCCGGTCGGCGAAATCGAGACGAACCTCGAGGCTGCCTTGGCCGCCTCGTTGACGGCCGAGGCCGAAAGGGCGGCGCGGTCGGTGGACGACGCATGGCGTCAAAGGCCCGGTGCCGAGGCCTCGCGCGCCGCGGCGAGCGAGGCAGTGCGTCCCAATGACGAACGGGGACGGCAGGCGGTCGAAACGGTCCGCCGGTGGAGACAGGCGCTTGCCGCGATCGTGCAGGAGGAAGTCGGTGGAAAGGCAGACCCGGCGCGAGTCGCATCGGTCGGCGCGAAGGCGATAGAGGCCGCCCTGGTCATCGTCACGTTCGCCTCCGCCAAGGGATTGGCCAATGGAGACGGCGTCACAGGAGGCACAGCGGTTCCCTCCCGAAAGCTGTTGGAGGCCGTTTTCGACGGCGGCGCCGTTCGGAAGATGGCAAAGCGCGCACGCGAGGAGCTCCTTGTGCGCGCCAGGAAGTTCGTCGGGGCGGATCTCGATCCGTTCCGCGACGTGTGCCGCGAGGCCGAGACGGATCCCGGGATTGCCGTGGGAATCCAGACTGCGTGCGACGACATCGAGTCGGCGCGCGAAGAGAAGGGATGAGAATGAGCGCCGAGATGAGTATCGAAGCGGGCTTGTTGGAACTGGACGACGCCATCGGGGCCGCCCGCCTGTATTTCCGGGACGAATGCGCGGACGCCGAAAAGGTGGCGACCCGCGTGCGAGACCGGGTCCAGATCGGGGGAGAGAGCACCGTCGTCGCTTTCGCGGGCGCGACGGGAAGCGGAAAATCCTCGCTCGTCAACGCCCTCGTCGGCGAGCCCGTGGCGGAGGTCGCGCCCACGAGGCCGACAACCGCCGAGCCGCTCTCGGTTTCGGGGCGCGAGACCTCCGAGGTCCTTGACTGGATGGGCGTCGGCCCTCGCCACGTCCTTCCGGGGGCTTTCGGCGACGACAGCGTGATTCTCGTAGATCTGCCCGACCTCGATTCCACGGAGGAAGAGCATCGCAGCGCCGCCGACAGGGTGATCGAGAGGGCCGACGTCGTCGTTTTCGTCCTCGACCCGCAGAAATACGCCGATGCATTGCTGCACAGGGAGTACCTCAAGCGTTTCGGCGAGCACGGAGCAGTCACCCTCGTGGTCCTCAACCAGGTGGACAGGCTCGCGCAACGCGAGAAGAACGTAGTTCTCGTCGACGCGCGGGGGCTGCTGGCGACAGACGGGCTTCGCGACCGATTGATCCCGACGTCGGCGCGAACGGGCGAGGGCGTTGAGCAGCTTCGCCGTTCCATCACCGAGATCGTGTCCAAACGAAACGCAGCCCGCTTGCGATTGGGCGCGGATCTTCGATCCGCGGGCGAGGCGTTGGCCGTGGCCTCGCGCAAGGACGGCGGCGCCTCTCCGAGCGCCGTTCACGTCGACTTCATGCCCGCGGCCCGCGCAATGGTCAGCGCTGCGGGAGGAGACGCCGTCGCGGAGGCGGCTGCGCGCTCATACGACCTGCGAAGCAGGCGAGAGACTCCGTGGAAGTCGCGGAGCGCGCATCGCGCCCCCGATCCGCTCGACGCCGTCGTCGGGCCCAGCGGGATCCCGCGCTACATACCCGAGCCGGCTCGGATACCGGCCGCTCAGATGGCCGTGCGGACCTATGTCGACAACGAGTTGGCCGCGCTTCCGACGTCGTGGAAGTCCTCGGTCGCTCGGGACGTCGACGCCCGCACCGTGAGGCTCATTGAAAGCACGGGAGACGCCGCAAAAGACATCGAAGTGGGCGATTCGGAGCAGCCGTCCTGGTGGGGCGTGACTCGCGCCCTTTTCAGGGCGTCGTTGGCGACGGTCGCCGTCGGGGTTCTTTGGCTCTTCTTCTGGGCCGCTTTGGGAATGTTCGATCCGCCGAAGGCGCTCGGCGTCGGGTTGCCGATCATTCTCATCGGTCTGGGCCTTCTCGCCGCTTTGGCGGTGTGGATCAGCGTGGGCGTCATGCGTTCTCGGGGATCGAATGCGGCACGAGAACGGGTGATGTCGCAGCTTGCCAGAGCTCTCGACGATCGGGCAGGGTTCGCGGTGCGCGAGCCTGTGGAGGCTCAGCGCGCCGAGTATTCTCGCTTCGTCGAAGCGATCGGGAATCTTTCGCGCGTCCGATGAGCGCGCGCCGGGCGGTTCGGCGCCGGTCTGTCTCTGGCGGGGCATGTTTCCCTTCCGCAAAGGCGTATAGTTATTCGTGATGACGCATCTGCTTACGTACCTTCGTTCGGATCGGAGTGAGTGATGGCTAGCGGGCCTGTGCCGACGTCGCGAACCGCGCGGCAAGCGTTGATAGTGAGCATCCTTGCGGACAAGTCCGTCGGGTCTCAGGGGGAGCTGCGCGGCCTTTTGCGCGAAGCCGGCATATCGGTCACGCAAGCGACCCTTTCTCGCGATCTGGACGAGCTCAAAGCAATCAAGGTTCGCAACAGGAGCGGGCGGCAAATCTACAGAATCCCGGATGAGGCCGAGTTGTACAAGGCCGCGCAGGGCGCGCGCGCCCAGCTCGAGCGTTGGTGCCCCGAGGTGCTCGTGAGCGCCCAGTGCGCGGGCAGCCAACTCGTCTTGCGCACGCCCCCGGGCGCCGCCAACATCCTGGCCGTCGGGATAGACAGGGCGATGATCGACGGGGTGCTTGGATGCTTGGCGGGCGACGACACCATCCTCGTCATCACGTCCAGCCCCGAACGGGCCGAAGAAATCCGAGCCGAGCTTCTTTCTCTCGCCTAGCCTCTTCCTTTCGCGGCGATAGACTCGCAGCATGGACGACACCGCAAGGCGAGGCGCCCCCGCCGAGGAGGCGAGGCCGATGCGACGCGCCTTTCTCTTCCTCGTCAACCCCAAACTGCACTACGACCCCTATCCCGACTGGGCAAAGTGGATGCCGGTCATCGACGGCGGCGGGGCGATCGACACGCAGTGGAACACCGGCTCACGGCGCTCGGGGATGGAGCCGGGCGACCTCGCCCTCCTCGTGAAGGTCGGCGTCGCCCCGAGGGGGCTCGTCGCCCTGGGCAAAGTGACGAGCACGATTTACGAGGGGCCTCACTGGAATCCCGACGCGGCCCGCCCGGTGACCGGGTGGGCCGACATCCGGCTGACTGCGCTTCTCGACCTCGACGATCCATTGCCCCTGTCGGTGCTCAAGGGGATCGGGCCGGGGATTCGTTGGACTCCGCGCATGTCCGGCGTCGAAGTCCCTGTCGACGTCGGCGAGGAAGTCAGGGGCCTCGTCGTGGCCGATATGTGATCTCGCCGTTGCTCATTCGCAGCTTCGCCGTCGCGGATTCGCGGCCTTCCGATTGTCGCCCGTTTCGCAAGGCGGCGCCCTCGCGGGCTCCGTGAGCGGCCTGTGGCATACTTGAAAATCAGGAAATCTTCCAGCTGTCAAATACGAGAAAGGCACGGAACCTTGACGGACATCCTCGACGAGCTTCAGTGGCGCGGGCTCATCGCCCAACACACCGACATCGACGCGTTGCGCGCGGCGCTTGCCGAAGGCCCCGTCACCTTCTATTGCGGCTTTGATCCGACGGCGGCCTCCCTCCATCACGGGCATCTCGTCGCGGTCAAGGTGATGAGGCACCTCCAAATGGCCGGCCACAATCCGTTGGCCCTGGTCGGCGGGGCCACGGGGCTCATCGGCGATCCCTCGGGGCGCAAGGAGGAACGCAACCTCAACGAGGCCGACGTCGTCGCCGGCTGGGCCGCGGCTCTGCGCGGTCAGCTCGAATCGCTGCTTGACTTCGAAGGGGAACACCCCGCCCGTATCGTCAACAACCTCGACTGGACCGGCCCGATGTCCACCATCGATTTCCTGCGGGACATCGGGAAGAACTTCCGGCTGGGAACGATGCTCTCAAAGGACACCGTCGCTCGCCGGCTCGAATCTGACGAAGGCATCTCCTTCACAGAATTCAGCTACCAGATCCTTCAGGCCAACGACTACCTCCAGCTCTACCGCCGCTATGGGTGCACGTTGGAAGTCGGCGGGAACGACCAGTGGGGCAACCTCGTCGGCGGCATGGACCTCATCAGGAAGGTCGAGGGCGAATCCGTCCACGTCATGACGAATCCGCTCATCACGAAGTCGGACGGAACGAAGTTCGGCAAGACAGCCGGAGGGGCGATCTGGCTCAATCCCGAGATGTTCAGCCCTTACAAGTTCTACCAGTTCTGGCTCAACACCGCCGACGACGACGTCATCCACATGCTCAAGGTCTTCACGTTCAGAACCCGCGACGAGATCGCCGAATTTGAAACGGCTCTGGCGGAGCGCCCGCACGCCCGCGAGGCGCAGAAGGCCTTGGCGGAAGACGTGACGACATGGGTTCACGGCGCGGATGCCACCGAGCGTGTCAAAGCCGCTTCTCAAGCCCTTTTCGGCGGTGGCGGCCTCGAATCCCTCGACGCTCGCACGCTCGCCGACGCCGTTGCAGAGCTTCCCCGAGCGGAAGGGTCTGTGGGGACGCCGCTCATTGAGCTTTTCGTCGCAGCGGGCCTTGAAAAGGGCCTGGGGGCCGCTAGGCGCACCGTCGCGTCGGGCGGCTTGTACCTCAACAACGCGAAGATCGACGACGACGCAAAGGCTCTTGAAGCTTCGGACCTTCTTCCCGGGGGCGTGGCCCTTTTGCGCAAGGGGAAGAAGAGTTTGGCGGTGGTTGGGGTTGTGTAGGGGTTGGTGGGGTGGGGGTGTGTTGGGGAGGTTCTTCAAGCTCCGTGGTGGCGTCGAGGGTGGCGGGGGCGTCGTGCTGTGGGGTCTTGTGTGGGGTGTGGGTGGTGTCGGTGTGTTGGGTGTGTGGTGGGGGTCACGGTGTTTTGGTTTGACTTTGGGTGTGGGGGTGGGTAGATTATTCACCTGTCGCCGCGGCGTGGTTCGTGGTGGTTGTGCCTGGCCTGTGGTCCTGTCTTGTTGTGGTGGGGCCTCGGGTTTGTGTGGGTGTTGTTTGTGAACTCGATAGTGTGTTTGTTTGTCTACAGTT